>JADMIO011486931.1_pt1 | contig 43369 bp, 27 predicted proteins | sample 8958161 | NCBI WGS metagenome assembly JADMIO01 (sample SAMN16585339, study PRJNA669376) | soil metagenome | isolation source: Crop rotation soil | place: USA: Cullars Rotation, Alabama | collected 2011
GGCGGTGGCCCGCCGCGCCGACCGGCCGAACATCCACCACGACCCTCCCCCGATCAAGGCGAGCAGGATCACGGCGATCCCGATCACCTGCGGCCGGCGCCATATCGGCGGCATCGCATGGTCGGGATCGGTCTGCTGCCCGAGGGCGATCTGGGACCCGGTCGGGATCCGGCGTGCGGCAGTGTGCCTGAGCGCTGCCCGCCGGGCCGTGGTGGTGCCCATTCCGGCGCCGAAGTATTCGGCGAACTTGGCGCAGGTCTGGGGCCGGTCCGGCGGATCCTTGGCCATCGCCGCGAAGATCGCGTCCTCGACCTCCTCCGGTACCGCGCTCCGGACGATCCGGATGCTCGGCACCGCCTCCATCGCGTGCCGGGCCATGATCGCCGTGGCGGTCTTCCCGTTGAACGGCGGCTCCCCGGCCAGCATCTCGTAGAGCATGCAGCCCAGGCTGTAAATGTCCGCCGTCGGGCCGACCTTCTCCCCCATCGCCTGCTCGGGGGCCATGTAGACCGGGGTCCCGAGCGCCATGCCGGTCTGGGTCAGCTTCTGGGCTCCGCCCTCGCTCGCGGCCCGGGCGATCCCGAAGTCGGCGACCAGGGCGTGGCCGTTGGAGAGGAGGATGTTCTCCGGCTTGATGTCGCGATGGACGATGTTCTGCGAGTGGGCGTGGCCCAGGGCGTCGGCCACCTCGAGGACGATCTGGATCGTGTCCTCGATCGGGAGCTGGCCTTCCCGGTCGAGCCGATCGCGAAGGGACTCGCCCTTCACGAACGGCATCACGTAGTAGAGGAGCCCGTCGGTCTCGCCCGAGTCGTAGAGCCCGAGGATGTGGGGGTGCTGGAGCTTGGCGGCGAGCTTGATCTCCCGCTCGAACCGCTCCCCGCCGATCGATGCGGACAGCTCCGGGAGGAGCACCTTGATGGCGACTTCGCGCTCGTGCTTGATGTCCTGTCCGAGGTAGACCGTGGCCATCCCCCCGCGCCCGAGCTCGCGCTCGATCACGTAGCGGTCCTTCAACCCTTCCTTGATGCGCTCGAGGATATCGGCGGCCACAGCGACTCGATCCGGGACAGAAGAAACTAACGGGATTTCGGGCTCTCGACACTCCCCGGGCGGGTGGCGCGACCGGGGTGCCCCCTCGCAGGGAACGACCCCGGACAGGCCGTCGAGCTTCGCGGTCTGACGGCCCCGTCCGCCGCGAAGTTTCCCTGAGCCGAACGACGAAACCGGATTTTCTTGGCGGACTGGTCTAAAACGCCGAAGGGCGGCTCGTCGCGAGCCGCCCCTCGGGTTTGAGATGAAGTCGCGGTCAGGGGGTAGGGTCGGGGGCGAGGTCGACCTTCGCGTCCATGAAGGTCGCGCCGCCGAAATCGTGGCCTCGGATGGCGAGGACGTGATTGCCGGCCGGAACTCCATGGACCACGAACACTGGATTGCCGTCGTTCGCGCAGTTGCCGTGGAACCACCAGCCGATGCCGACCCCGGCGTACCCGCCTTGCGTGGTGTTGGGAGCGTTCGCCGTGATGTTCGTTCCGTCGAGCCAGATCTGGAGGTCGTTGTCGATCTGCACCGCGATCGTGAGCGTCCCGGTGTAGGGCGTGGTGAACGACTTCCGGAATAACCCATCGGTGAAGATGCCCCAATCGCTGAACACCGTCGAATTGATCGCGCAGCCAGCAAAGGTGCTGCCGAACGGCGCGTGCTGATTCTGCAGCCACGGGGCGGCGCTGTCATCGAACCCTGTCGTGAACCAGTTGGCGGGCGGGTCGGCGGAGCCTCCGGTGTGCGGAGTCGCGTCGGGGGTAGTGCGCGGGTTTATCCCGTCGAACTTGATGTCGTTCATGAAACGGTATCCGGCCGACCCGAACCCGAACACGTTCATCGGCTCACCCACGACGGTCGCGGTCTTGGTGAACGTGACCGAGCCGGTTTGCAGCGTCGCTCCGCCGGTGCCGTTCTGCGGCGCCGCCACGAGCGCGTCCGGCTGGCCCTCGATGTCGACCGCCTTCGGGGCGAACGGATCGAAGGTCTGGGCGGGGAAGCTGCACGGGGGCGAGGCGCACCCGTAGCCCAGCGTGTGGGCCTGGAAATCGCCCGACGCGGTCCGGGGCCCGTTGGTCGTCGGGCTCGCGATCCCGAACCCGCTCGCGATCAGGGTAAATGGCCCGGCGCCCGTGCCGAGGGTCCACTGAACCGCGGAGATTCCATTCGCGTCGGACAGGACCTGCGCCGCGGACACCGACCCACCGCCTGACCCGATCGCGAAGTGGACCTTCGCGTTCTCGACCGGCGCACCGAAGAGGTCGGTCACCTTGACGCTGGCCGTGACCGTCGATCCCGGCGTGGCGCTGCCGCCGTTGCCCTGATCGATCTCCATCTTGGCCGACAGCGCGAACTGGAACTCGCTCTGAATGCCGGTCACGCCGCCGCCGCCGGCGTGGAGAAACATCGCCATCAACGGCTCGGGCTGGATCATGTTCACCAGCTCCCGCCGCGCCTGCTTCCAATCGCCGTGCCAGGCGCTCGCGAGGAGGCCCTTGAGACTGCCCTGATTCATCGACGAGCTCACCGGGCAGCTCGCCGGAGCTTCGACCAACGCCTCGGTGAAAGTGGTGTGCTGGGCGTGGAGCAGGACCAGATCATCCTGACCCGAAGGCAGTGAGCTCACCTCGGGCGGATAGTCGCAGACGAAGACCAGTGCCCCATTGGGGAAGCTCACGTTGGTCGGCTGCGAGGAAACCGAGACGCAACTCCCGAAGAGCGGCAGGTCGACCGCGATGTCACTCGTCGCGCAGGGCTGGACGGTGAAGGTCGCGGTGGTGGTACTTGTCTGCGGTGGGACGACGAGGCCGGTGGGGAGGTTTCCGACCGTCGTGGTCACGCTCCCGCCGGTGGCGAGGTTGATCGTAGCCGAGGCGCAGGGCACCGTATAATTGCCCGCAGGAACGCAGAGCGCATGGTTCTCGATCCGGAACTTGATCGGCGCGTTGCTTCCATCCTTTGCCGCCACGAACTCACCCGTGTTGATGTTTTTGAGCTGGCTCCCATTCTGAACGGTCTCGACATCGGCGAAGCCAAGTGGCGTGGTCCCCGCCGAAATGATGACCCGGTAGAAAACCGCGTTGCTCGTCGGGATTTTCCAGTTGAAGTGGTAATGCCCGTCGAGCGCTGTCGGATCGTCGCTTTCGACCCCCGCGCCATGGAGCGCGACGCCGTCGGGTCCAAACGGCACGGACTTCGTCGTACCGTCCTTGCACGGCGTGCCGACTGTTATCGATCCCTCCGTGGAGGCATTCAGCTCGCAGATTTCGAGTGTCGGCTTGAGCGAAGCGTTGAACTGCCCCGCGCTCCAGTTCGGAGTGTTGCTGGGATTCTTCACCAGGGGCGGGAGGAAGAAGAAATCCGGATTCGCGCCAGCGAGTGAGCGGCTGCCGTCCGAAATCACCGCCGCGGGTTTATCGGGATTCTGCTCGACTGCATCAGGGCTGGTCCCCGACATACACGCGCTCAACCCGCCGAGCGCCACGACGCTCAGAACTTTCCGATTCATAAAGACTCCTGGAAATACGAACAGTGCCGAACGGCACTACGCAGATGGGGAGAAGCTAACGCGCAGGTATGACCGACAACAGGGTGTTGCGGTGCCGCAACGGGTACTATACCCGCTTGTGGAGCTGCAAGATACAGCGCGGTCGGTCGAGTTATTGCTGTGGTAAAATCAGTCACCTGGCATGCTTGGCCCGCTTCTCGATCCGTCGGGATCGTCGCCAGCGGGCCGTAGTATGGACCGTCGCGACCATCCCGTTCCACCGCACCGACTATTTCCGGCGCGACACCACGATCGCGAAGCCCGGATTGGCCCGGAGGTCCCTCCACCACCAGTGGATGTTGCCCGCCACCTCGAAGGAATGGTCCGGGTTCACCGAGACGTACTGCTTGAGTTGTTTGAGGGCCCCCTCCTGGTCTCCGATGAGCGCGCGCATCACGGCTTCATATCCCGGGAGCTCCTGCTCCGGATCGGCGTCCCGATCGCCCCGGGCCCTCACCAGGACCGCCTCCGCGCTGTCGAGGAGGACCTGTCGGGTCGGCCCCGCCGTCTTCTTCGCCGCCTGCCCGATGATCCCGCCCTCTACCATCCGGACCAGGTGGCTCCAGAACGCCCGGGTCGCCGGAGGGGCCAGCGTGTCGACCGCGGCGGCCAGGAGCCACCCGCGCGCGATGTCCGGCACCTTGCTCGGGTGAACCATCAGCCAGGCCTGACAGAGCACGAATCGGTGATCCCGCGGAAACCGACGCGCCCCCTCGTCGCACCACTTGGTGGCTTCGTTCAGCTGCTCGAGATCGTAGGACGCCCAGAACAGGCGGTTCAGGATATTGTCGCTGTTGCTGACGAACGCGTCCGCTTCGTAGGCCGACCGGGCGTGGATCAGGGCGGAAGGGACGTCGGCCGGCGTTTCCGCGTAATCGACCTGGCTCAGGGTCGCGAACGCCGACGCCAGGGAGGGATCGAGCCGGGTGGCGCTCTCGAGATCGGCTTTGGCCTTCTTGAGCAGCTCGGCCCGGGCCGTTTGATCTGTGAGCGAGCCAACCCGCCACTGGCCGAACTCCAGGCTGCCGCGGAGCGCGAGCGCCCGCGGGCTGTTGGCGTCGAGTGTGAGGGCCCGAGAGGAGAAGCCGAGCCCCTTGTCCACCAGCGAGCCTGCGACGGTCCGGTCCCGCTCCGTCTCGGCCCGCTGATACATGAGCTCGCCCCGGAGGATGACCGGGTCGACCCAGCTCCGATCGGCGCCCTCGGCGACCTCGAGCACGCTGTCCGCCCGCTCGAAAAGCACCGCGGCCTTGGCCGGATCGGTCTTCTGGGCCTCGCTCGCGTCCCGCCGGAGGTTCTCGCCCTGGCGAACCAGCCGCCACGCGTCTCCGCTGCTCGTGCCGGCCTGGCCCTCCCGGAGCTGAATCTCCTGGCCGACCCATTCCCGGAGGGTTAGCGCGACCTCCTTGGCGACCGAGTCCTCGGCGGCGAACAGCGCATTTGCCGCGACCACGAAGCTGCTCCGCCGGCCTACGTCGGAGCCGGAGCGATCCCGGATCCTGGTCGTGACTCTAACCCGGTCTCCCGCCTTGCCCTCGGGCTCGACCGAGCCCTCGACCAGGGTACCCACGTCGAGCGCGCGCGCGATGCTGTCCGGCGACGCCGAGGTCCCCCGGAACGGCTCGACTCCGTTCCGGGAGATCACGGTCAGATTCCGGACCTCTCCCAGCGTCTTGATCAACGCTTCGGTGAGACCGTCGGCGACCGGCCTGAGTCGCTGGTCGGAGCTCTGATCGGTGAAGTAGAGCACCGCGATCCGTTTGAGCGTCGGGTCCGCGGCGCCGGCGGTCCGCCGGGCCGAGCGGCCGAGCATCCACCACGAGCCGGCGCCGATCAGGGCCAGCAGGATCGCGGCGATCCCGATCACCTGCGGCCGGCGCCAGACCGGCGGCATCGCATGGTCGGGGTCGGTCTGCTGCTGCCCGAGCGCGATCTGCGACCCGGTCGGGATCCGCCGCGCCGCCGTGTGGCGGAGCTGGGCCCGGCGGGTCGCGGTGGTGCCGAGGCCGGCCCCGAAGAATTCGGCGAACTTGGCGCAGGTCTGCGGCCGGTCCGGCGGATCCTTGGCCATCGCCGCGAAGATCGCGTCCTCGACCTCCTCCGGTACCGCGCTCCGGACGATCCGGATGCTCGGCACCGCCTCCATCGCGTGCCGGGCCATGATCGCCGTGGCGGTCTTCCCGTTGAACGGCGGCTCCCCGGCCAGCATCTCGTAGAGCATGCAGCCCAGGCTGTAAATGTCCGCCGTCGGGCCGACCTTCTCCCCCATCGCCTGCTCGGGGGCCATGTAGACCGGGGTCCCGAGCGCCATGCCGGTCTGGGTCAGCTTCTGGGCTCCGCCCTCGCTCGCGGCCCGGGCGATCCCGAAGTCGGCGACCAGGGCGTGGCCGTTGGAGAGGAGGATGTTCTCCGGCTTGATGTCGCGATGGACGATGTTCTGCGAGTGGGCGTGGCCCAGGGCGTCGGCCACCTCGAGGACGATCTGGATCGTGTCCTCGATCGGGAGCTGGCCTTCCCGGTCGAGCCGATCGCGAAGGGACTCGCCCTTCACGAACGGCATCACGTAGAAGAGGAGCCCGTCGGCCTCGCCCGAGTCGTAAAGGCCCAGGATGTGAGGGTGCTGGAGCTTGGCGGCGAGCTTGATCTCGCGCTCGAACCGCTCGCTGCCGATCGAGGCGGCGAGCTCGGGATGGAGCACCTTGATGGCGACTTCCCGCTCGTGCTTGATGTCCTGCCCGAGGTAGACCGTGGCCATCCCCCCACGCCCGAGCTCGCGCTCGATCGCGTAGCGGTCTCCCAAGGCTGTCTTGATGCGCTCGAGGGTATCGGCGGCCACGACGACTCGATCAGGAATCAGGAGAAACTAACGGCCTGTCCGGCTCTCGACACTAGCCGGGCGGCGGACCGGAATCGGCGACCCGATCGAACGACACCGGCACCCAGAGGTAGAGATCGAGCTTCGCCGCCCGACGAAAGACATCGAGGGTGAAGTTCACGAAATCGGTGCCGCGCGCCGGGTTCTTCCAGGCCGCTCGAAAGGCGTCGAACTGGACGTGGTCCAGATATCCGTCGAACTGGGTCCCAAATCGGATCCGGAGCCGGTCGCCATCGAGCTCGACCCGCACGTCGCCGTAGGCCTCGTTCCGGTAGGTCCCCGCGTAGCGCGCCAGCGGTAGCGAGGGCGTGGTCCCGCGGACGATCGACTTTTCCCGGGCGGCATCCGCGTCGCGACCCGCCGCGGCGGCCCGCTCGTCGGCCCGATGGAGCTCGGCGCTCCAGTCCCGGGGCGGCCCGCCACCGCCGAGGAACGCGTCGAAGGTCCGGAGCATGAGGGCCGCGGGGAGCTGATTTCCATTCAGATTCGAGAGCACCACCACGCCCAGCCGCTCGTCCGGCAGGATCCCGACCATGGCGCTCATCCCGTCGATCCCGCCTCCGTGCTGGCCGATGAAATGGCCCCGATAGTCGCTGAGGATCCACCCCATGCCGTATGCCATGAACCGGGCGTCGGGAGTCATCTGGGCCCAGGGACCTTCACGGCGGATCAGGATCTGGGGTGTCACCATCTCGTCGACCCATTGCGGCGAGACGAGCCGCTGCCCCTCGAAGGTTCCGCGGCCGAGCTGGAACCGGAGCCAGCGAGCCATGTCGCGGGCGGAGGAGTTGATCCCGCCACCGGCCAGCGTGTTGTCCATGTTGCGCCAGGGGACCGGTCGCGGAGTGGCGTCGGTGGGATCGTGCGGGGTGGCGACGTTGCCGCCCGGCGGGAGCGACCCGATCGAGGTGGTCGACGCGGTCATGCCGAGCGGACCCAGAATCCGGTGCTGGAAGAGTTGCTCGAGCGGCGCTTTCCCAGCCGCGGCCGCGACCTGGCCCGCGACGATGAACATGATGTTGGAGTAATCGAACCGGTCGCGGAGGCCCCAGCTCGCGGGGAGGAATCGAATCCGGCGGACGATCTCGTCCCGTGAGAGGTCGCCGCTGGCCCAGAGAACGTCGCCCCCGGAGAGGCCGGACCGGTGGGTCATCGCGTCCCGGACGGTGATCTGCCGGGTGGCGACCGGATCGGCCAGCTCGAAGCCCGGCAGATGCTTGACGATCGGGTCGTCGAGGCCGACGAGCCCGGAGTCGGCCAGCATCCCCATCACCGTGACGGTGAACGCCTTGGTCGCCGAGCCGATGGCGAAGAGCGTCTGATCGTCGACCGGGGCCGGCTTGCCTACTTCCCGGACGCCGTATCCCCGGGCGAGCACGACCCGATCGTCCTTCACCACCGCGATCGCGAGCCCCGGGACCTTCCAGGCCGCCATGGACTGCTCGACGTACCGATCGAAGGCGGGGCCGAGGGGCGTGGCCGCGCGGGAGTTGGCGGCGGCCTGGAGCAGTAAACCCGCCGCCAGCGCGATGCTCACGGGAGCGCTTTCAACTGGTCTTCGGGACCTCCGTCCGGGCGACGATCCCCTGGAGCCCCTTGTCGCTCAGCAGCTTGTTGAACGCCTGGAGGTCCGCGTTGATCAGCCGATCGAGCTCGGCTCGCGCCGCGGCCGCCTGCTCTTTCAGCAGCGCCCCGACCTCCCGCTGCGGGCCGGTCGGCGCGTTGTCGGTTCCGCCCACGTCGTTGATCAGGTACACCATCTTCTCGCCGATCTTGGCCGGGTAGCGGATCAGGTCCTGGCCCCGTCCGGTGATCCGGAGCTGGGCCAGCTTCTCCTCGGTCGCGATGAACTTGCGCTCGAGCGAATCGGCGGCGGTGACGACGTCCTTGGCGTCCTTGTTGACCGCCTTCAAGGTGGCGACCTGGGCCCGGACCACCTCGATCGTGTTGATCATGTCGGCGACCCCGTTGAACTCCGCGACCAGCTGGCCGTGATACTCCGCCTGCGTCCGGATGTCCTGTTCGGTCCCGGCGGACGCGGGGTCTCGGCGGACCTCGAGCGGCTGGGTGAGATCCTGGCCGTTGACGGTGAGCTTGACGGTGTAGCGTCCGGGCGGGACCAGGCCCGAGACCCGCCCGAGACTCGCCGGCGCCCGGCCTTCGAGCTCGGCCTTGATGTGCGGCGCGTAGAGCGGGGAGGTCCGCATCTTGATCTCCTTCGACCGCTCGGTCCGCAGATCCCAATAGATCCGATTGAGGCCGGCGGCGGATCCGGCCTTGAGCGAGCGGACCTCCTTGCCGGACGGATCGAGGATCGCGACGGTGAGGCTGTCCTTCCCGGCCGTCTTGAGCCAGTAATTGATCGCCGCACCGTAGCGCGGGTTCTGCCCGACCACCGGGTCGTAGCTCACCGCCATGGGCGACTCGACCTGGCGGAAGCGATAGGCCGCCCGGGGCACGAAGAGATGGGCGCCCTTGGCCGCAACCTCAGGGGTCAGCTGCTGGAGCGCGGTGACGTCGTCCAGGATCCAGAAGCCCCGGCCGTAGGTCGCGACCACCAGATCGTTGAAATGCTCCTGGACCGTGATCCCGTAGACCGGCGCGTTAGGCAGGTTGCTCTGGAGCGGCTGCCAGCTCTCCCCGTCGTTGAACGAGACCCAGAGCGAGTTCTCGAGCCCGAGGTAGAGGAGGCCCCGGCGGACCGGATCCTCTTTGATCCAGTGGGCGTAGCTGAGCGGGTTCTTGGGGATCCCGGCGGTGATCAGCTTCCAGCTCCGGCCCAGATCGGTGGTCTTGTAGACCCACGGGTCGCGGCTGTTGACCTGGTGGCCGTCGACCGTGAGATAGGCGGTGCTCGCGTCGTACCGCGACGGCTCGATGTTGCTGATCGTGCCCCAGTCGACGAGACCGGGCAGGTTGGCGCTGAGATTGGTCCAGCTCTTCCCGCCATCCTGGGTCAGCTGGACGACACCGTCGTTGGTCCCGACCCAGATGAGGCCGGCCTTGAGCCGGGACTCGGCGATCGCGAAGACGACCCCGGAGTACTCGACGCCGACGTTGTCGGGGGTGAGGCCGCCGGAGGCGACCTGGCGGGCCTTGTCGTTCCGGGTCAGGTCGGGACTGATCACCGGCCAGGTCTTCCCGCCGTCGGTCGAGGCGTGAACGTGCTGGCTTCCGACGTACACCTTGTTCCGGTCGTGGGGCGAGATGGTGAGGGGGAAGGTCCACTGGAACCGGTACTTGAGGTCGTCGGCCCCGTGGCCGGTGGTGGCTTCGGGCCAGACCTCGACCGCGTCCGAGATCCCGGTCCGCGCGTCGTACCGGGTGACGATGCCGCCCACGCTGCCGAATCCGGAGGCGCTCGACCAGACGATGTTCGGGTCCTCCGGGTCGGGCGTGGCCCATCCGCTCTCGCCGCCGCCCACCGAGCGCCAGAGGCCGCGCGGGATGCCCGCGTCGCCGAAGAAGCCGCCCATCTTGCTGTTCGACGGGCCCATCGCGGAGGGCCCGTCCTGCCGGTTGCCGTAGACGTTGTAGGGGATCAGGTTGTCGACCGTGACGTGATACATCTGCGCCACCGGGAGCTGGACCTGGCTCCAGGTCTTGCCCCGATTGGTGGTGATCGAGACGCCGCCGTCGTGCGCTACTACCATCCGGTTGGCGTTGGTCGGGTCGATCCAGATGTCGTGATGGTCACCGCCGGCGGTCTCGGCGAACGGTGGATCGATCGAGGTCTCGCCCCCGTCGAGGGTCTTGGTCCAGCTGGCGGTGAGGAAGTAGGCCTCGTTCTCGTTGTCCGGCATCACGGCCATGCGGGTGTAGTACTGGGTCCGCCCGGCGAGGTTCCGGTCGTAGCTCACCACCTTCCAGTTGGTCCCCCCGTCCTCCGACCGCCAGAGCTCGCCCGACTCGGCCTCGAAGCCGGGCAGCGGGACCCCGTCGGTGGTCTCGATCAGCGCGTAGACCCGGTTCGAGTTCGCCTTGCTCATCGCGACGTCGATCTTGCCGACCGGCTTGGTCGGGAGGCCGTTGCCACTCAGCCGCTTCCAGGTGGTGCCGCCGTCGACGCTCTTCCAGATCCCGCTCCCCGGCCCACCGCCCGTCCGGCCCCAGGTGTGGATCACAAGTTGCCAGGTAGTGGCGAAGAGGATTCGCGAGTTGTTCGGGTCCATCTCGACGTCGTAGGCGCCGGTGTTCTCGTCGACGAAGAGGACCCGCTCCCAGGTCTTGCCGCCGTCGAGCGTCCGGTAGACGCCGCGCTCCTGCTGCGGTCCGTAGGCGTGTCCCAGCGCGGTCGCGAAGACGATGTCGGGGTTCTTCGGGTCGATCGCGATCCGGCCGATCCGGCCGGTGTTGTCGAGCCCCATCTTGGTCCAGGTCTTCCCGGCGTCGGTCGATTTGAAAATGCCCCAGCCGACCGAGATGTTGCTCCGGATGTAGGGCTCGCCGGTGCCGGCCCAGACCACGTTCGGGTCGGACGGCGCCGTCGCGATGGCGCCGACCGACGACACCGGCTGCCCGTCGAAGATCGATTCCCAGTGGAGCCCGCCGTCGCTCGACTTGAAGATCCCGCCCGAAGCCGCGCCGCCGTAGTAGACGTTCGGGTCGCCGACGACGCCGGTGACGGTCGAGATCCGATTCCCCTCGGGCCCGATGTAGCGGTACTTGAGCTGGCTCAGGAGCTCCGAGGCGACCAGCGGCGCCGGCGCGGCCGCTGGGGTGGCCGTCCGGTTGCGGGCCTGAGCAAATGCGCCGGAGGGAGACAGAAGGGCCACGACTAAGGCGGTCGTCACCGGGTGCCGACGGAACCGAAGCATCGAAAATGCGACTCCCTCACCCCGAAGGGCGAGCGTTAGGAGGGTCAGCTTTCAGCAGACCGAAAATCTACGGGCCAGGCCCCGGGAGCGGAACTCGCGAGCCGATCCGCGGGTGCCAATCGCCGCCTCCAGAAGCCGTCGATTTCGACTCGTCCGGAGACCGGGCGCACGCTATACTGCCCCGCGCCGCCGCCCGCCACGGGGCGTTGGGCGGGCTGGGTTCTTGACCGAGGGGAGGGCCAATGGCCGGGGAGACGATCAAGCTCGCGACCTGGAACGTCAACTCGATCCGCGCCCGGCTCGATCGGCTGATGGCCTGGCTCGAGCGGAACCAGCCGGATGTGATGTGCCTCCAGGAGCTCAAGGTGGCGGATGAGGAGTTCCCGGTCGACGAGCTCTGGTCGGCCGGGTACGACGCGGTGTTCCACGGCCAGCGAACCTACAACGGCGTTGCCATCCTGAGCCGGACGCCGATGACCGAGGTCCGCTCGGGTCTCGAGGCCGGGGCCGAGGCGGACCAGACCCGCCTGATCTCGGCTAAAGTGTCGGGGCTCCGGGTTCTCTCGGCCTATTGTCCGAACGGCCAGACGGTCGGGAGCGACAAGTGGGAGTACAAGCTCGACTGGATGGGGCGGCTGGCGGGGCATCTCGGCTCGGCATATTCGCCCGGGGAGCCGCTCGTGCTCTGCGGCGACTTCAACGTCGCGCCGGAGGATCGGGACGTGGCCCATCCCGACAAGTGGCAGGATTCCGTGCTCTTCCACCCCGAGGCCCGGAAGGCATTGGCGCGGATCCAGTCTTGGGGTCTGGTCGATGCGATCCGGCTCCATCACCAGGGTCCGGGCCCGTACACCTGGTGGGATTACCGGATGCTCTCGTTTCCTAAAGGGGACGGCCTTCGGATCGACCACGTCCTGCTGACCGAGTCGGTGGCCGCCCGCTGCACCAACGCCTGGGTCGATCGGAACGAGCGGAAGGGCAAGCTGCCCTCCGACCACGCCCCCGTGATGGTCGAGCTCAGCCGCTGAGCGGCGGGGCTCGGAGTGGCTCAAGGTCGCGCAGCGAAACCCGATACTCGAGCCATGACCGGTCCCCATGACGTCGATCTCCTCTGCATCGGCAGCGGTCCCGCGGGCCAGCGGGCGGCGGTCCAGGCCGCCAAGCTCGGCCGGCGAGTCGCCCTGGTGGAGCGGCGGCTGGCGTTAGGGGGCAGCTGCCTCACCACCGGCACCATTCCGAGCAAGACCTTCCGGGAAGCCGTGCTCCACTTCGCCTCGCTCCGGGACCATCCCGAGCGCCGGCAGTTCGCCAAGGTGGAGTACCGGCCGACTCCCGACCAGCTGCTGAGCCGGGTCGAGCGGGTGATGCAGGAGGAGTGCAACGTCATCGAGGACCAGCTCCGCCGGAACGACGTCGCGATCTACCGGGGTCAGGCCAGCTTCGTCGACCCGCATCGGGTCGTGGTGGACGGCCCCGCCGGCCGGCGCGAGGTCTCGGCCGAAAAGATTCTGATCGCGGTCGGGACCCGCCCCGCCGATCCGCCGGGAATCCCCGCGGACGGCGAGGTGATCCTCACGAGCGACGACATCGGCCGACTGAAGCGGATTCCGAAGACGATGGTGGTGGTCGGCGCCGGGGTGATCGGGATCGAGTACGCCTCCATGTTCGCCGCGGTCGGGGTCGAGGTGATCGTGGTCGACCGCCGGGAGCGGCCCCTCGAGTTCCTCGACTCGGAGATCGTGGACGAGCTGGTCCATCAGATGCGGCGCCGCAAGGTCACGTTCCGGCCGTCGGAGGGGGTCGATCGCCTCGATGTGATCGAGGGGCCGCCGAAGAAGGTCGCCGTCCTCCTCGAGTCGGGGAAGCGGATCGTGGCCGACATGGTGCTCTTCTCGGTCGGCCGGGTCGGTGGGACCGACGAGCTCGGGCTCGACCGGGCGGGTCTCAAGGCGGACGAGCGGGGCCGACTCAAGGTCGACGCCGAGTTCCGGACGGAGGTTCCGCACATCTATGCGGCCGGTGACGTGATCGGCTATCCGAGCCTGGCCGCGACCTCGAGCGAGCAGGGCCGGCTCGCCGCCTGTTCCGCGTTAGGCGCGCCCGCCCACTCGATGGCGGCGCATTTCCCGATTGGGATTTATGCGATTCCCGAGATCTCGATGGTGGGGGAGCCGGAGCACGTCCTGACCGAGCGGCGGGAGCCGTACGAGGTGGGGATCGCGCGGTACCGCGAGATCGCGCGGGGACACATCCTCGGGGACGGCGACGGATTGCTCAAGCTGCTCTTCGCCCGGAAGGACCACCGATTGCTCGGCGTCCACATCATCGGCACCGGGGCGACGGAGCTGCTCCATATCGGGCAGACGGTGATCGGGTTGGGCGGCGGGCTCGACTATTTCCTGCGGACGGTGTTCAACTATCCCACGCTGGCGGAGTGCTACAAGGTGGCGGCCCTCAATGCGTCGAACAAGCTCGCGGCGTAACTGTCTTCGGCGGCGGTTGTTGGTTTTTTGAAGCCACAGATTTCGCAGATGGAACATGAACGGTGGAGGTCACCGCGGGGTTAGCTTCCTGGTTGCTAACAACCAGAAGTCGCGGCCGTAACCTTATGCGCCCGCTGTCCCGGCTCCGTTCGGAATCTGCGGTTCCCAGACAAACCAAAAACCTCCAGACTGCTAGTCCCGGGAATTGTCCGAATGATCGTCTCGGGGCGGGATGATTTATTGGGGAACCGCAGATTATGCAGATTGAAGCATGAAGGGCGGCGCGCGCCCCCGCCGCCGCGATGCGGGTAGTGCGGTCCTTCTGCTTGCCGTAACCGCAATAACCCGCGGACTCGGTACTGCTGACCTCTTTCGATCAAACGCACAATCGGTGAAATCTGTCGTTTCCAAAAAAACCGAAGAGAATTAGTCCGCCATCCCCCGAATCACCCCCGCAATCTTCTCCAACGCCGGCCCGACCCGCTCTCCCAATCCATGGGTTATCCGCAAATGGTGATCGCACCCGAGGAATTCTCCCGGGGCGACGAGGATGGAGACCTCTCGGCGGATCCGGTCGGCGACCTCGACCGACGAGTAGGGGAGGGCGTAGCGGACGAAGGCCATCGAGGTCGCTTCCGAGGCGCCCACGCTGACCAGACCTCGGTTTGCGGCGAGCCAGGGCTCGATCGTCTTCCATCCCTCGCGGCTCAACCCCCGTTGGCGGGCGATCAGCCGGGCCCGGATCTCGGGGTCGAGCGCCAGCTCGGCCAGGAACATCGATGGCATCGCGGCGGCGATGGTCGCGTACTCGTGCCGGCGCCAGAGCGGGCCGATCAGGTCCTTCGGCGCGACCAGCCAGCCGAGTCGGAGACCGCTCAGGCCGTACGCCTTGGAAAGGCTGTTGACGGCCACCACCCGATCGTAGCGCCCGAAGATCGACGGCGTCTCGACGTCGGTGAAGCGCTCGCCGCCGCGATAGACCTCGTCCGCCAGAATCCAGGCGCCGGTCCGCTCGGCGATCCGGACGATGGCGTCGATCTCGGCTGGGCGGAGCACCGAGCCCGTCGGATTGTTCGGGTTGACCACCGAGATCAGCTTCAGTCCGTCCCGGCCGAGCGTCTCGAGCTGGGCCAGGTCCGGCCGCCAGCCGCCGTCGGGATCGAGCCGGAAGCCGTGGACCTCGGCCCCCTGCATCTGGGCCAGACCCCAGACCTGACGATAGCCCGGCTCCATCACTGCCGCTCGGTCGCCCGGGCTGAGGAGCGTCTGACAGGCGATCTGATTTGCCTCGGCGCCGCCCACGGTGACCAGAATGTTGTCCCGGGTCGCGCCGGTGTAGAGCGCGGCGATCCGATCCCGGAGCAGCTCGGTCCCGTTCACCATCGGGTAGGTGACCTCGAGCTCGAAGAATCGTTCCCGCTCGGCCGGGAGCAGCAGGTCGCCGAGGCGCACGCCGCGGACCGAGCTGTCCGCCATGTTGAAGTCGACCGCGTGCTCGTAGTCGGACTGCCACCGCTCCAGTTCGAACACTCGAAAGGTCATAGATTCTTCCAATGCTTCGCGTTCGGGATCATGGGCCGGTCCGGGAGCTCGAGATGTCGAGCCGGGCCAGTCGGCTGGCCGGCTATAAGGTAAGTGCGTTCGTCCATCGCGGAATCCTGATCGACACCGGCTTCCCGAAGGCCGGGGCCGATCTGGCCCGGTGGCTCGACCGGAACCCGATCGCCGGCGCGATCCTGACGCACTGGCACGAGGACCACGCCGGCAACGCGCCGCTCCTGGTCGAGCGGGGGCTGCCGGTCTCCGTCGGCGAGGCCACCCTGGCCCGGATCCGGCGGCCGAAGCCGGTCCCGCTCTATCGCCGCGTGGTCTGGGGGCCGCCGGCGCCGCTCGGAGCAGATCCTAAACCCGCCGACCACGGCTTCGAGCTGATCCCGACCCCGGGTCACACCGACGATCATCTCGCCGTCTGGGACCCTGAGGCCCGGATCGCCTTCGTCGGAGATCTCTTCCTCGGCGTCAAAGCGGCCACGGTCCATCCGAACGAGGATCCGCGGGTGATGATCGAGAGCCTTGGTCGAGTGCTCGCGCTCGAGCCGGCCGTCGTGTTCGACGCCCACCGCGGTCTCCTCCGCGACCCCAAGGGGCAGCTCGGCGCCAAGATCCGCTGGCTCGAGACCACTATCGGCCGGATCGAAGAGCTGGTGCGTCACGGACGCGAGCCCGGCATGATCACCAGGGAAGTGCTCGGCCCCGAAGAAACGATCGCGATGCTTTCCCGGGGTGAGATGTCCAAGGCCAACTTCGTTCGGGCGGTGCTCGGCCCAAGCCGATGAAGCCGATCCTTCTGATCGCCACGATGCTCGCATTGCCGCCGGTACTCCGCGCCCAGGAGCCCGCGCCGCCTCGGGCCGCGCTCGGGTTCGACCACGTGGTCGTCGTCGTCCACGACCTGAAGGCGGCGGGCGCCGACTACGCCCGCCTCGGGTTCTCGCTCAAGCCGGGTCGACCGCATCCGAACGGGATCACGAACCTGCACGTGAAGTTCCCGCTCGGGACCGAGCTCGAGCTGCTCGCGGTCGCCGGGCCGGTCGATCGCACGACCCGGTTCTATTCCGACCAGCTGAAGAGCGGGGACGGGCCCGCGGCAGTGGCGCTGTTCGCGCCCGAGCCGGACAGCGTGCCGGTCGTGCTCCGGCGGACCGGCCTCCTCGCCACGTCGTCCGCCGGTGAGCTCGGATTCCCGGACGCCCATCCGCTCCGCTACGTCTTCTTCTGGCATCGGAACCATTCGCCCACGGACCGGCCGGAGCACTTCGCGCATTCTAACACCGCCGATTCGGTAGTCGCGCTCTGGCTCGCGGCGGACGACGCGGATCCCGAGGCCCGCCTCCTCTCCGGGTTCGGCGCCGGCCGGTCGGAGCCGGCGGAGCCCCCGGTGCCCGGCGGCCCCGCTCGGGTTCACTCGCTGGCGGACGTCCGGGTGGTGCGATTTCCGGCCGCGGCTGCCCGACCGGGTCGCCGGGTGATCGGCCTCACGCTCCACGTGCGCAGTGTCTCGACCGCCCGCGGTGTGCTCGAGCGGGCCGGTGTTCCGTTCGAGGCGCGCCGCTCCGCGCCAGGTCGAATGAGCCTCTATCTCTCCCCCGAGAGTGCCCATGGACTCTGGCTCGAGCTCGTGGGCGAGGTCCCCTGATTGCGATATCTTCCGATACCATCTCGAATCTGTATCCGGCTCCTGGAGGGACCATGTCCCGCTTCGATCTCCGCGTCCCGACGCTCGTCCTCACCGTCGTGCTGGCGGTCCAGCCGGCGACCGTCCGCGCCCAACGCACCGTCAAGCCCGTGCTCCATGGCCGCCACTGGGTCGCGATCACCGGCAAGCCGCTCGGTGCCACGGCCGGGGCGATGATCTTCCAGCGCGGCGGCAACGCGGTCGACGCGACCTGCGCCATGCTGGCCGCGGTGACCACGATGTGGGACGCTCTGAGCTGGGGCGGTGAGACCCAGGCGCTGATCTACCATCCCGGGCTCAAAAAGGTGATCGGGATCAATGCGCTCGGCGTCGCCCCGACCGGGGCCACCCCCGAGTTCTACCGGTCCAAAGGGATGAGCTATCCGCCCGAATTCGGACCGCTCGCCGCGGTCACGCCGGGAACGCCCGGCGGACTGCTGACGATGCTGGCCGAGTACGGCACGATGAGCCTCAAGGACGTGCTCGCGCCCGCGATCGAGATGGCCGACGGGTATCCGATCGAGGCCCAGACTGCCAACTGGATCGAGGCGGAGAAGGCCCGGATCAAGCAGTGGCCCTACTCCCGGGCCGTGTACCTGACCCATCCGGGCGAGACCCGGGAAGCGCCTAACGCGGGCGAGATCTTCCGCCAGCCGGACCTGGCCGCCACCCTCAGGAAGCTGGTCGAGGCCGAGCAGCAGGCGCTGAAGCAGGGCAAGACCCGGAAGGCCGCGATCTACGCCGCCTACGACCGGTTCTACAAGGGCGACATCGCCGACGAGTTGGTCCGAAGCGTGCGCGAGCAGGGCGGCCTCTTCACCAAGGAAGATCTCGCCAACTGGAAGGTGAAGATCGAGGAGCCGCTGTCGGTCAGCTACCGGGGGGTCGACGTCTACAAGCTCCGCGAGTGGGAGCAGGGCCCGGCGCTGCTCCAGGCGCTCAACATCCTGGAGAACGCCGACCTCAAGGCGATGGGCTACAACAGCGCGCGCTACGTCCACGCCGTGTATCAGGCGATGAGCCTCGCCTTCGCCGACCGGGATTTCTACTACGGTGATCCGGACTTCCCGCCCGAGGAGCCGATCAAGGGCCTCCTGTCCAAGGAATACGCCAAGCAGCGCTTTCAATCGATCGACTGGACCCGGAACGATCCCACGATCAAGCCCGGCGATCCCTATCCGTTCCAGGGCGGGACCAACCCGTTCCTCGAGTACCTCCGCGCCTGGCCGCCGAAGCCGAAGGACACTCCCGCGACCGAGGGCCATTCACTCGGCGCCCAGCCGTTCGACTCCGCGTTCCGGGCGGGCACGACCTCGATCCAGGCCGCCGACGCGAACGGCTGGGTCGTGTCGGTGACACCCAGCGGTGGGTGGGTGCCGGCGGTCATCGCGGGGAAGACGGGTGTCGGGCTCAGTCAGCGGGGCCAGAGCTTCGTGCTCGACCCGGCCGAGAACCCGTTCAACGTGCTGGTCCCGGGGAAGCGGCCCCGGGTCACCCTCACGCCGACGCTGGCGCTCAAGGAAGGGAAGCCCTACCTGTCGTTCGCCGTCCAGGGGGGCGACACCCAGGACCAGAACCTCCTCCAGTTCTTTCTCGACGTCGTGGAGTTCGGGATGAACGTGCAGCAGGCGACCGAGGCACCGAACATCACCAGCTATCAGATGCGGAGCTCGTTCGGGGCTCACGAATCCCGCCCCGGTCGGGTCACCCTCAACGACGCGATGCCGGTCTGGGTCCGGGACGAGCTCCGGCGGATGGGCTACACGCTGGACTTCGCCCGGTCCACCTCCGGGCCGATCAACGCGATCTTCTTCGACTGGGCCCACGGGAGCTTCTGGGGCGGCTCCAGCACCGACGGCGAGGACTACGGGATCGCCTGGTAGGGTGCGCGCCTAACCATCGCGCGATCCCTCGAAGCGCGGTTCCCGACGACTCAGTGCGCCATCCGATGAATCCAAATCGGGCTTTGCCGCGTTGGAACGCCATTCTCCCATCCGGCACGGACCGATGATGCGCTTCGGGTCGATCGCACTCGCACTCACACTCGCCGTTCCGACCGTCCGGCTGGCGCCGGGAGACCTTTGGATCCGGAATGTCACGGTGGTCTCGCCCGAGCGGGCAGCGCCGATCTTGCACGGGCACGTCGTGGTGCGGGGTTCGAAGATCCTGGCGGTCGGGCCCGCCGCGCCACCGGGTGACACCGCCGGCGTCACCGTCATCGATGGCACCGGCCGTTTCCTGGTGCCAGGGCTGATGGATTCGCACGTGCACCTGGCAGGCGTGCCCGGGATGACGCCGGACCAGGAGGCGGCGCTCCCCGAGGTGGCCCGTGCCTACGCTCGCCAGCTGCCGCGGAGCTATCTCTACTTCGGGTTTACCACGGTGGTCGATCTCAACGTCGGCGACCGTGGCGTGCTCGATCGGCTCCGCGCTGCGGAGTGGGCGCCCCGGATCCTCGACTGCGGCGGCGCCCTCGCGCTCGCGAACGGCTACCCGATGGTCTACCTCCCGCGGGCCCTCCGGTTCGACGCGTATCCCAACTTCCTCTACGACGATCGCCAGGCGGATTCGATCCCGAACAGGTTCGGCGCCAAAGATTACTCGCCCGAGGCCGCGGTCGCTCGAGTGAAAGCGGGCTCCGGGCGCTGCATCAAGACGTTCTACGAGACCGGGTTCGATCCGGCGATGGGCAAGCTGCCGGTCCCGACCCGCGCAACCCTCCGCCGAGTCGTGGCCGCGGGCCACGCGAGCCGGATCCCGGTCTTCATGCACGCGAACTCCCTCGCGGCGCACCAGATGGCGGTCGAGGTGGCGGTGGACGCGGTGGCCCACGGACTCTGGAACTACGACGGCAACGCACCGCTGCACGATGGCGTTCCCGATCCGGTGCGCGCCGTGCTGAGGCGGGAGATCCGCCAGGGTATCGCCTACCTGCCGACGCTCCGGGTGCTCGAGGGGCTCCGCGATCTCTTCGACTCGACCTTCCTCGACGATCCTCACCTCGTCGCCGCGCTCCCGGTCGGGCTCATCGCGTGGTACCGGACCGAGCCGGCGCAGTTCTTCAAGCGGGAGTTGGCCCGGGGATTCGGCGGGAAACGGGACGCTGAGGTCCTCTCCGCGTGGCGTGCGCGGGAGTCCGGGATCAAAGCGCCCACGAAGTACGTCGCGGCCCACGGCGGCCGGATCGTGTTCGGGAGTGATACGCCGTCGTCGCCGATCTACACCAATCCGCCGGGGTATAACGGCTACCTCGAGCTTCGAGCAATGGAACGGGTCGGGATGTCGCCCCGGGCGATACTCCGCGCCGCGACGATCGAAGGCGCCCGCCTCCTGAAGGTCGATCGCGAGCAGGGCACGATCACCCCCGGCAAATCCGCCGACCTCCTGCTCCTCGGCGCCGACCCGCTGCGATCGGTCGCGGCCTACGACGCGATCGAAACCGTCATGGTGCGCGGCCGACCGGTAGCCCGCACCAAGCTCCGGGCGGATGCGCAGTAACCGGAGACCTCCCCCACGGGCGAGGTCCGCGGGAGCTTGGCTAACGCTTCTTGAGGGTGCTGTCGGCCGGAGCGATCTGGCCGACGGTGTACTGGTCGACCCGATAGACGACCGATACGGTGTCCCGCCGGACCCAGAAGCCCCCGGAGCTCGAGTCGAAGACCAGCGACGCGAGCGCTCGGCCCCCCGGCCCCACCAGTTTGATCGACCGGTCCGGCTGGTCGAACTTGGCCGAGTCGGCCTCGGCCGGGCTGGCGAACGCCGTGGCCTCGAGCTTCTTGAAGTGGCCGAGCAGACTCGCCACCTGGTTCGAGTCGGCCGGCGCGCCACCTAACGACCACTGCTTGCCGTCCCGGGTCAGCGTGTAGCTCGACTTGCCGCGCTGGATCTCGACGGCCGTGAGGCTGTCCGGCTCGACCGCGACGATCGTCTTGTCCCGCCAGTCGTCCACCTTCCGGTCCGCGAACTCGACCAGCCGGCCTTTCACCTGGTAGACCGCGTTCTCCTTGGGCCGGCGGACGTAACCACTCTCGTAGCTCGCCCCGCGCTTGCCGACGATGTAGGTGGCGAGGACCTTGTCGCCCTGCTTGACCGTGAGCTTCCGGCCGGTGGTGCTGTCGACTCCCAGCTTCTCGTGCGACGCGGCGCTCTCGGCGACGAGATCACCCTTGGTCGAACTGTCGGCGAGGAAGAAGACGAGATCGTCGACCTGTCCGGGCGTCACCTTCCACCCGTTCACCGTCCAGTTTGCCCCTTGCTTCGCCAGTCGAACCGTGTCACCGGGTCGCTCGATCACGATCCCGTCGACCGCCGCTTTGTCGAGCTTGGTCGGGGTGAAGCCGCTCCCGCCGGCCGACCGCGGTCCGCGGAGGAACCGGGCTCCCAGCCAGATGACGATCAGAACCGCCAGCGCGATGGCCAGCCGGCGGAGGAACGCGGCGCTCATGCGGCCCCCTGGTGGCTCGCCGGCCGGTACGGGGCGAGCGCGAGCCGGCGACGCCGGAGCAGGCGGACCGCGCCGTAGAGCCCGATCAGGAGCGGCAGCCCGATCAGGTTGAAGTACTTGATGGTGTCCCGGACCCCGTTGCTCGAGAAGAGCAGCGGCGGCGGGCTTCGGTCCTTGGAGCGGATCGACATGAGCGCCTCGTCCTGCGCCAGCCAGTCGACGGCGTTGAGCGCGAAGCCCAGGTTTTCCGGGCTCCGGCGGAGGAAGTCGTCGGACGCGAAGATCCCGTTGCCGACCACCACGATCCGGGTCTTCGAGCCAGCCGGAACCACCTGCACCGCGAGCACCCGCTTCGCCAGGCTGGTGCTCGGATACTCCTGGTTCGGATCGATCATCGCCGTCCCCGAGGCGACCCCCGCGTAGGGTGAGGTCACGAGGAGCGGGGTTACGCCGCCCTTCGCGCCCGCGGTGTCGATGCTGCTGGTCCAGGCCAGGCTCACGTCGGCCAGCTCCCGATTGATCGGGGAGGCCTTGGTGCTCTGAGCGCGGAGGAAGTAGGGATACGGCCGGAGCACCCGGCCGAACGAGCTCGGAACCCCGATCATCTGGTTGGCCCGGAGATCGTAGACCATGTCCTGGTTGATCTTGACCCCGTACGCCTTGAGGACCTCGTTCCACGCCACCGGGCGCCCGGTCGCGAACGGCGCCTGCGGTGAGATCGCCATGCCGGACTCGAGGATCAACGCCTTGCCGCCCTGGTCGAGGTAGGCCTTCACCTTCGCCACCTCGGGCAAGGCCACCGTGTCCCGCGCCGCCGCGAGAATCACCGCGGTGAAGTCGGCGGCGAGCGGAGTGGAATCCGCGAGCGCGGGGGTCTCGATCTGGTAGGACTTCTCGAGCTCGCTCCGGAGGGTGCCGTACCCGCCCGCCTGCGGGTCGGTGAGCAACGCGAGCTTCGGCTTCTTGGTCCGGGTCATCGTCCGCAGAGCCGAGACCAGCCGGTACTCGAGATCGTCGGTCTGCTGGATGAACGGAATCGTCTCGCTCTTGTCGGCGTGCTGAATGACCAGCCCGAAGAATCCGTTCTTGACCTGGAGCTCGGACTGGCCGACGACGTTGAACTGGACCGGCATGATCCCGAGATTCCGGGCGTCTTCCTCCGCCGCCTTGTCGGTCCCCGGATCCCGCTCCACGATCCGGACCTTGCCTCCGCTCGCGCCCTTCAGGTCGCGAAGGACGTCGTCCACGTCGCGCTTCTGGAGCGCGAACTGGGCGGGCAGCTCCTTCGAGGCGAACAGCTTGACGGTGACGATGTCGTCCAGTCCCTTGGCGATCTCCTTGGTCGCCTTGGAGAGCGTGTACGCGCCGCCCGGGGTGAGATCGAGCCGGCCGCCGATCTGGCCGCCGGCCAGATTGATCGCGACCAGCACCAGCACCAGGAGCACCGTCCCGAGCCGGAGCCGCCCGGCCGCCGGGCTCCGGGCCGAGAGCCGACGGCGCATCACCACGGCGTAGGCCAGGACCAGGAAGACCGCGGCGAGGGACAGGAAGTACAGCACGTCGCGGAGGTCGAGGAGGCCACGGCCGACGCTCTCGAAATGGGACAGCACCCCGAGCCGCGCGGCGATCGCGCCCAGGAACGGCGGCAGGCCGACCAGCAGCGGGTCGAGGCCGACCAGGATCAGCACGAACATCACCGCCACGGCCAGAATGAAGGCGGTGATCTGGCTCTTCGAGAGGCTCGACGCCCAGACGCCGATCCCGGCGAACCCCGCCGCCAGGAGCGCGGCCCCGAGGTACTGGGCGATGACCGGTCCCCACTGGAGATCGGACCCGAGCTCGAGCCCGACCGGAATGAGCAGCGTGGTCGCCATGGCGCCGAGCAGCACCATCAGGACGCCGAGATATTTCCCGATCACCAGCTGGGCTTCGGAGACCGGCTGGGAGAGCACGATCTCCAGCATCCCGCCGCGGTTGTCCTCGGCCAGCGATCGCATCGAGACCGCGGGGACGAAGAACAGGAAGATCCAGGGCATGATGTCCAGCATCGGCCGGAGCGAGGCCGAGCCGGTGAGGAACGCGTTGCGGAAGAAGAGGAACGCGTTGATCGCGAGGAATACGATCAGGAGGACGTAGCCGGTCGGCTGGTCGAACAGCGCCTTCACCTCGCGCCGGGCGATGGTCCAGATCCCACTCATGCGGGCACCTCCTGCGTCACGGTGAGCTCGCGGAAGAGATCCTCGAGGCTCCCCGCCTCCTGGTGCAGCTCGTAGAGGGTCCATTGGCGCTCGACCGCCAGCCGGAAGAGCTCCGGCCGGACGTCCCGGCCGCCCTCGACCGCCAGGGTCAGCCGGGTCCTGCCAGGCTCGACCTCCCGGGAGTCCACCCGGCTCACTCCGGTGAGCTCGGCGACCCCGTCGGACACCCCGGCCCCGGACGCCTCGAACGTCACCGTGGCGACCCCCCGGGCGCGATTGATCAGCTCGGAGACCGGTCCGTCGGCGGCGAGCCGGCCCCGGTTGATGATGAGGAGCCGGGAGCAGGTGTGCTCCACCTCGGGCAGGACGTGGGTCGAGAGGAGCACCGTACGATCCCGGCCGAGGTGCGCGATGAGCCGCCGGATCTCGACCCGTTGATTGGGGTCGAGCCCTTCGGTCGGCTCGTCGAGGACCAGGAGATCGGGCCGGTGGAGGATCGCGGCCGCGAGCCCGACCCGCTGCCGATACCCCTTCGACAGCTCGGCGATGGGCCGGTGATAGACGCCTTCGATCTGGGTCGAGGCGACCGCCTCGTCGACCGCGCCGGCGGTGCCCGCTCCGAGCGCCCGGAGCCGGGCGACGAACGCGAGATACTCCGAGACCAGCATCTCGGAGTACAGCGGGTTATTCTCTGGCAGATAGCCGATCCGGGTCTTGGCCGCCTCCGCCGCCTCGGCGATGGGCACCCCGTCGAACTGGATCGTGCCCTCGTCGGGATCCAGATACTGGGTGATCATCCGCATCGTGGTCGACTTCCCGGCGCCATTGGGCCCCAGAAACCCGACCACCTCGCCCCGGCCGACGGTGAACGACACCCCGTCGACGGCGGCGATTCCATTGAACCGCTTCGAGACTCGATCCAGCGCGAGCAGTGTCATCCGGCCATCTCGGTTCCGACGGGCGACGAGTCTATTGCGAGACGGGGCGCGCATCAAGAGGGGGGCCGGTGCGACCACCGGCGGGAAGTGGGCATCCTGTCTCGATATCCGGCGACAACCTGGCGCCGGTGACAACTTGGCGTTCGACCCTACCGGCTGGAGGAACCCGACGATGCGATATCGCCTGATGGCCGCCCTCGTCCTCTCCTGGGCCGCCGGCACGAGGACCGCGGCCGCGCAGGATCCCGATCGGGAGCGGCAAGATACCGAGGACCGCCCCCGGCGGCGCGACCACGATCGGTGGACGATGCCCCGGTCGGACCGGCTCTACTGGAAGATGCGGGGTGCCGAGCGGCTCCGGTGGAAGATCGGTCGGCCGGATCGGATCCGGTGGCAGATCGGCCGCGGCGATCAGCTCCGTTGGAGGGTCGGGCGCCCGGATCAGCTCCGCTGGCGGATCAGGAGCCCCCAGCGGCTCCAGTGGAGGCTCGGCGGGCCCGAGCGGCTCTCCTGGAGCGGGCCCCGATTGGGCGGGTTCCGCGGGCGGATGCCCTACCTCGAGGGCCGGCCCCGATGGCGAGCCGACTGGCGGGGGCCCGAGCTCAGGGGCCGGAACGAATTTCGGTGGAACGGGTTGGAGCGGTTCCCCGGTCCGGGCGGCTGGCGCTCGCGCCACGCCGGCCGATATCTGACGATCTGAACCGGGCGCCCCGATGCCCGGGCGTCCCGAGAGAATCGCCTAACAACCGGGGCGGCTCCGGCCGCTCCGTCGCCGGGTCAGGCCGCGCGGTCGCCGGTCAGCGCCTTCACCAGGTCGTACCAGAAGCGGGCGGCGTCATGGAACTCCTTGACGCCGATCCGCTCGTCCCGCCCGTGGGCCCGGCTGTCGTCGATGTCCTCGAAGATCGCGCCGACGCCATAGACCGGGATACCCCCGTTCCGGACGTGGAGGCCATCGGTCGCTCCGGTCGACATCTCGGTCACCACCACCGCCGTCGGCCAGTACTGCTTGGCCAGCCGCTCGACCGGCCCGATCACGTCGGCTCGGAGCGGCGACGGCGGGCTCGGCTTGGCGGGAGCGGTGACCGTGATGGTAACAGCGGTGTCGGCGATGACGCCGGCGAGGACCGCTTTGACCGAGTCCGCGGTGTCGTCCGGCAGGATCCGGCAGTTGACCGTCGCCCGGGCCAGCTGGGGGAGCGCGTTGTCGGCGTGGCCACCGAAGAGCCGGGTGGCGACACAGGTGGTCCGCATGATCGAATTGAAGTAGGGCGACTGGGCGGCGAGCCGGCCCGCGGCGGCCAGGTCGTTCCGGTCCGCGAGCGCGCGCATGTCGTTCGGGGTCGGGCCTGCCTCGACCGCGGCGCTCCGGCGGAAGAACTCGCGGGTGGTCTCGTTCAACCGAACCGGGAAATCGTAGCCCGCGATCCGGCCGAGTGCCTGGCTCAGGCGATAGATCGCGTTGTCTCGGGTCGGGAGCGAGCTGTGTCCACCCTTGTTCCGGACGTCGAGCTGGAAGGTGAGATAGACCTTTTCGGCGGCCTGGACCAGGAACGCCTGCGGCTTCCCCTCCTTGAGCGCGCCGCCGCCGGCATCGGTGTTGAGCGCGTACTCGGCGTCGACCAGCTCGCGGTGCTGCTCCATCAACATCGCGATGCTCTTTTCGTCGGTCTCCTCGTCGGCCGTGAGGACCATGATGAGGTCACGATCGGGGACGAACCGTTCCTCCCGGAGCCGGATGAAGTTCGCGATCAGGATCGCGGCCCCGCCCTTGTTGTCGCTGGTTCCGCGACCATAGTAGAACCCGTCCTTCTCGAGGAAACGGTACGGGTCGGTGGACCAGTCTTCCTTCCGCGCGTCGACGACGTCGAGATGGGCCATCAGCAGGATCGGCTTCTTCCCGGTGGCGCGGCCCCGATAGCGGACCACGAGACTCTGGTACCGGGGGCTGAACCCGAGGGTTCGGATGTCGGCCGCCGGGAAGCCCGCGGCCCCGAGCCTCCGCGCGATCATCGCCGCGAGGACCGGCGTGTTGCCGGCGGAGTCGCTCGTGTTGACCTCGATGAGCGTCTTGAGAATCTCTCGCTCGCGTTGGCGGGCCCCTTCGGGGTTGGCCGATTGGCCCGCCAGGGGCTGAGCGACGAAGAGGAGCGACACGAGTGGAACGAAGCGAGGCATGGGCTTGGCCGGTGTCGGATCGAGGTTTGGCGGCGGTTCAATATAGGCCCTCGCGGGCTGACCGATTGGCCGGGTGAGGGCGACCCTCTTGCAGTTCGATGCTCAGTGCTTCGGGTCGGATAAGATTAGTGCTCGGCGATGACTGCTGGGGGGGCGGATTGAACCGATCCGCCGGATCCGTTCAATCCGGCTCCCAAAGAAAGGGCGCTCAGATCGCCGAGCCCAGTCTCATCCGATTCGACGAACCGGGCACCGTCGTATCCGTCAGGCCGCCGCCCTCGGCGGCTAGCGGTACCGGGAGCTCAGGCGGCCGGAGAGACGCTGGCGGATGCGGACCTGGCGGGCGTGGAGCCAGCCTAACGCCCGCATGACGAACACCAGCCAGTCGGGCGCGGCGCGGATCGGGCGGTCGGGGATCCCGTCGTAGCCCTGGCGGAGTGCCCACAGGCGGGCCGGCTCCCAGTCGAAGCGCCAGACGTCGTCGAGCCAGTACCGGCGGGTGCCGTGGGTCCGGAACAGGCGGAGGACCTCGACGTCGTACCAGTGGTAGGGCGCGTCGCTGATCGAATGCATGTCGATCCCGGCCGCTTCCCAGGCGCGGAACCAGTCGGGATTGGATGGCTCGAGCCGCGTGCTTCCCGGCGGCACCAGGTAGTTGAGGTAGCGAAGCCGGCGTTTGAACACCGGGGGGCAGGTGCCCATCGTGTTCTCGAGGACCGAATACCAGCGGAGCCGCGCGGCGAGGGCGGTGGTTCGGGTGCCCGCGTAATGGAGGAGCTTGATGCCGGAGAGCCGGATCCGGGTCTGGTCGGCCGGGAGCGGGATCCGGGCGCTGTGGAGGCTGCGTCCCTGGTGCTCCGCGCCGTCGTCGACGTAGCCGAACGGGCGCCACTCGTCGTGCCGGAGGCAGCGATCGGTCGTCAGGTGGAGATCGATCCGCTCGAACTCGAGCACCGTGCCCGGGGCGGCGCCCATCATGGTCTGCCATCCGACGGTACCGGGGCCGTCGGCCGCGACGATCTCGTCGGCGTCGAGCGCGAGCAGGATCCGCGGGCCCGGCACCAAGCTCCGCGCGGCGTTCACCAGCAGGTGCTGGCGGGCGGCCTCGTCGTACGCGGGGTTGGGGTTGTCGATCACCGTGACCGTGGGAAACCGGCTCGCGATCGCGCGGGTCTCGTCGGTCGACCCCTGATCGGCGAGGATGATCCGGTCCGCGATCCGGCTGGTGACCCCGAGAAAGCGGTCGAGGATCCAGCCCTCGTTGCGAACCGGTGTCAACACGACGAGGGAGGGCCGAACGGACATGGTATTTGGGGGCGAATCTCGGTGAGGTCGTGCGAAGATAGGCCGCGGCCGCCCGGCCCTGCAAGCGAGCCGATCCAGCGCTAGCTTTGCCCCATGCCAGGATCGATGGCGAAGGCGCTGGCCCTGGCGCTCCTGGTAGATCAGAGCGTCCCGGGTCGGGCCCACGCCCGCCCAGACCGACCCACTCGACCGGGTGCCCTCCCGGTTCGCCACCTACGACCATTACCGGATCCACTACAAGAACGTCGGCGTCGGCCCGACGGCGGTGATCTTCGTTCATGGCTGGGCCTGCGATCTCTCGGTCTGGTACCGCCAGGTGGCGCAGCTCGAGGGACGGGCGCGGCTGGTGCTGCTCGACCTTCCGGGTCACGGTCGGAGCGACAAGCCGGCCTCCGGCTATTCGATGGACCTGTTCGCGGGGTCGGTGAATGCCGTAATGGAGGCGGCGCGGATCGAGCGGGCTCTGCTGGTCGGGCACAGCATGGGCACGCCGGTGATCCGGCAGTTCTACCGCAAGTGGCCGGCGAAGACGATCGGGCTGGTCGCGGTCGACGGCGCGCTTCGGTCCCCGGGGCTCGATTCGGCGCAGATCCAGAAGTACGTCGCGCGCTTTACCGGACCCGACTACCGATCCGCGCTCGAGCAGGCGACCGCCCCGATGTTTCCGTCCCCCGCCGACTCGGTGCTTCGGCAGCGGATGGTCCGGATCGCGCAGTCGACTCCGCAGCCGGCCGTCATCGGCGCGATGCGGGCGATGCTCGACCCGGCGATCTGGCGGGACGATCCGATCGCGGTGCCGCTGGTCGTGGTGGTGGCGAAGAAGACCGGCTGGCCGGCCGAGTACCGGCCGTTCCTCAAGTCGATCTCTCGCGACTTCCGGTACGAGGAGCTCGACGGCGTGAGCCACTTCCTGATGCTGGAGCGGCCCGACCTCTTCAATCCGATTCTGCTCGAGTTCGTCAACTCGCTCAGTCTTTCCCGTTAGGTGCGCCAGGCGTGAAAGAGAAGCGGGCCGCCTCGTCGGCGGCCCGCTCTCACCGCGCTTCGTTCCGAGTGGTCGACTCGATCAGTTCTCGACCAGGATCAGGAACTTGGAGTTGCTCCAGAAGTGCTCCGGATTGGTGATCTGGAGGCTGCCCTTGACCTTGCCGTTCATCTCGGCCGGCACGTTGGCGGCGGACAGGTTCTGGTTGGTGATCAGCTTGTACTTCTTGTCCGGCCGCGGGAGCGGGATCTCCGCCACCTGGCGCCGATCGATCGCGGTGAAGGCCGAGGGATCGAGGTTGTCGGCCGGCTTGAGGGACTCGCCGGTGCGGGTTACCAGCAGGAACCGGGTTCCGCCGACTTCACGGATGATGCCCTTCTCCAGCAGCTCCTTCTTGGTCCCGGCGACGTAATAGACCGTGTTCTCCCGGGTGGTCAGCGCCGACACGGTGTCGGTGAGGACCGACTTCTCCTGCGTCAGCGTGGTGACCTGCGCCTTCGTCGTGTTGAGCTCGGCCTCCATGGTCGCGATCGTCGTCTTCTGGCCCTCGACCATCGTCTTGAGGCCGTCGATCGTGGTCTGGAAGTCGGCGAGCACGGTGCGGAGGCTGTCACCCATGGTGCCCAGCTCTTTGACCTTGCGCTGGCTGGTGGCCAGACGGGCCTCGCTGGCCCGGATCCGCGCGGTTAGGTCCTTGACCTTCTTCAGGACCAGCGCCCGATCGCTGGGTGAGACCGAGAGCTGGCTCTCGGGCGAGACCACCGGCTCGACGGCTTTCCGCTTGCTGCCGACCCGAGCGAGCTCGGAGTTGATGTCGGCGAGCAGCTTGGTCGTCTCGGCCAAGTCGCGGAAGAGGCTGTCCTTCGTGGCCGACACCGTCGACAGCTGCTGAACCTGCCCACGGTAATACTCCGTAGAATCAGATGGAATCGACTGAACCACCTGGCCTCGGGGTCCCGTGCTACAGGCGACCGCTGCGAGGGCGCCGACTGTAAGTAGTGCTCTCTTCATGCGTTGAATCCCCTTTCGGGCGCTGTGCGGGGCCAATCCCCACATCTTAGTCCAACAAAATGACTGACTGGATCGACAATGGAAAGGGACGACCGACTATTGCCCAATTGCACAATAGTTGGGCGTGTCAGTGACTTGACACCCCACCGTTAGGGGGCAGAAATTATTGCCCGGCAAGAGGTTTGGCCGATCCCCCGAGCTCGCATCTCAACCATCGAGGCCAGGTATGAGCCGACTGCAAAGGTCGTGGCTTGTGGTGTTGGCGATCGCCGCCGGACCGGCCGTCGCGGCCGCCCAGACCGGCGCGATCGCGGGGAAGGTCACCGACAGCGCCCGGGCTCAACCGCTCGGTGGAGCCCAGGTTACGGTGCGGGATCCGGCGGGGCGAACGGCCGGGACCGCGGTTTCAGGGGCGAACGGCACCTATAAGATCGAGCGCCTGACCCCGGGCCGTTACACGGTCCTGGTCTCCCTGATCCCGTTCGGGCCGAAGCGGTTCGACGGCGTCAACGTGCAGGCGGGTGGTACGGCGACGGTCGACGCCGTTCTCCTGGCCCAGGCCTACACGCTGTCCGAGGTTAGGGTGACGACGGTGTCCAAGGTGCCGGAAAAAATTACGGAGGCACCGGCTGACATCACGGTGATTCCCGCGGTCCAGATCCAGGAGCGACCGGCGCTCAGCGTCACCGACCACCTTCAGAGCGTGCCCGGGGTCTCGATCTCGCAGGGCGGCCTGGTCCAGGCGAACATCGTGGCCCGCGGCTTCAACAACATCTTCTCCGGCGCGCTGCTGACCCTGATCGACAACCGGTACGCTTCGGTGCCGTCCCTTCGGGTCAACGTGCCGGCGTTTTTTCCGGTGACGGACGACGACATCGAGCAGATCGAGTTCGTTCTCGGGCCCGGCGCCGCGCTCTACGGACCTAACGCCGCCAACGGCGTGCTCCACATCATCACCAAATCGCCGATCAACTATCCGGGCACGACCGTGTCGCTCGAGGCCGGCGTCCGGGGCGGCTCGCCGTCGGATCCGACCGGACGCGATGGCAGCGCGGGCCTCTATCGCCTCGGGTTCCGCCACGCGACCCGGTTCAGCCCGAAGGTCGGGTTCAAGATCTCCGGCGAGTATCTCAAGGGCACCGACTGGAAGTACGCGGACGTCGGCGACACGCTGTCGCCCACCGGCCGATGCGGCGGGACCTTCGGCTGCCGGGACTTCAACCTCGAGAAGTGGAACGGGGAAGCCCGGCTCGACGTCCGGCCGAACGAGAACACCGAGTGGATCACGAGCTACGGGCGGACTCAGGCGGTCAGTCTGATCGAGCTCACCGGGATCGGCGCGGGTCAGGCGCGGGATTGGCGCTATCAGTCGGTCCAGACCCGATTCCGCCACAAGGACCTCTTCCTCCAGGTGTTCGGCAATTTCAGCAACGCCGGGAAGACGTTCCTGCTCCGGGACGGCCATCCGATCGTCGACAATTCACGGCAGTGGGCCGCGCAGGCGCAGCATGGGTTCGCGATCGGCTCGAAGGAGACGATCATCTACGGGGCCGACTTCATCTACACCGACGCGCGCACCGGCGGGACGATCAACGGGGCGAACGAGGACCACGATACGATCAAGGAGGTGGGCGCGTACGTCCATAGCGTCACCCGATTGAGCCCCAAGTTCGACGTCGTCAGCGCGCTCCGGCTCGACAAGCACAACCTGCTGGAATCGGCGGTCTGGTCACCCCGGGTCGGGCTCGTGTTCAAGCCGAACGACAACAACAATCTGCGGCTGACGTACAACCGCGCGTTCTCGACCCCGTCGAACAACGATCTGTTCCTCGACATCTCGGCCGGCCAGGCCGGTCCCTACACGGTCCGCGCGTTGGGCGTGCCGAAGACCGGGTTCCATTTCCGGGCGAACGGCGGCTGCACCGGCGGGACCGGGAACAACCTGTGCATGATCACCCCGTTCGCGGCGACGCCGACGCTGATCCCGGCCCAGGCCGCGCTGCTCTGGAACGCGGCGGTCGGGGTGATGGTCGCGAACCCGAACGTTCCGGCCCAGATCAAACAGCTGCTCCAGAACACTCCGGCGCCGACCGCGGCTCAGGTCGGGACCCAGCTGCGGCGGCTGAATCCGACGACCCGGACCTTCAGCGACATCGCCGGCACCGACATCACCGACATCGCGACCCTGAAGCCCACCATCTCGAATACGCTCGAGGGCGGGTACAAGGGCAACCTGGGCGGTAAGGTCCGGTTCTCGATCGACGGGTACTACGAGCGGCGGGAGCATTTCGTCGGCCCCCTGATCGTGGAATCGCCGTCGGTCTTCCTCGACCGGGCAAGCCTGATCGCGTACCTGACTCAGGTCTGGACCCAGTTCCAGGTTCCGAATCCGGGCCCGACGGCGGGTCAGATCGGGACCTTGATGGCGGGGATCTCAAATGACGCCCAGATCTCGGGGATTCCCCTCGCGACGGTCGTTCCGAACAACACCCCGCTGACCAACCGGTCCGACATCTTCCTCACCTACCGGAACTTCGGGACCGTCGATCTCTTCGGGAGCGACCTCGCCGTCGATTACATCGCCAACGACCGCTGGTCCTTCGCCGCGACCTACTCGTGGGTCAACAAGGACTACTTCAGCGCCGCGGACGTCAACGGGCCCACCCCGATTGCGCTCAACGCGTCGAAGAGCCGCGGGTCGGCGGCGGTCCGGTTCCGGAACGACCGCCGGGGATGGGCCACCGAGCTTCGATTCCGGGCGGCGAAGGGCTTTCCGGTCAATTCGGGGGTCTACTCGAGCCCGCAGCGATCGGACGGGAGCCTGATCCCGACCGGCGATTACGGCGTGGTCGATCTCCAGGCGAGCTGGCGGCCATCGTTTGGAACCCGGAACATGCTGATCACGGCGACGGCCGTGAACCTGTTCGACAAGGCCTACGTCACCTTCGTCGGGGTCCCCCAGCTGGGCCGGATGATCCTGACGAAGGTCTCCTACACGTTCTGAAGCGGCGGGGAGGGGGCACCCGCCGCCCTCCCCGCACACCTCCCTCTCCGACGTTATGCCGGGCTCGCGCCGAGCATGGGTTCCGTACGTCGTCCCGTTCGCGGCGTTCATGGCGCTGCTCGCGCTCGAGCAGCAGTTGCCGATCGGCCCGAGACTCTCGGCCCTGATCCGGGTCGCGATCCCCGCGGCGCTATTGCTGGTTTTCGCCCGACGGGTGGAGTCGCTCAAGCCGACCCGGATTCTCGCCAGCATCGGGGTCGGCATCCTCATCTTCCTGGTCTGGATCGCCCCCGATGCGTTGATCCCGGGCTATCGCTCGAGTTGGCTGTTCCAGAACGCCGTGGTCGGCCAGGTCCAGAGCTCAGTTCCGGCCGAAGCTCGGACCGATCCGATCTTCCTCCTGCTCCGGACCCTTCGAGGCGTCCTGATCGTGCCCGTGGTGGAGGAGCTGTTCTGGCGCGGCTGGCTGCCGCGGTGGATCGACCGGATGGAGGACTTCACCAGCGTGCCCCTCGGCACCTTCACCACCCTGTCGTTCTGGGCGACCGCGAGCCTGTTCGCCGTCGAGCACGGATCCTTCTGGGACGTCGGGCTGGCGGCGGGGGTGGGGTACAACCTCTGGATGCGGAAGACTCGCAGTCTCGGGGATGTGATCGTCGCCCACGGGGTGACGAATGGCTGCCTGGCGATCTGGGTACTCGCGAGCGGGCAGTGGCAGTACTGGTGAGGCCGATTTTTCCAGGTCGGGTCGGGTGTTTTTGGGCTTTTTGGAAACCATGAGATTTCACAGATGGTGCGTTTGGTGAAAAACCAACGCTCCATCTGTGAAATCTGTGAAATCTGTTGTTTCCAAAAGCCCAAACACCCAAATCCGGATCAGGACGTGGGGCTTGGCAGGGAGATCGAGGGTGGTGGCAGGAAAGTGCTATCGGCGTCAACCCAGATTCGACGGGCGCCCTTCCAATAGGATTTCCGGGCGCTCACGATGTCGCTCTCGATCACGCCTTTGCGACGGTTGGCGGCATGGATGTACTTGCCTTCGCCGACGTAGATCCCGATATGGGTGACCCGCTTGCCCTTGCCGAAGACGAGGAGATCTCCGGGAAGCAGTTGGGAGGTGTCCCGGGGGACTTCTACCCCGACCCGGGCCTGCTCCGCCGCGGTCCGGGGCATCTCCCGGCCGAAGAGGCCGGCGATCCATTGGACGAGGGCACTGCAGTCGAACGCGAGGCCGGGCTGTTTCGCCCCCCACTTGTAGCGGAGGCCGACCTGATTTCGGGTGAGATTGACGAGGGAGTCCCGCTCGGGCAGGATCGTCCGGTTCATCAACGAGTCCCGGCCCGCAAGGATCGTCCGGCTCAACTCTTCGAACGGCTTCGGATGATGCGACTGATTCTGCGCCGCGGCAATCCGCGGAGCGAGGAGCATCGGCGCGAGGAGACCGACGGTGAGCAGCCTGCGAAGCGTTCGAGTCATCGGCAAGCTGTATAATTAGCGCTTGAACGCATTTCTGTCCACCAAACAAAGGCCAAAAACAGGGGATGCGGCCAGAAACGGGGGGCGGTACCTTCCGTCCCGGCTTTCTGACATCCAATGACGAACTCGGCAACCCTCAAGACCACACCGTTTCACGCTCGCACCGCGCCCCTGATCCAGGGTCAGGCCTGGCGGCGATGGGCGGGTTATGGCGTCGCCAGCGTCTACGAGCTGGCGCACGAGCGGGAGTATGCCGCGGTCCGGAATTCCGCCGCGCTGTTCGATGTTTCGCCACTGTTCAAGTACCTGCTCCGCGGCCGGGACGCCGGTCGTCTGCTGAATCGGATGGTCACGCGCGACATCGACAAATGCCGGATCGGCCAGGTCATGTACACCACCTGGTGCGACCCGCAGGGCAAGGTGATCGACGACGGGACCGTGAGCCGGCTCGATCAGGACACCTATCGCCTCACCTCGGCCGAGCCGAACCTGCGCTGGATCCACCTGAACGGTTATCGGCTCGAGTATGAAATCCAGGAGATCTCCGAGTCGACCGGGGCGCTGGCGCTCCAGGGCCCGCTTTCGCGCGAGGTGCTGAATCACGCCAGTCGCGACCCGGTCGACGGGCTCAAGTATTTCCGGGTCATGGAGAACGCCATCGCCGGGGCGCCGGTGACCATTTCGCGCACCGGGTATACCGGCGATCTGGGCTATGAGATCTGGGTCGGGGCCGGGGACGCGGTCGCCGTCTGGGACGCGGTGATGGCCGCCGGGCACGGGTACGGGATCCTGCCCGCCGGGATCTATGCGCTCGACCTGGCCCGGATCGAGGCCGGCCTGGTGATGCTCGACGTCGACTACTACTCGTCGCACCGGGCCCTCATCGAGGATCAGAAGTCGACCCCGTTCGAGCTCGGGCTCGACTGGACGGTGAGCCTCGACAAGGGCCCCTACAACGGGCGCCGCGCGCTCCGCTCTGAGCAGGCCCGGGGCCCGGCCTGGCGGTTCGTCGGGATCGAGGTCGACTGGGAGTCGATGGAGGCGCTCTACGCGGCGCGCCATCTGCCCCCGTCGCTTCCCGCCGTGGCCTGGCGGACGAGCGCGCCGATCTATCGGGATGGCGAGCAGATCGGCTACGCGAGCAGCGGCTGCTGGTCGCCGCTGCTCAAGAAATACCTCGCCCTGGCTCACCTCCGGGCGCCGCACTTCGCCGTCGACACCGCGGTCGAGATGGAGATTACCGTGGAGCACGAGCGACGGAAGGCCGCCGCCCGGGTGGTCAAGCTGCCGTTCTTCGATCCGCCGCGAAAGAAGCAATAGCGTGGCGACCACCAATCGCTACGACGCGATCATCATCGGCGGCGGGCACAACGGGCTGGTGGCGGCCGCGTATCTCGCGCGCGCCGGCAAGCGGGTCATCGTCCTCGAGCGCCGCCATCTGGTCGGCGGGGCCGCGGTGAGCGAGCAGATTTTCCCCGGCTTCACGTTCTCGGTCTTCTCCTACGTCGTGAGCCTGCTCCGGCCCGAGATCATCCGCGATCTCGAGCTTCCCCGGCACGGGCTCCATATCCTGCCGCTCGAGAGTACCGTCACCCCGCTTCCCAACGGCGACTATCTGGCTGGCTGGGCCGATCCGGATCAGACCCGGCGGGAGATCTACCGCCATTCTCCGAGGGACGCCGAGGCGTCGATCGAGTTCGGCCGCCTGATGCACCACATGGCGATGGCGGTGCGGCCGATCCTGGGGATGATCCCGCCGGATCCGACCTCGCTCGCGCCGAGCGACCTGGCTGGCCTCCTCCGCCTGGGCGGGCATTTCCGGTCGCTCGGGGCCGAGCGGTTCCACGCGCTCTACAAGCTCATGACCATGAGCTCGGCCGACTACCTCGACGAGTGGTACGAGTTCGATCCGCTCAAGGCCACCAAGTCGGCCAGCGGGATCATCGGCACCTTCCTGGGGCCGCGCTCCCCCGGGTCCGCCTATGTGCTGCTCCACCATTACATGGGGGAGATCGACGGGGCGTTCCGGGCCTGGGGCTTCGCCAAGGGCGGTACGGGCGCGATCTCGAACGCGATCGCGGGCGCGGCCCGGGCGCTGGGGGCGACCATCCGGACCGAAGCGGCGGTGAGCCGGGTGCTGGTCAGCGGCGGGAAAGCGACCGGGGTGGTCCTCGCGAGCGGCGAGGAGATTCTCGCGCCGATCGTGGTCTCCGGCCTCGACCCGCGCCGGACCTTCCTCGATCTGGTGGAGGCGAAGGAGCTGCCCGACGATCTCGTCTCGGCCGTCCGGCGATTCCGCTTCCGGGGCTCGTCGGGCAAGGTGAACCTCGCGCTGTCCGAGCTGCCGAACTTCACCTGCATGCCGGGCGTCGGGGTCCACCACAAAGGCGCCATCTCGATCAGCCCGAGCGTCGAGTACCTCGAGCGGGCCTACGACGACGCCAAGTACGGCGAGTTCTCCCGCCGTCCGTATATGGACATCGTGTTCCCCTCGATGCTCGATCCGGGGATGGCGCCGCCCGGCAAGCACGTGATGAGCGTGTTCGTCCAGTACGCGCCCTACCGCCTCAACGGCGGGTGGAGCGACGCCCGGCGGGAGGCGTTCGGCGACGCGGTGGTCGACACGATCGCGGAATACGCCCCGAATCTCAAATCGGCGATCCTCCATCGCCAGGTACTGACGCCGGACGACATCGAGCGGATCACCGGGCTCTCCGAGGGGAACATCTTCCAGGGCGAGCTCGCGCTCCAACAGCTCTTCTTCCTCCGGCCCGCCGCCAAGTGGTCGAAGTTCCGGACCCCGATCCGGGGCTATTACCAGTGCGGCGCCGGTACCCACCCCGGCGGCGGCATCATGGGTGCGTCCGGCCGTCTCTCCGCCTTGACCATCCTCTCGGACGACTGAGGCGCCCATGGCCGACTCGTTCGACACGGTGGTCATCGGTGGCGGAACCAACGGCCTCGCCGCCGCGATCCGGCTCGGGTCGGCCGGAAGCCGGGTCCTCCTGGTCGAGCGCGAGGAGACGTTAGGCGGGACCGGCCGCGAGATCGAGTTCGCGCCGGGGTTCCGGGCCGCGCCGTTCGGGTCCGAGACCGGCTGGATCCCGCCCGAGGTCGCGAAGGGCGTCGGGCTCAACGGCCTGGAGACGGTCGCGGTGGATCCCACCGTCGTAGCGCCCTCGGGGGACGGCCGCTGGCTCGAGCTCCGACGCGACGTGGCGGCCACCGCGGCGGGTCTCCGGCGGTTCTCGCCCAAGGACGCCGACCAGTGGCCCGCGTTCGCCGCCCGGATCCACCGGATCGCCGGGTTTCTGGCCGAGCTCTACCGGCTGCCCGCGCCGGACATCGACACGACCAGCTTCGGCGAGATGTGGGGGCTCCTCCAGGTCGGCCGGAAGCTTCGGGCCATGGGATCGACCGAGATGGTCGAGGTGCTGCGCACGGTGCCGATGGCGGCGGCCGAGCTGCTCGACGACTGGTTCGAGCACGAGCTCCTGAAGGGCGTGCTCGCCGCCGGCGCGGTCACGGACATCGCCCAGGGGCCGATGTCCGGCGGGACCGCGTTCACGCTCCTGCATCACCTGGTCGGGTCTCCTGAGGGAACCTTCCGGGCGCGGACGCTGCCCGCCGGCGGCGGTGCGGCGCTGGTCGGTCGGCTCGCCGATCGGGCGCGGCAGGCGGGGGTTCAGATCCGGACCGGAACCGGAGTCGGCGCGATCGTGGTGGGCAACGACGATGCCGTCACCGGCGTGCGACTCGATTCCGGTGAGGAGATCCGGGCCGCGCAGGTCCTCTCGACCGCGGACCCGCGCCGGACCCTGCTCGAGCTGGTGGATCCGGTCCATCTCGATCCGGAGTTCATGCTCGCGGTCCGGAACGTCCGGTTCCGCGGTGCGGCGAGCAAGATCCTGCTCGGGCTCGAGGGCCTGCCGGACGTGCCCGGGCTCGGCCCCGAGCTCTTCCGGGCGGCCCTTTCGTTCAGCCCTTCGATGGCAGGTCTCGAGCGGGCTTACGATGCCGTCAAGTACGGCGCGTGGTCTCGGGAGCCTTACGTGGAGGCCCGGATCCCGAGCCTGTGGCAACCGGATCTGGCGCCGGCCGGCCACCACGTGATGGTGCTCCACGTCCAGTACACGCCGTACCGGCTCTCGGGCACCGGCTGGGACGCGGACCGCGATCCGATGGCCGACGCCGCGCTCGCGGTCGTCGAGCGCCACCTGCCCGGGCTGACCCGGCGGATCCGCCACCGCCTGGTGCTCACTCCGGCCGACCTGGAGACCCGGTTCGGGCTCTTCGAAGGCGCGGTGACCCAGGGCGAGATGATGCTGGACCAGATCCTCTTCATGCGACCGGTCGCGGGATACGCTCGCTACGCCATGCCGGTGCCCGGGCTCTTCCTCGGTGGGGCGGGGACCCATCCGGGCGGCGGGATCACCGGCGGCGCCGGGTGGCTGGCGGCGCGGGCGGCCCGCGATGCCCGGCGTTAGGTGGGGCGGGAGCCCCCGGTGACGGGCCCCGAGTATCGCCGCACCGCGTCCCATTACCGGCCCGGCGACAGCACCCTTCCGGGCGAGTACTACACCTCGCCCGACGTGTTCGGGGCCGAGCTCGAGCGGATCGGCCTCCGAGGCTGGCACTGCGTCGGCCGCTCGGAGCGGATCGCGGAGCCGGGGCAGTTCTTTCTCCGGACCGTGGCCGGCGAGTCGCTGATCGTGCTCCGGGGGAAGGACGGCGTGGCCCGAGCCCATCTCAACGTCTGCCGCCACCGCGGAACCCGGCTCTGCGAGCGGGAGTCGGGCCGGTTCTCCGAGACGATCCAGTGCCAGTACCACGCGTGGACCTACGCCCTGGATGGCCGGCTGGTGGGCACCCCGCACATGGGCGACGTAGCAGGGTTCGATCGGGCCGACTATCCGCTCCACTCGGCGCGGGTGGCCGAGTGGGGCGGATTTCTGTTCGTCAATCTCGCTGCCGAGGCCGAGCCGTTCGACCGCTGGTTCGGCCCCCTGATCGAGCGGCTCGCCCGGTTCGAGCTCGAGCGGCTCACGGTGACCCGCCGGGCGGTCTACGACGTGCGGGCCAACTGGAAGCTGGTGTTCCAGAACTACTCCGAGTGCCTCCACTGTCCGACGATCCATCCCGAGCTCACCGGTCGGCTCCCATATCAGAGCGGCGCCAATGACCTGACCGAGGGTCCGCTCCTCGGCGGGTACATGGAGATCGTCGCGGGCCACGAGAGCGTGACCCGGAATGGCTGCCGGGCCGGGCCGTACCTCCCGGGCTCGACCGACGACGACCGCCGGCGGGGTTACTACTACACCGCGGTCCCCAACTTCATCGTCAGCGTCCATCCCGATTACGTCAACTACTACACGCTCTGGCCGCTGGCGGTCGATCGGACCGTGATCGAGAGCGAGTGGCTGTTCCACCCGGACGCCGCCGCCGATCCCGGGTTCGCTCCGGACGAGGCGGTGGCGATCTGGGAGGTGACCAACCGGCAGGACTGGAAGGTGACGGAGCAGGCGCAGGCGGGGATCGGATCGCGGTGGTACCGCCCCGGCCCGTACTCGCCGCGGGAGAGCCTGCCGGCGGCGTGGGACCGGGCCTACCTCGCGCTGATGGAGCCCAAGGCTTGATTCCGGCTTGACCCCGGCGGGCGATCGTGAGGCATCCCGTTTCCGGAGCCTCCCGTGCTGCTCGCGCTGTCGACGTTAGGATCGTTCCTCACTCAAGCCCCGCCGCGCGTCACGGTCACGGTCGATTCGGCCCGCCGCGAGGTCGTGATCGAGGCCGGCCCATTCGAAGTACCAGCCGGCCATCACGGCGCCGGCTCGTCCGGCCACGGCGAGCACCAACCGCAGCTGCTCGGGTTCCGGTGGCCGGTGGCGGGGTGGACCCGCGGCTTCGCGCTCGAGGTGAGCGGACCCGACGGCCGCCCGCTCGCGCGCCAGCTCCTCCATCATCTCAACGTGGTGAACTTCGAGCGTCGCCAGCTGGTCCATCCCGCGTTCGAGCGGCTCGTGGCGCTCGGCCGCGAGACCGAAGACGTCGTGCTGCCGAAGGGAGTCGGGGTCCCGGTCGACCCGGACAGTCGACTCGCGCTGCTGGTCGCCTGGGGCAATAACGCCCACGAGGACCTGAGCGGCGTGTCGCTCCGGCTCCGGTTCAAGTGGCTCCCGGCGAGCACGTCGCCGGCGCCGACGCCGGTGCTGATCTGGATGGCGGACGCCGACTTCGCGGCGGGCACCTCCGATGCGTACGACCTCCCCCCCGGCCCGTCGGAGCGGACGGTCGAGTTCGCTCTGCCCGCCTCCGGCAGGCTGCTCGCGGTGGGTGGCCATCTCCACGACTACGGCACCCTCCTCCGGCTCGAGGACGTGGAGACCGGCAAGACCTTGATCGAGCTGGTCCCGCGGGTCGACGCAGCCGGCCACGTGAGCCGGATGCCCCGGGCTCTGCCAGGCGTCACCGGAGATGGGATCAAGCTCAGGGCGGGACGCTGCTATCGGCTCGTAGCGAGATACGACAATCCGACCGGCGGCTCGCTCGAGAACGGGGCGATGGCCGTGATGGCTGGGGTCTTCGCGCCCGATCGGATCGACCGGTGGCCGCTCATGGCCGGAGGCGCCGACCTGGCGGGCGACGCCGGCGGCCTCGCCCGGCTCGACGGCCACGGGCTCGAGTTCGGCGGCGCGGGATGGCAGTCGACGGCGACGGGCGCGGCCAGCTCGACGGTCGGATGTTCCGGTCCGACCCGGGCGTGAGCCTAACGCCGGCAGCCGGCTACCGGGTCCCGATCGAGGTCAGACTCGCCACGGTCGCGATCAGCTGCTCGAGATCCATCGGCTTGGTGAGGTGGGCCTGATAGCCGGCCCGCAGCGCCCGGGTCCGGTCGACCGGGCGGGCGAACGCGGTCAGCGCGACCGCCGGGATCCGGGCTGCCTTCTGGTCTTCGGACTTGCGGATCCGCTCGATGAATCCGTACCCGTCCATCCCCGGCAGCCCGATGTCGCAGATCACCACGTCCGGCCGGCTGGCGGCGACGAGGTCGAGCGCGTCCGCCGCGGTCGCCGCGGATCGGACTCTCGCCTTGCACTCCTCGAGCACCCGAACCAGCAGCTCGCGGGTGTCCACCTGATCCTCGACCACCAGCACGTCGAGGCCATCGAGCCCGGGTCGCCCGGGCTCCGGCTCGGATCCTGTCTCGGCCCCGATCAGGCTTGGGGATAAGGGCGAGCCGATCGGGAGCCGAACTCGGAAGGTGGCGCCCTGATCCGGGCCGTCGCTCTCCGCGGTAACGGTGCCGCCGTGGAGCTCGACCAGATGCTTGACGATCGCGAGCCCGATGCCGAGGCCGCCGAACTGCCGGGCCGCGGACGGATCGTGCTGCCGGAACCGATCGAACGCCTGGTCGATGAACTCGGGCCGGATCCCGATGCCGGTATCGGTCACCGTGATCTCGGCGGCGTAGCCGACGACCCGCGCGCCCACGGTGACCCGGCCGCCGGTCGGGGTGAACTTCACCGCGTTGCTGAGCAGGTTCCACACGATCTGCTGGAGGCGGACCGGGTCCGCCGCCAGCGGCGGAACCGGCTCGATCGCCATGTCGATCTTAAGCCCTTTCGCGTCAGCGGCGGCCTTGACCGTCTCCACCGCCGCGTCGACGATTGCCGGGAGATCCACCGACTCGAAATCGAGGCGGAGCTTGCCCGCCAGGATCCGGCTCATGTCGAGGAGATCCGAGATCAGCTCGGCCTGCATCCGGGTGTTGCGGGCGATGACGTCGAGCCCGCGCGCCAGCGTGTCCGGATCGGCGCCGCGCTGGAGGACGTGGACCCAGCCGAGGACGGCGTTGAGCGGCGTGCGGAGCTCGTGGGACACGGTGGCGACAAAGTCGTCCTTGAGCCGGTTCGCGCGCTCCGCTTCGGCTCGGGCCGAGCGCTCGCTGTCGAGCAGGCGTTCGCGCTCGAACTGGGCCGCCTGCCGCTCGATCTCCGCGCTCCGCCGGTCGGAGACATCGCGGAAGACGAGCACCACGCCTACGATCCGACCGTCGGCCGAGCGGATCGGCGCGCCGCTGTCGTCGATCGGGTGCTCCGCGCCGCCGGCGGCGATCAGAATGGTGTGATTCGCCAGCCCCACCACGCTGCCATCGCGGAGCACGCGCGCGACCGGGCTCTCGATCGGCGCCCGCGTGGCTTCGTTCACGATCCGGAAGACCTCGGCGCAGTCGTGGCCTCTGGCCGTCGCGAGACTCCATCCGGTCAGGTATTCGGCGACCGGATTCATGAACGCCACCCGCCCCCGCTCGTCGGTCGCGATCACGGCGTCTCCGATGCTCTCCAGCGTCCGGGCGAACCACTCGCGCTGGTCGGCGATCGCGCGCGCGGCCTCGCGCTCCTCGGTCACATCGTGAAAGACCAGGATCGCGCCGATGATGGTTCCGTCCTCGCGCTTGATCGGGGCGGCGCTGTCGGCGATCGGGCGCTCCTCGCCCGAGCGAGAGATGAGCGCGGTATGGTTGGCGAGACCGAGGACGACGCCGGACCGGATCACCTGCTCGATCGGATTGGCGGCCGGCTGACGGCTGTGCTCGTTGACGATCCGGAAGACCTCGGCCAGGGGCCGTCCGCTCGCGTCGGCGAGGGCCCAACCGGTCAGCGCTTCGGCCGGGGCGTTCATGAAGGTCACCCGGGCCTCCCGATCGGTCGCGATCACCGCGTCACCGATGCTGGCCAGGGTGACTCGGAACCATTCACGCTGCTCCGCGGCAGCCCGCTCCGCCTCCTTTCGCTGGGTGACGTCGATGGTGATTCCGGACACTCGGCCCC
>JADMIO010976138.1_pt1 | contig 43362 bp, 34 predicted proteins | sample 8958161 | NCBI WGS metagenome assembly JADMIO01 (sample SAMN16585339, study PRJNA669376) | soil metagenome | isolation source: Crop rotation soil | place: USA: Cullars Rotation, Alabama | collected 2011
GATCGCGCGGTCCGTTCGCCAGCGCCACTGACTCGGACTGAACTCGGACCGACCGGCGCTCGCGCGCATCATCCCCTCGTCCACGCGATAGTCACCGGGACGCGTTGACAAGTTCTATGTGGTGTGGAAGGATCGCTCCCCCCTTATTGGCAGCGGACAGCGTCATGAGGAGGCGTTCGATGGACAGCCGGCGCCTGGTTGTATTGGCGATCGTGACGTTGATCGTCTTGCTGATAGCCCCACACGCTGACGCCAAGCCCCTTCATTGCGGACCTGGTGATATTCGTTGTTTGATCTCAGCGATCAACATAGCGAACAACACGGGTCAGCCGACGCGAGTGAGCCTTGCGGCAGGCACATACTCTCCGCACTCGACCTCTTACCCTCCGTAACCGGCAACGTGACGGTCGTTGGCGCCGGCCCGGTTGCAACAGTCTTGGACTGTAGGAGCTTTGGCGCTGTTACAGTCGTATCGAACGGGACGTTGACGCTTCAAAACTTGACCATGCACGCGTGCATGATCGGAAACCAGGGAACTAGCGCTCTGCTAAACACCGAAGTTCGTGACAATCACGGCGCCGGGGCGGCCATCTTCAATTTCGGCACGATGACAATTATCAACAGCCAAATTCACGACAATACCGCACGCTTTACCGCGGGCGGCATTGTGAACCGTCGCGGAACGCTGACAATTGTTCGGTCAACGATTGAACGCAACGAAGGTCTCGAGGCAAACGCTGGCGGCATCGATATCGATGGCGGTGTGTTGAGCATGAGGGATTCGTTGGTAAGCGAGAATTTCGGTCAGTTTACTGGCGGCGTGTCGACGTTCTCAGGGGAGCTTACGATCGTCGACTCCACATTCTTTAACAATACTGGGGGCGTCGTTAGTGCAATTTCTGCGGGCGCTGTGGCGAGAATTTCACGGACAAGTATCTTAGGGAATAGAGTCGGCTTCGGCGTGTTTTTCGGCGGGAGCGCCATTTTTGGCGGAAACGAGACGTTGATCGAGAATACAACGATCGCAGGAAACGTTTCGACTCTTCCATTTGGAGCTTGTTGCGCCGTGGTCGGTGGTGTGCTGATCAATAGCACCATCGCTGACAATGTCGGTACAGCCGGGCAGGTTGCGCACGCGACACTTCAGAATACGATCGTCGATAGAACTGGCTTCACCGCCGGGGTCGGTCCCGACTGCAGTAGCGGGATCACTTCATTGGGCAACAATATCATTGGTGATCCTTCAGGCTGCGCCGATGCCCTCCAGGCGAGCGACCGCACTGGCAGCGCTGGACTTGCATCCGGGTCCAACGCCTTCGTGACCGGCGTTGTCCCCTTGCTGAGCACGAGTCAAGCGATTGATGCGGCAAACGCTACCGCCTGTCCCTCACTGGACCAGAGACGACTGCCGCGGGTCGACGGCAATGGTGACGGCATTGTCCAATGTGACATCGGTGCCGCCGAATTCGTGCAGCATGTGGTCGACATCCGCGTGGAACCACAAACCTTCAGCACAAACGCTGGGCGCACCGTAAGGCTCGATGTGTTCGGAACCTCTGAATTCGACCCCGAGACCATCGATCTGACAACGGCACGTGCGGGCGTGACAGGTTACGAACACGTGCCGCGACGGGATTTTCGCTTCGCGGACGTCGATGGTGATGGAAGTGTTGATCTTGAACTCCACTTCAGGGCGTCAACTCTTGGGATAGCGTGCGACACGCCGATTGTCGCCTTCACCGCGAAGACCGTGAGTGGCGAAACGGTAGCAGGCGTAAGCGAGGTCGCGCCACGCAACTGCCGACTCCGGCCTTGATCTGCTAGCAGCGGCCGCATTGAGTTTGGCAACAGCGTGTTGAGACGCCCATCGCCCGACCGCCACCCGGCGACCGGGGCTTCATAGCGGTGAGGGGCGGTCGGAGTCACTACTACTGCTACTGCGATGGCCCGGTCGCGCGCTGCAGGAGCCACGCGCGGTCGCGTCGACTTACGCCGAGCGCGTCGAGCTGATCTCGAGCGCTCCAGCGGCGCGGCCCGCGGTGAGCTTTGAGCGGCGGGACGAACGGGTCGGCGAAGTCAACGCGCACGCCACCCGGGACCGGCTCGCCACGCACGAGCCGATCGACGTCCTCAAGATAGGCGCGCAGCGCGCGTGCATGCTTTTCGATCGGAGACCGTACGAGTGCTGCGCGTTGGGGGCGTGCCTGTCGATCCCTCCACGGGGCGTCACGTCGGGCGCCATGCTGGCGGGTGGCGTGGCGATGAAGGATCGCGACGACCTTCTCGATCGGTACGCCGGCCCGACGGAGACGCGCTTCGATGGCCCGCAGCTCCGCGTGGTCGCGGCGAGTGATCACCGCCGTGAGGGTGGTTGGTACGACCCGAGCGGGGCCAGTATCGATGAATCGAATCGTCACAGGCTCCTCCTCGTGGCAGTTCTCCACATCACACGCGTGACTCGACGGTCGCGCCGCTGCAAACCGTCGCGTTCCTGCTCGCGCTGAGCTGCCACACCACCGCGGCCAATCCTAATGAGATCGGGATGATGAACAGTCGAACCGTTAAGAAGGCATGGACGCCGGTGTGGTACTGGAAGAGTAGCACCCACACCGGCATCGCGGCCGCCGCGACAGTGAACGCCAGGAAGTCGCTCGACCGTCGGAGGCTGTGCCGTCGAAGTGTGAGGTACAACGCGATCAGCCAGGCCAGCGCGGCACCGCCGAACAGCACGGTTGCTCCGGACCGGCTGCCATAGGTCAAGCCGCTGCCGGCTCGTATGAGAGCCGCGAAGGGCGCGATGACCGTCGAGCTGCCATCGGGGCCAGCGTACGGGCTCATGTAGACCTTGAGATGACCCGCGAAGACATTGGCGGCCTCATGCCCCAGAAACATGACGGAGAGTGCCAGCTTGATCGCGACCGTGGCTGCGGCGCCGAGCGTCATCGCAACCAGTCCGGCGATGGCGAAAGTCCAGGCGTGGCGCAATGTCGTATCAAGATGAGGTGATGACGCTGCCGCGAGGTAGGCGATGGCAAACATCCAGGCTGCCCCGGTCGGCAACAGGCCGGTGAACATCTCGAGGTACGCCAGCAATGCTCCATAGGCGGCGCAGAAGGGGACGAACGTCGCCATACGAGACAAATGCTTTCGAAAGAGTAGAAACGAAGCAATTCCGAGGACAAGAGACGTATCGCCCGGCCCATCGTGGAGCGACTGGCCGAAGTACGGTATGCCCCAGAACGCCGCCCCCGTCACCGCGATCGCGGCGACGGCAGCGAACAGCGCGCGGTTGGCTCCGCCTGCCGTCGCCACGAGTACGACGAGGGCGGCGTACACCGCGAGCTTGAGTGCGCGCCGCACATCGGTCAGATTGAACTTCAGGAGAAGTGCCGCAACAATGGGATTGTATCCGTGCCAGTACCGAGCGTAGCGGCGCAAGGCGTACTGCGAGCGGTCTTGCGGCTTATCGATCAGCTGCCGCAACGTTGCGCACTGGTCATTCCACGTGTCGACGTTGGCGACATAGACGAGCGGCGCAACCGCGTTGGCCAATACGGCGTGATCGCCGTTCGTGATCATCTGAAGAATAAGGCAATCGTTGTATTGGTGGTACCCACGGTGACTATCGAACGGTAAGTAGTCGTCGTTGCCGAGCTCGCCTATTGCGAACGCCTCCCTGACACGGGCGACGAACGGTTCACGCGGGAGCCGGGCCACCCAGATCGCCAGGCTGAAGAAGACCGCATTCAGCGACAGGACGACGACGAATGTCCGAGCTACAGGCGCTGCCCATCCCGTTTCCCATCCGCGATGAGGCATCATGGCGACGTTCCGGCAGCGTACATCGTCGTCGCCTATACCCGAAGATCCACAAAGGCCTCAGCGCCGAGCTTGAAACTGCGAGGGTGCGCACCGCACGGGTGGCGCCCCCGAGCGGCGAATGATATTCTCCCAAGCTCGCATGTCATGGCCTGACGCCGAGAACTCTCAAACAACCCAACCGCCGCCTGCTCCTCAGTCGCCGGATCGCTCCGACGCTGCCTCAACGTCCGGCGGATACGCGCGGGTCGTCGAACGATCGTCTGTAGCCGTGGGCATCGTGAACTTCAACACTCGCGAGCATCTCGCGGCGTGTCTCGATTCGGTCCTGACCGAGCACCCAGATGAGATTGTCGTCATCGACAATGCCTCCGCCGACGCATCCGTCGAATTCGTGCGGAGAAACTACCCCAGCGTCGTGGTCCATGCCAACCGGGAGAACCGGGGGTATGGAGCAGCGGCGAATCAAGCGGTCGCGCGCTGCCGAAGCGACTACGTCTTGCTGCTGAATGGTGATACGCGTGTCCTGCCGCGGACGCTGAGGGCATTGACGGCTCACATGGATCGCCATCCGGAAGCGGTCGTCGTCGGCCCTCTCCTGCGTCGTCCGGACGGCGCCGTCGAGCGGTCCTATTTCCCGTTTCCCGGCACGCTGGCGTGGCTGCTCGAGAACGAGCCGATCGTGTGGGTGCTGCCGTACTTGCCTGTCGCTCGCGAGCGGTTCCTGTGTCTCACGCCGACGTCGACCGAGCGTGTCGTCCCCTGGGTCACCGGCGCCGCTCTCCTCATTCGCCGAACCGCGTTCGAGGCAGTCGGCGGATTCGACGAGACGTATTTCATGTACTTCGAAGAGATCGACCTCTGTCTAAGGCTCAAAGCCCGCCACGGCGAAGTTCACTTTACGCCGGCCGGTAGCGTGGTCCACATCGGCGGCGCGAGCACGTCCCAGTTCCGTAAGCGCATGCTCGTGGCGCACTTCAGGAGCTGTCTCCGCTACTACCGACGCCATTGCTCGACGCCGGCCCGAGCCTTCTGGACCTCACTCATGCGACTCAAGATGGTCATCCGCCTGGCCCGGGACTCCGCACGGCTTCTGGTGGAGTCCGATCCAGATCGACGTGCCGTGCTGACCCAGCAGCTCGGCGCCTGGGTGACTGCACTTCGCGGCGCGTCGTGCGAGTGAGAACGCCACCGGGCCTTGGCCGGTTCGGTGCCCGCGCGTGACCACGGCCGCGCGTGACCTTCCCATCATTGCCCTCATCGCCGCCTACAACGAAGGCGATGTCATCGGCTCGGTGGTGAGTCATCTTATCGATGAGGGCATCTCCGTGTATCTGCTGGATCACGAGTCCACGGACGATACCGTCGAGCGCGCACGCGAATACCTGGGGCGGGGGCTGCTCGACATCGAGCGGTTTTCGTCGGAAAAAGCCGACGACGGGGCGCCGGGTCGATTCGTCTGGCAGGAGATCCTCCGGCGGAAAGAAGCGCTGGCCGCTGATCTCGATGGTGCATGGTTCATCCACCACGACGCGGACGAGTTCCGTGAGAGCCCATGGGCTCACTTGAACCTCCGCGACGCCATCTGGAGCGTGGATGCTCTCGGGTACAACGCGATCGACTTCGAGCTGCTCAATTTCTGGCCGACGCACGACGACTTCAGGCCCGCCACTGACGTGCGGCAAACCTTCCATTACTACTCACCCGGAGAGCTTTTGGACAAGATCCAGATCAAATGCTGGAAAAAGACCGCCGAGCGAGTGGATCTGGTGTCATCGGGTGGTCACGAAGCCATATTCCCGGGCCGGCGGGTGTTTCCGTTGCGCTTCGTTCTGCGGCACTATCCGATCAGGGGACAGGCGCACGGAGAGCGCAAGGTCTTTCGTGAACGCCTGCCCCGCTTCATGGAAAGTGAGCGCGCGCGCGGCTGGCACGTTCAGTATGATTCCATCCGGCCCGATGAGCGCTTCATTCGAGACCCGGCAACGATGATTCCGTACGACCCCGATCGCGTGCGTCTGCAGCTGATGCTCCGCCACCGCGACGTCGAAGCGCTCGAGGCGGCGTTCGCGGCCGAGCGTCAGCAGATCCAAGCACAGCTTGCCGCCGTGCGCGACTCCCTGATCGGGCAGCTGCAATCCCAGAGCCGGCAGCTGGAATCCCAGGGTCAGCAGCTCGAATCTCAGCGCTTGCAACTGGAATCCCTGGGCCGGCAGCTGGAGGCGATCGCCGCGTCGCGGAGCTGGCGCTGGACAGCTCCGATGCGGGCGGTTTTTCGCCTCGCGAGTCGTCGCCGCGCATGAGCCCCCCGCGGGTCTCCGTCATCATTCCCTGCTACAACCTCGGTCAGTACCTCGACGAGGCGGTGGACAGCGTACGCGCGCAGAGCTTTAACGACTGGGAAATCGTCATCGTCAACGATGGCTCGACCGACCCGGCCACCAATCGACTTCTGGCGGACTACCGGCGTCCCAAGACCCGCGTGCTCACCACCGAGAATCGCGGCCTCGCGGCCGCTCGGAACCTCGCAATCGCTCACGCCACCGGCGCGTACATCTGCGCCCTCGACGCGGATGACATGCTCGAGCCTCGATATCTGGAACGAGCCGTCGCCCATCTCGAAGCCGATCCGACGCTGGGCTTCGTGTCGAGCTGGCTGGAGACGTTCGGAGACGAGCAGTGGGTGTGGAAGCAAGAGCGATGCGATTTGCCGGCGCTCCTGGCAGAGTGCACCGTATGCACGGCCGCGCTCGTCCGGAAGTCGGCGGTGGACGCCGTCGGCGGCTACGACGAGCAGATGAAGCCCGCGGGCTACGAGGACTGGGACTTGTGGATCAGCCTCGTCGAGCGAGGCGTCCGCGGCATCATCATCCCGGAGGTGCTCTTTCGTTACCGCCGACGGGCCGGGTCAATGAGCTCGATTTGCTGTGAGGGCCAGGCTCACCTAACCTTGATCGAATACCTCTTACGCAAGCATCGCAACGCCTACGCGACTCACGTCGGCGAGGTTCTCATGCTGAAGGAGGTAGCGCTCCAGCGCGTTCAAGCGATGGCCCAGGGGCGCGAGACGCAGGAGCTGCGCCGGGCCCTGGACCACGCGCAGCGCAGGGTGAGCGCCGTGATGAACTCGAAGAGCTGGAAGCTCACGGCGCCGCTCCGCGCCGTGCACGATTGGCTGGGGCGGGCGGCGAGGTAGCCTGATGCAGCGGCGCGACACACCGGAGGAAGTCCAAGTCGGGTCCTCGTCCGGCTCGCCGGCGATAGCACGGTCCGCGTCGCCGCTGACCATTCGAACCGGCTCGGCCCACGTCAGCAGCATGGTGTGGACACTCATCCGCACGGACTTCAAGGTCCGCTATCACGGGACGGTCGGCGGGTTCGTGTGGGCCCTCCTCAAACCGGTCAGCATGTTCGTCGTTCTGCTCGGGGTCTTTTCGCTCGTCTTTATTCAGACCGACCCTCACTACCGTCTGAATCTGATCCTCGGCTTGTTCCTCTGGGAGTTCTTCGCGGATGGAACGAAGGTCGGACTCGTGTCGCTATTCAGCAAGGGATATCTTCTGAGCAAGACGCGATTCCCGCGTTGGATCGTGGTGGTCACCTCGCTCGCCAATCCTGTGATCAACCTGGCGATCTTCACGGTGGCCATTCTGCTGTACCTCGGTGTGACGGGACGTATGCCGACTGGGTTCCGGCTCCTGTTGTTCGTCAGCTACGCGATCGAGCTGTTGGTGATCGTCCTCGGATTCTCGCTGGCCATGAGCGTGCTGTATCTCCGCTTCCGTGATCTGACGCATCTCTGGGATGCTATTACTCAAGCCGGCTTCTTCGTGGCGCCCATCGTCTTTCCGATGTCCATGATCCCGGAGCGGGCTCGCGTGTATTTGCATCTGTGGCCGCCGACACCGGTCATAGAGTTCTCCCGGCAGGTGCTCGTCGAGGGCACGTTTCCGACCCTGAGAGAGAACATGTTCCTGCTCGGCGTATCGGCATCGGTCCTCGCCATCGGCACGGTGGTCTTCCGGCGGCTCGCGCCGGGGGCGGCGGAACACCTGTAGCCGTGCCTGCTGTGGCCCCGAAGATTTCCGTCATCATCGCCGGCCACGGGCCCGGGCCGGGCCTCGACGAGACGGTGGCCAGCGTCTTGCGGCAAACCTGTCGGGACCTCGAGGCAGTGATCGTTCAGGGGACAGTCGCGGCCGGCGACTCGAACCGAAGCGTCGCCGACGACCCCCGAATCAGCGTGATCGCGAGCGAGCACCGGAGCGCGGCCTCCGCCCGCAACGTCGCGCTGCAGCAGGCTCGCGGACTCTTCATCTGCGCCATCGACGCTGGCGATCGAATGGATCCTGCCTACCTGGCCCGGGCCGCCCGCATCCTGGACGAGAACACCGCCGTGTCGTTCGTCTCATGCTGGGAACAACCGGTCGAAGGAAATGTCGCCTCGAAGCCGGACCGCTGTGATCTGCCGGCGGTCCTCGCCGAGTGCACCGTGTCTCCGGCTGCGCTCGTGCGGAGGACTGCGTTAGAGGCGGCCGGCGGGTATGACGAGCGCATGCCGCGCGAAGGCTATGAGGCCTGGGACCTGTGGATCGCCATGGTCGAGCGCGGCCTCGTTGGCGTCATCGTCCCCGAGGTCCTGATCCACCGGCACGCGGCCGGCGCAGCGCAGTCGGCGATGTGCCGCGCCGGCCACGCCGATCCGGACGTGATGCGATATCTGTTCGACAAGCACCAGGCGAGCTATCAGCGCCATCTCTTCGACGTTTTGCTGTTACTCGAGAAGGCGGCGTGCGATCACCTCCAGGTCTCCTATGCCCTCGACGCCGAGGTCGAGAACTCGCTGACTCCGAGACTCCAGCGACGCCGCGAAGAGCTGGAGCGCCTTCGCCAGAAGCTCGCACCTCACGGACGAGCAGCGGAGCTCGAGGCGGCCCTCGCCTCCATACAGGGCTCCTGGAGCTGGAGGCTCACGGCGCCGCTTCGCGCCGCGTATGACGCGCTGGCCCGCGTGCGACGCCGCGGGGTCGGAGGGCGCTCGGCCGGATGACCGACATCGGTGTTGTCATACCCTGCTACAACCTCGGCCGGACGGTCGAGCAGGCCGTTGACAGCGTGCTCGACCAGACCCGGCCTGCGATGGAGATCGTGGTCGTGGATGACGGCTCGACGGATCTCCACACCCGGCAAGTCCTGTCGACGTTGGAGCGTCCTCGCACGCGGGTGGTGAGAACCGCGAACCGCGGCGTGAATGCGGCACGAAACCATGGGATCCGCCTCACGTCGGCCGGATACCTCGTGGCGCTCGATGCCGACGATTACCTGGCGCCGTCCTACTTGGAAGAGACGGCGGCCCGCCTCGATGCCGACCGAGACCTCGCCTTCGTGTCGACCGGCATGCGCGGGTTCGAGGGCGCCGACTATGTGTGGACGCCGCCGCCATGCGACCTGACGGTTGCCCTGACCCAGGGGGGTGCCCACATCGCGTCGATGTTCCGGCGTGTGTTGTGGGAAGCCGTGGGAGGATTCGACGAAACCTTCCGGATCTGCGAGGATCGCGACTTCTGGATCTCGGCAATGGAGCGAGGCCTGCGGGGCGACGTCATCGACCAGCCACTGCTCCATCGCCGCGTCCGCCGCAATTCGGTGCACCACCGCACCGTCGTGCAGGGCCACCAGTACCTCGGCGTCGAGGCGCTGCTCCACAAGCATCGCGCCACCGTCGAGACGCTCGGAGTGGATCTGCTGCGCGCGAAAGCTTCCGGCCTGGCCGGTCTCCGGGACTGGCAGCGCGCGCTCGTAGCGCGACGCGCCGAGCTCGAGCAAGAGTGTGCCGCGGTCGAGGCCGACATCGCCGCGACCACGACGCAGCTTCGCGCGCACGGTGTGCCATCCGTCGACTGGGGTGAACTGCGCCGCAGGGAGCCATTCAGCGAGGAGTGGGGATTCGACCGCGGCAAGCCCATCGATCGCCACTACGTCGAGCAGTTTCTCGCAGCGCATCGCGGGGACATCCGTGGGCGAGTGCTGGAAGTGAAGGACGCGTCGTACACGACGCAGTTCGGCGGCGCGCAGGTCACCGAGAGTGACGTCGTGGATATCGACGCGGCGAACCCGGCCGCGACGATCGTCGCGGACCTGCGTCGAGCCGATCTCGTCCCCGATGATCGCTACGATTGCATCGTGCTCACGCAGACACTCCACCTGATCTACGAGATGCGGAGCGTTGTGGCCGAGTGCGCACGGATCCTGAAGCCGGGCGGGATCCTGCTGGCCACGCTGCCCTGCCTGAACCGCGTGGATGCAGGAGTGGGCATCGACGCTGACTTCTGGCGGGTGACCGAGGCGGCGGCCCGCGAGCTGTTCACGGACGTCTTCGCGCCCGGGCGCGTCGAGGTCCGCCCGTACGGCAACATTCTGGCGGGCACGGCATTCCTCTACGGTCTGAGCTGCGACGACGTCTCGGCGCCCGAGCTCAGTGTGTCAGATCCGTACTTCCCGCTAGTTCTGGGTGTGCGGGCGCGCCGGGGATGAGCTGACGATGGCGGATATCGCGGTCGTCATCCCGTGCTACAACCTCGGGCGGACGGTCGAGGAGGCCATTGACAGTGTCCTGGCTCAGACGCGTCCGGCCGCCGACATCGTGGTCGTGGACGACGGCTCCACCGACGTCTACACCCGACACATCCTGAGAAGGCTGGGCCGGCCGCAGGTCCGCGTGATAAGAACACTGAACGGCGGCCTGCCGGCCGCTCGGAACCACGGCATCCGTTCGACGTCGGGCTCGTACCTCGTCACCCTCGACGCCGACGATGTTTTGGACCCGACATATCTGGAGAAGACGGCCGCACGGCTCGACGCCGAGCCGGGCCTCGCCTTCGTCACGACGGCGATCAAGGGCTTCGGGGCGGCCAGCTACGTATGGACGCCGCCGCCCTGCAATCTCGTCAACGCACTGACGACGGGCACCGCGCATCCGGCCTCGATGTTTCGCCGACAGCTGTGGGAGGTGATCGGCGGCTTCGACGAGTCGCTCCGGCACGGCTGCCAGGATCTCGATTTCTGGGTCTCGGCGATGGAGCGCGGGTTTTACGGCGAAGTGCTGGCCGAGCCGCTGCTGCACTACCGTGTACGCCGCGACTCCATGCACCACGGCGCGGTGGTGGGTGGCCGGTACTTCAGAGCTCTGGAAACTATTCTTCGGAAGCACCAGCGAACGATCGAGAATCTCGGCGTCGAAGTGCTCGTCGCCAAGACGCGCTTCCTCCGGGAACGCACCGAGTATCACCAAGGCCTCGAACGCCGCCAGAGTGAGCTGGTCAACGAGCTGGACAATGTCGAGACCCAGATCCGTGAAATCCAGGGCGCGGTTCGGGAGGCCGGGCGCGAGACCGTCGACCTGGGCGACCTGCGCCGCGTGACGCCGCTGAGCCGGGTCTGGGGCCTCGATCGCGGCCGCCCCCTGGACCGGTACTACATCGAGGGATTTCTCGCGCGGCACCGGGCCGACATTCGGGGCCGCGTCCTGGAGATCAAGGACTCGGGATACACACGACACTTCGGTGGCACCCTGGTGGCCGAGCATCACGTGCTCGACCTGGACCCGACGAATCCCGAGGCGACGGTCATTGCCGACCTCACGGGGGACGAAGGGATCGTGGCAGATCGTTTCGACTGCTTCGTTCTGACCCAGACGCTGCATATCGTCTACGACGTTCGCGCGGCCCTGATGAACGCCTACCGGATGCTCGCGCCCGGCGGGGTCCTCCTCTGTACGCTACCGGCGGTCAGCCGGATCAATTATGAGGATGGAGGGCTCGACGGCGGAGACTTCTGGCGCTTTACTGAGGCTTCGATCCGGCGGCTGTTCGCCGAGGTGTTCCCGCTGGAGTCCTTCCACATCACCACGTTCGGCAACATGCCGATGTGCGCCGCGTTCCTTTACGGCCTCTCCCCGGACGAGGTCGAGCGCTCCGAGCTCGACCGTGTCGACCCGTGGTTTCCCGTGCTCTTCGGGGTGCGCGCCGTCAAGCCATTTGCCACCCACGCCGTTGCGGAGCCAGGGCGCACCCGGTTCACCGCCGCCGAGGCCGACGAGCATGGAGCGGGGGCGATCCTGCTTTATCACCGCGTCGCCGAGCTATCGCCCGACGTGCACTCTCTGTGCGTGACGCCGGCGCGCTTCCGCGCGCACATGACGCACATACGCGACCACTACGTGCCGATGTCCCTCGAGGATTTGGCAATCGGCGTGCGGGACGGACAGCTCCCTGACAACGCGGTGGCTGTGACGCTCGACGACGGATGTCTCGACAACCTCACCGCGGCGTCGGAGATCCTCCTCGAGCTCGGCATACCCGCCACCTTCTTCATCACGACGGAGCGGCTCGACGAGGCTCACGAGTTTTGGTGGGACACGCTCGTGCGCATTCTCCTCGGTGAGGCTGAGCTCCCGGCGGAGCTGGAGCTCGACCTCGGCGGCCCGCGGCGCTTTCCGACGAACACCGAGCAACACCGCCGGTCGACGTACGAGGAGTTACACAAGATCATCATGCGGCTCGGCGTCGACGCTCGGGTAGCCGTGATGGAGCGGCTCCAACGATGGAGTGGACTGGATCTCACTCCCCGAGCGAGCCATCGCCCCATGCTGCCGGACGAAATCCTGAAACTCGCCGCGCGTCCCGGGCACACGATCGGCGCGCACACGACGCACCATCTTTATCTCCCGGATCAGCCGCTCGACGTGCAGCGCCGGGAGGTCGTCGACAATAGACTGGCACTCGAGCGCCTGCTGCAGCAGCCGGTTCGAACCCTCGGCTACCCGTACGGATGGTATGGTCCCGAGACGGCCGCCATGGTCCGAGAGCTCGGGTTCCTGGCGGCGGTCACCGTCGACGAGGCGCTCGTGCGGCCCGGGACGGACCCCCTCGTGCTGCCGCGCATTGACATCAAGGACTGGGAAGCGTCGCGACTCAGCGCGCATCTGAGGGCGTTGTTCGGCACGGTTCGGAATAACCGTGGCCGCCCGCTCGCCCGCCACACGGATCATCGGTGACCCGATCGCGCGCCGTCGTCGTGAGCCTGGCGGCCACGGTTGCAGTTCTGGTCGTTGCCTTCCTCGTTGATCGCGCCGTCGTCCACCGCCGGGCGGTACCGGCGGCCGCCGTCGCTGCGCGTGAACGCACCGCCCCGCCGCCGGGTAAGCCTTTGATCGACAGGGTGGTGGTGGTCGGCCACCGAGGAGATCCCAAGCACGCGCCCGAGGACACCGTGGCCTCGATCCAGGTGGCCTTTGCGCGCGGGGCCGGCATGGTCGAGGTCGATGTGCACTTGAGTCGCGACGGCGTGCCCGTGATCATTCACGACGATACGCTCGACCGAACGACGAATGGCCGAGGCCCGGTTGCCCAGAAAACGCTCGTCGCGCTCAAGCAGCTCGACGCCGGCGCCTGGTTCGATCGGAAGTTCACAGGAGAACGGGTTCCCACGCTCGCCGATGCCCTGCGCGCCGCCGCCGGGAAGGGACCGCTGCTGCTGGACCTGAAGGTCGACGGGCTCGGCCGCGCCGTCGGCGACGTGCTCCGCCAGCTCGCGCTGCCCGGCAGCAGCCTGGTGATCGGAGCGTGGACGCCGGCTCAGGAGCAAGATTTCGTCGCCCACGTCCCCGGGGCACAAGTTCTCATGAGCAGCGGCAACCTGCCGCAGTGGAACGACGATTTCTTCCGTAGCGTGCGCGCGCGAGGCGTCGCCGGATTCGAAGTAGCGCACGAGAGCCTGAACGCGGCCTTCGTGGACGCCGCTCATCGCCACCGCATGCCGGTCTACGCGTTCACCGTCAACGACGAGCCGACGTTGCGCCGCCTGATCGCGATGGGCGTCGACGCGATCGAGACGGACGACCCCACGCTCCTGGTCCGACTCCGCAGCGAGATCGGTCGCGACTGAGCTCCATCACCGGCCCTTCGCGGAATCGTCGATCGCCTCAGCTCGACGGAGCTTGGGGATCAGGTCGCCGCGGATGATGAGATCCGAGACGCGCAACCGCTCCAGGGCCTCGGCCTGTTGCTCGCGCAGCGAATCGCACGCCACTGGCTCGCGCCGCGATTGCTCGAAGCATTGGCCGGTCCACCGGGCTGCCGACTGCCGGATGGCGTGGTACCCAGCGTACGAGAAGCTGCCGTCACGGTAGACGACCGGCGAATCTCGCGGGCGTGTCGCGTCCGCACCGAGCATGACCTGATTCGACGCGTCGATCCCCAGGAGACTGAGCACCGTGGGCGCGATGTCGAGGTGTCCGGCCATCGTGCGTTGCGGACCCGCGTGCGCGCCACCCGGTAGCCGGATGAGCAAGGGCAGCCGTTTGCGCACGAGCCAGTGACGAAAAGCGTCGCCGGGCGCGAAGCCGAGGAGGCGCGCGAATTCCGGGGTGGCCTCCAGCCAGCCCTGATGATCGCCGTACACGACGAGCATCGACCGGTCGAGCAGGCCGGTCCGTCGAAGCTGTTCGACGAATTCGCCGAGCGCTTGGTCGAAATAGTGCACGGACTGGAGATAGTTTCCGAGCACCGTGTTTCGGAGACTACCGACGTCCAGATCGTGGTAGCGGGCGGGGATGTCGTACGGATGGTGGTTCGTCAGCGTGGTCAACAGGGCGAGGAAGCGCGTCTGTTGCTCGAGGAGAACTGGCAGCATCTGACGAAAGAATTCACGGTCCGTCAGCCCCAGCCCGATGGTCTCGCCCGCCGCGAGACGGTCCTCGTAGATCGTCCGCTGAAATCCGAGCGCCGGGTCCATCACTCGCATGTTCCACGAGTCGCCGGGCTGCCCGATCGCGGCGAGGGTGCCGTAGCCCTGCGCGGCGACGATGGCGGGCAGCGCCCGGAAATGGTTCTGTGAATAGCGCGTCGCGACCGCGCCGGCCTCGATGGGATGGAGCGACTGCAGCGAGGTGAACTCGCCGTCCGAGGTCGCGCCCATGTGCGTCTGGTCGTAGAAATTCTCGAAATACAGGCTCTCGTCTCTCAACCTGGCGAGCGCGGGCATCACGGCCTTGCCACCGATCTCCAGATCGAGTGGAAACGCCTGCAACGACTCGCACATCACGATGATGACGTTCCGGCCGCCCGCCGCTCCAAACAGCGGCGAGGCGGTGGTCCGCTTCGGCACGCGCGCCTCGAGAAAGCGCCGAACGTGCTCGACATCACCATCGCCGACGTGTAGCCGGCCGGCGACCGGATAGGCGATGTTCATCGCGACGTCGAAGACATGGTACGGAAGGAGCCCGAGCGCCGTGACGATCTGCCGTCGCGTGATCGCGAACGTGAAGACTTCCTCGGTGTCCTTCCAGAAGAGCCGTGCCGCCGGGACGCCCACCACCGCGGCCACCGCAGCGAGGACCCCGCATGCGGCAGCGCGTGCACGCAGGCCCGGGAGAGGCCACCGCCGCCGCGCCCTGAGGTACGCGGGCGCCAGTGCCGCGAGGATCACGACGTCGAGGAAAAGAACGCCATGGAGAGGACGAAGGGAGGCTGCGACGCTGCGCAGGCCCATGTGAAGCTGGCCCGCCCGTGACAGGTCGATGACCGACAGCACATCACGGAAGAAGTGGAGGTGTATGAGATCCCCGAGCACCACGGTGGTCAACACGGCGTCGAGCGCGAGCAGGAGGGTGACGCGCCAGCCGGGCGGGAGCAGCATGAACGGCGCGACGGCCACGAACAGGACGCCCAGAGTCCCGCTCGTCACCGCTCGGTGGACCGGCTCGACCGGCAGGCTGAGCACTGCCGTGGCGTAGAGGAGCTTCGCCGCCAGGCACGCCGTGACGAGCACCACCGGCGCAATTTCGATCCACAACCAGCCGGGAGGCTGCCGCCGAAACGATGGTGGATCGGTCCGGAGATGCTCCGTGACCGCGCGGCGCACCGTGCGCACCGGCGCATTAGATGGTGCGGTGGCCGGGCCTGTCAAGAACGCACGGGCTGCGTGCTAATGTGACGCCCATGGCCGAACCGCCCGTGATCGAGGCGCACGCGATCTCCAAGAGCTTCCGAATTCCGGGGACGCGCCGGGAGACCGTGCGCGAGCACGTGCTTGGCTTTCTTCGCCGCCCACCGGTGCAGACGTTGGACGTCCTCCGCGAAGTCAGCTTCGAGGTGCAGCGCGGCGAGACTATCGGGATCATGGGACGAAACGGATGCGGCAAGAGCACCTTGCTCAAGATCCTGTGCGGCATCTATGAGGCGGATTCCGGCTCCGTCATCGTGCGTGCGCCCCTGGTTCCCATCCTCGAGCTCGGAATAGGCTGGAACCCCGAGCTCACCGCGGTCGACAACGTGATGATCCTTGGCTCGATCCTGGGGATGACGGTCAAGGAGGCCAGGACCTCGGTCGAGGAGATCCTCGATTTCGCGGGGCTCGAGAAGTTCGCCAACATGGAATTGAAGCATTTCTCGAGCGGCATGGCTTCCCGCCTCGCTTACTCCGTCGCGTTCAAGGCCACTCGGGACATCCTCGTCATCGACGAGGTCTTTGCCGTCGGCGATGCGGGCTTCCGAGCGCGCTGCGAGGACCGCTATCGCGAGCTGAGCGCTGCCGGCTGCACGGTCGTCCTCGTGAGCCACGACCCGACGGTGATCGCGACGTTTTGTCCGCGTGCCGTGCTACTCGAAAATGGCCGCGTCGCGATGAGCGACACCGGCGAGAGCGTCGTCGAAGCCTATCTGAGCGTGACCAAGCACGCTGCAGCCGACGGAGCGTTCGGATGAGCGCGTTCACCTCGCCGACGTCGGTTCGGTAAGAGCTCGTTGCGAATCCTGCAGGTCATCCACCAGTTTCCTCCGTACTCGTCTCAGGGGTCGGAGGTCTACTGCGACAATCTCTCCCGCGAGCTGGCGAAGACCGAAGACGTCCGGGTGTTTCACGTTTCGAATGTCGCGCATGCCTGGCGGCGACGGTTCCGGCGCGAGAACATCGCCGGCCTCGAGACCTATCACTGCGTCGACGGCGGCAATTACGCGCGCCTGAGCGATTGGTCGAATCACTTCCTCCGGCGAAGCTTCCGAGCCGCTCTCGATGACTATCGGCCGGAGATCGTCCACTTCCACAACTATCTGAGCCTCGGCGATGATCTGGTCACGCTCGCACACGAGACGGGAGCCGCCGTCGTCTACACGCTCCACGACTACGGGCTCATCTGCCCGAATACGCTTCTCCGCCGCGATGACGGTGTGCTGTGCGGCAAGGCGGACCCCGACTTTTTCCAGGATTGTTGCCCGGTCCTCATCCGCACCGGCCTTCGCCGCATCGCATGGGCCTGGTCAGCGCGGCTGCCCGCGCTGGCCCGCTGGCAGATGTACGCCGGTCAGGATCCTCGACCGTGGCGGAAGGCCGTACTGACGACCGCGACATCCTGGGCGGCCCGCCGGCTCGGTCATCCTCGAAGCGCCGACGTAGAGCAGAAGCGCACGTTCTACTTCACGCACACCCGGCGTATCCTCCGGGACGTCGATCTGTTCATCGCTCCCAGCCGATTCCTGCAGCAGCGGTACGTGAGCTGCGGCCTTCCTGCGCCCAAGATCGAATTCTTGCGGTACGGGTTACGGCATTTCCCGGCTGCCCGCCGGCACGCCGCTGATGGTGTCCGCTTCGGCTACATCGGCGCCCTGCACCCGCACAAGGGTATCGAGGTGCTGCTCGAGGCCTTCAGCGACGTCGAGGGCCCTGCTACTTTGCACGTCTACGGCTCGGTGTTCGGCAGCCCGATCTCGGCGAGCTTCTGGCGACGGGTCACTGACCGGAACAGACACAGCGTGGTGTTTCACGGGGCATACGATAATCGCCGGGTCGGCGACATCCTCGCCGGCCTCGATGCCGTGGTCGTTCCCAGCGTGTGGTACGAGAACTCGCCGCTGACGATCCAGGAGGCGTTCATCGCTGGGGTGCCCGTCATCACGTCCGACGCGGGAGGGATGGCAGAGCTGGTTCGCGACGGCATCGACGGCCTCCACTTCAAACTCGGTGACGTCGCGGATCTGCGCGCGAAACTGGCTCACGTGGTCCGTCATCCCGAGCTGCTCGAGCGTCTGCGACGCGGCATTTCCCCCGTACCCGGACTCGAGGCTCATGCCTCCGCGATGCTGACGCGGTATCGGACTCTTGCTGATCGGCGGGCCGCCGTTGTGGACCGCGGATGAGATGGGACGACCAGGCGTCACCCTTCTGATTCCGACGTTCAACGCGGGGTCGGAATTCCCCGCGATACTCGACTGTATGCAAGCGCAGCGAGTCGACCGCGACGTCGAGATTCTGGTCATCGACTCCGGCTCCACCGATGGTACGGCGCAGCTCTTGCGCCGCCGGCCGATACGGCTCATCGAGATCCCGAACGCCGAGTTCAACCACGGCCTCACGCGCAATCTCGGGATCCGCGAGGCCCGTGGAGAGATCGTCGTCCTCGTCACCCAGGATGCCCGGCCTGCGGACGATCAGTGGATGCAACGCTTGCTCGACTGTTTCACCGACCCCCGCGTCGCCGGCGCCTACAGTCGGCAGATTCCTCGGTCGGACGCGAATCCGTTCATCCGCGATCGGCTGAGCACCTGGATGGCGACCGCGGCGGCGCCTCGCGTCCAATCGATCGAGAGCCGCGCGGAGTTCGAAGCGCTTGCGCCATTGCAAAAGCTCGCGCGGGTCGCCTTCGACAACGTGAGCTCGAGCGTGCGCCGGCGAGTGGCGCTGGAGATTCCGTTCCACGCGCGGCGTTTCGGCGAGGATCTCGACTGGGCGCAGCGCGCGCTCCTGGCCGGCTATCGGATCGTGTACGAGCCCCGCTCGAAAGTAATCCACTCTCATGACAACTCGATGTGGTACGAGCTGCGGCGCGTTTACGTCGATCACCAGAACTTGCATCGACTTTTCGGAGTGAGCACGGTACCTCGATGGCGTGATCTCGTCTGGACGACGGCAGGAGGCGCCTACCGTCTGTGCCGTGCCGTCGCGCGGGACCCTTCACTCGGTCAGCGAGCACGTCTCGGCTGGTGGGCGCGGACGATTCCCTACAGCTTCACACAGAGTCTTGCCCAGTTTCTCGGAGCGCGATCCGTGGCCGGTCTCGCGGAAGAGCGGTGGCTGTACCAGCGGCTGGATCGACTCTTGGGCCGTGGCATCTGAGGGCGGTGATCAGCCGGATGGCGGCATGTGGCGCCGAAGGCCGGCGATGAAGTCGTAGACGGCTCGCAACGGGGCGGTGACGTTCCAACTCCACGACGCGTACACGGCGCGTAACTGCGCCTCGAGGGCCTCACAACCACCGTCGACCGCTCGGTCGAACGCCTTCCCCGGCCGCGGAAAGCCGAAATACTGATCCAGGTCGGGGTAGCGCGCGGCGAGACGTGCGAACTTCTGCTCGAAATACGCAGCGAGCCGCGAGGTGTCCTGATTGGTCCGGTGGATCATCGACGCATCGTGGACGCGATAGCTCGCCAGGATCTCCGGAACGCCGACGCAGGAGTATGCACCGTCGGCGAGCTTCAGCCACAGATCGTAGTCTTCCCACCCCTGCCAGCCGATTGCGAGCAGATCGGTGGAGTAGCCACCCACCGCGGTCAGTGCGGCGCGTTCGAACAGAGCCATCGCATCGAGATATGGGCGTCTCACCAGATCGCGTTCGCTGAACGCGTAGGATGACAGCAGCCCGCGCGGCTCACCGGTCATCTCGTCGAACTTGCCGATAATCCCGTACACAGCTGCGCTCGCAGAAGCGGTCGCGACTCGATGCAGGACACGGAGGCAGGGACGGTGGATGCGATTGTCCGCGTCCAGGAAGAAGACATAGGGCGCGCGGGCTTGTTGCCATCCGATGTTGCGCGTGTCGGCGAGCCCGGTGTTAGCGTGCTTGCGCACGAGCTTGGTGGAAAGCGAGGTCACGTCCATGAACTCCTCGACCCGGCGGCAGGAATCATCGCTCGAGCCGTCATCGACCACGATGAGCTCGACTCCGGGCGCCGGCTTGTCGGCGGCCTCGACGCTGCGCAGGCACTCTCCGATGTAGCGGCCATAGTTGAACAACGGCACCACGACGCTCACGGCCAGCTCACCGGCGTCATCGTGAGCTCGATTGGTCGTCATGTCGTAATCACGCCGCCCGGTCCGCCGCCCGGCCAGCGCGGTGGTCAGACGCATGTTCAGCGCCTCGCGGTCGCCCCCTCCGCGTGGCGGGCCGGGCGGCTCGATGACCGTCGCTACGGACGTCGAGCCACGAAGCTCGTCGAGAAGCCCTGTGCAAATCGTCTCCATCCGCATGGACCGGGTCATGAGCGCCAACGCCTGCTCGCCGATCTGCATACGCCGTGGCTCATCGTCGAGCAGACTCACACAACGCGCGGCCAGCTCGGAGATGTCGGCCATGACGAAGTGGAGGTCGGAGCGAAATGGCTCGCTCCCTACGCTGGATTCGCTGACCAGGACGCATCCGTTGCTCGCGGCCAGCACGGCTCGATGAGTCTCGAAATAGCTCGAGGCGGCGGCGTGGACGTTGAGCAAGATCCGGCTTCTGGCCAGGAGGGCCAGGCGGGCCTCGCCGGACACATAGCCCGGCGTGTCGGCCGTGCGCGGAGTATCCAACCGCGCCAGCACGATGTGGCATCGAAAGCGTGAGAGGAGCTCGGCGTAGCGCGAGAGGAAGTCGGCGCGCCGCGGCGTCATGACCGCCATGAAGAGCAGATCGATGTCCCGCTCGCGGGCGGGAGCCTGAAGGTGCTCGGCATAGCCGAGCGGCGCGTGAAGCGCCCTCAGACCGCGTCGGCGGAGCTCCCGAACGCCGCTTTCATGAATGTCGAATACGGCGCGGGCGCTCCGTGCGCAGACGACGGCGGTCTCGAACCACTGGCTTCCGGGTTGCTCGACGTTGAGAACGATCGCGGATCGCCTGAACTCGAACGCGGCCGCCTTTGGCAGCGTGCAGTCGAGATAGAGCGGAAAGAACTCGTGCGGGGCAACCACGAGAGCCGCTCTGCCATCATTCCTGACGGCCGCTTCGTCAATGGCCAGCTCACACGGGACGCCGGCGGCTACGAAGCCGGCCACGAACAGGCGAGCAATGTCGATCATGAACTCGTTGCCCCGCGAGGTCGCGCAAACCTTGATGCCGTCCCAACTCATGGCCAAGCCGTCTCGCGGAGCGCCGCGCGTGAGAGTCCAGCCGTGAGAACTGGTCGGATGGCCGTCATGTGGAGGATGTCCACCGGGAACCGATCCTCGGCGGACGACTACCCCCGCGTCAAGTGCGCGTCGCGAGCGCACCGCAGGCCTAGATCGCGCGGGTAGGGTCTATATCCCAAAGCATATAGCCCCGCGTTGCGGCTACCCCTAAACTGCGAAGCCGCAATGGGTTCTTCCGAGATCGACCAGACCATACCGGCGAGCGAGCGGCCGGTTCACGTCTCCATCATCGTCCCGGTCCATAACAACGCGATGGATCTGGCCGAATGTGTCGGGGCGCTGGCCGCCGAGTCACGGCCGGAGGACGAGATTTTGATCGTCGACGATGGGTCGACCGACGGAACGCCGGCGGCGGCGGCGAGGCTCGGCGGCCGCGTATTGACCCTGGGGAAGAACTCCGGGCCTGCGGCCGCGCGCAATCACGGCGCTCGCCACGCACGTGGCGAGCTTCTCTTCTTCGTAGACGCTGACGTCGTCATCGCACGCGGAATGTTGGACCGGATCCGCAGTGTCTTCGCCGAGCGTGACGACGTCGCGGCGGTGTTCGGCTCCTACGATGCCACGCCTCGGGCAGCGGGTGACGTCTCACGCTATCGAAATCTCCTTCATCATTTCGTCCACCAAAACGGGGATGTCGTGGCCTCGACGTTCTGGGCGGGTTGCGGAGCGATCCGCCGCGATGTGTTCGACAAGATCGGCGGCTTCGACGAACAGCGCTTTCGACGCCCCTCGATCGAGGATATCGAGCTCGGTCACCGGTTGTCGAGGGCGGGCTATCGCATCCTGCTCGACAAGGGGCTTCAGGGCACGCATCTGAAGCGCTGGAGTCTCGTCTCGATGATCCGCACGGATATCACGCAGCGGGCGATGCCATGGGCGCGACTGACCATCGACGCCGAGGGGATTCCCGATACGCTGAATCTGCGCTGGGATCAACGTCTGAGCGCAGCCCTCGTTGCGGTGGGCGCCGTCTCGTTGCTGTTCGCCGCGGCCAAGGTGCAACTGATCGTGCTGGCGGTGGCGGCATTCGCCGTCGCGTTCGTCATCAACCGTCATCTCTACCGTTTCTTCTTTCGTCGCGGAGGGGTGCGATTCGCGACCGTCTGCGTCGGGCTCCATTGGCTGTACTTCGGCTATAGCGCGCTCGGCTACCTCGCTGCGTGGCTCGAGAGTCGCGTTGTCGTCCGGCGAACGACACGCGCGCGGTCTAACGCGCCGTCCAAGCCCGCATGACCGCGCCTTCTTCATCCCCGCCACGGCGAGACGTCGTCGTGCTCGGCGCCGGGCCGGCCGGCCTCACGGCGGCCTACGAGCTGACCAAGTTCGATCTGCGTCCGATCGTCCTCGAAGCGCAACCCTTCGTCGGCGGGCTTTCCAGCACGCGCGCTTACAAGGGGTTCTCGTTCGACATGGGTGGGCATCGATTCTTCACCAAGATCGTCGAGGTCAGGAAGATCTGGGACGAGATGCTCGGCGAGGAGTTTCTGCTGCGGCCGCGGCTCTCACGCATCTTTTACAACGGCAAGTTCTTTTACTACCCGCTCCGCCCGCTGAACACGCTCTTCGGTCTCGGTGTTTGGAAAAGCATCCTCGTGGCGACGAGCTACGCCTGGTGGCAGCTCGTGCCGCATCGTCAGGAGCACACGTTCGAGCAGTGGGTCACGAACCGATTTGGACAGCGACTGTTCGAGACATTCTTCAAGAGCTATACCGAGAAGGTGTGGGGCATCTCGTGCTCCGAGCTGAAAGCCGAATGGGCGGCCCAGCGCATCAAAGATCTCTCGCTGAAGACCGTGTTGCTCAACATGTTCCTGAAGCCGAAAAAGACGGTCAAGAGCCTCATCGAGGAGTTTCATTACCCGCGGTTCGGGCCGGGCATGATGTGGGCAGCCGTGAAGGACGAGGTTGAGCGTCGGCAGGGCAGTGTTCGTCTGAACAGCGAGGTGATCCGGATCAACCGGAGCGGCCATCGGATCGACAGCGTCGTCGTCCGAAACGGCAGCGAGGACGAAGTCATCACGGGCACCGATTTCATTTCGAGCATGCCGGTGACCGACTTCGTCAAACGGCTCGCTCCGGCGGCGCCTCCCGAGGTTCTGGCGGCGGCGGAGCGGCTGAAGTATCGCGATTTCATCACCGTCGTTCTCATCGTCGACCGTGCGGCCGTGTTCGAGGACAACTGGATCTACATTCATGACCCGCGGGTGAAAGTCGGGCGCATCCAGAACTTCAAGAACTGGAGCCCCGATATGGTTCCCGATCCACGCAAGACCGCGCTTGGTCTCGAATACTTCTGTACTGAAGATGACGCTTTCTGGAAGACGTCAGACGCCGACCTCATCGAGCAGGGGAAACGCGAGCTCGACCGCCTCGGTCTCGCGCGATATACCGATGTCGAAGATGGCTGTGTCGTGCGCGTTCCGAAAGCATATCCAATGTACGATTCGGACTACCGCGAGCACCTGAATTCCGTCCGGCAGTTCGTCGACAAGCTGGAGAACTTTCAGACGATCGGCCGGAATGGGCTGCATCGGTACAACAATCAGGATCACGCGATGCAGACCGGCATCGTGGCCGCCCGCAATATCGTGCTCGGCGAGCACAATGACGTCTGGAGCGTCAACACCGACGAGGAGTACCACGAGGTGGTCCGTGAGGACGTCCTCGAGGCGGCCGTCGCGCCGGCCCTCGTCAAGCTGGATCGCGTGGCGCTCGGGCTGGCTCTGGCCGCCGTCTCCGGACTTCTCGTCTTCGTGGCGACGCTTGCCCTCGTACTGAAAGGCGGGGATATCGTCGGGCCGAATCTCGGCCTGCTCGCTCAGTATTTCCCGGGCTACGGCGTCACGCGCTTCGGAAGCTTCGTTGGCCTGGCGTACGGAACCCTGGTCGGCTTCATCGCGGGATGGAGCTTCGCGGTGTTACGCAACGCCCTCATGCTGGTATCCATGGTGGTGATGTATCGCCGCACGCAGCGCGTCGCGCTCCGACGCCTGCTCGACTATTTGTAGAAGGTCGACATGGCGAACCAGGAAGACCGGGATCGTGCCGAGCAACTGCAGGATATCGTCCACACCCGCGCATTGCAGTTGAGCGCAACGGTTCAAGGCATCGTCACGGGACTCGTCGCCGGCAGTGCGCTCTTCATTGCGACCAACTGGCTCGTGTTGAAGGGTGGCGCCGTCGTCGGGCCTCATCTCGCACTGCTGGGGCAGTTCTTCATTGGCTACCGGGTGACCTTTGTCGGAAGCCTCATTGGCTTTGCCTATTCGTTCGTCGTCGGGTACATCGTGGGCTACGGTGTCGCTCGCCTCTACAATTTCATCGCCAGCGGGCGGGAGGCCCACCGTGTCCGATCTCTGAAACGTGGACCGTGACTGAGGCCGGCGACCGCTGGGTTGCCTGGCACGGCAAAGCCCTCGCTCTCGTCCTGAGCCTCGGTGTGTTGTTACGGGCTCGCGAATACCTGGCCAACCGATCGTTGTGGTTAGACGAGTCGTGTCTCGCGCTCAACATCATCGAGCGGAGCTTCAGGGCGCTCGTCGCACCCCTCGACTATGGTCAGGCCGCGCCGCTCGGGTTCCTCTTCGGCGAGCGCTTGGTGGTCACGCTGGTCGGCAGTAGCGAGTACGCGCTGCGGGCGATGCCGCTCGTGGCTGGCATTTTCGCGCTGTTCGTATTCTGGAGACTCGCTCGTCAGCTGCTGTCGCCCGCCGGAACGCTGCTCGCTGTGGCGATGTTCGCCATCTCCGATTCACTCATCTACTACTCCGCGGAGGTCAAGCAATACGGACTGGATGTCGCCACCACGGTGTTCCTCTGGTGGCTCTGCACGACTCTGATGAGCCGCCTCGACAACGGCGATATCGCGGCGTGGGTGCTCGTGACGATCGTCGGTGCGGCCGCGATCTGGATCTCGCATCCGGCGATCTTCGTCGTCGGCGGCATCGCTGCGCAGATGCTGTGCCAGGCCGCCGTCCGCCGCCGACCGCGATTGCTCGTCGCCGGGGCGTGTTCGAGCGGCGTATGGCTCGTCAGTTTCCTCGCGCTCTACTTGATCTCGCTACGCTTTTTCAGCCCCACGCTCGCGGACGCCTGGTTCGGCGCGGTGGCGCCGGCCGGCCCCGCCGTGCCCGCCGGGCCCGCCGCGCCGCCGGGGCCGGCCGGCGCCGCGGGCGCTGTCGCCTTCGAATACGTCGCCTGGTTACGTGACACGGTCCGGTTCCGTCACACGGTTGGGACGCTTGCTGTCCTCCCGCTCGGCCCGCACGTGCTGCGGCTCGTCACCGTGTGTGCTGCGCTCGGCGTCGTCGCGGTTCTCTGGCGGCGTCGCGATCGCCAATGGGCATGGTTCGCGGCCGCGGTCGCCCTCGCATGTCTGGCCTCGAGCCTCAGGAAATATCCGATCACGTCGCGCCTATGGCTCTTTTTGGCTCCCGGCATGATCCTGCTCATCGCGGCCGGCGTCGACGAGATGTGGCGGCGAACCCGACAACCGTTTCGAGTAGTCGCTCAGCTGGTGCTGGCATGCCTTCTCCTTTTCTATCCCGGCGTCGCCGCGGCGCGTGGCGCCGTACGCCCGCCACAGAAGGAGGAGGTTCGACCGTTGCTCGAATATGTTCGGGATCACTACCGGCCGGGCGACGTCCTGTATGTGTCGCGCTATGCCGGACCCGCCACCCGCTACTACGCAGCGAGAGGCCTCGGATTCGCGGGCGACGTCGTCCGCGAACTCGTCGCCGCCGACTGGCGGTATCACACCGAGCGAAATCTCGACGCTTTACGCGGCCGTGATAGGGTCTGGGTTCTTCTTTCGCACGTCGAGCGAGATGCGGACACCGATCGCGAGAAGCTCCTCATACAGATGCTCGATCGCCTCGGCGTACGAGTCGACGGCAAACGTTTACCCGGCGCATCGCTGCACCTCTACGACCTTTCACGAGCGCCGTAGGCCGCGCTGCTCTCCGTCGCGTGTCGACGACGCGTTCTGCGTTTAGTCGTCGAGGAACTTGAAGAACAACGTGGTCGCGCACGGACGGCCGTCCGGCCACAGCGCGTAGCCCGGTATCTCGCCGCAGCGTTGCCAGCCGTTTCGCGCGTACAGTCGCTCGGCGTCGTCGCTCGCGGTGTCGAGCACGAGCAGGGTCTTGCCGGCCCGGCGCGCGCCCTCCTCGGCGGCCGTCAGCAGGGCGGCGCCGAGGCCGCGACGACGCGCGTGCCGGTGGACCAGCATCTTTGCGAGATCGCCGCGATGCGGCTGGTTCTCAGGCTGCGCGAGAATGATCTGCACTGTGCCCAGGATCGTGCCCGCCGCGTCTTCGGCGGCGAACACCAGTCGCTCGCCGCGCGCGACGGCCGCGGCAGCGCCCTGCCAGAACGCGTCGGCCTTGGCGCGCGTCATCGGCAGCATGAAGCTGACCGACGCGCCGCCTTCGACACAGTCGATCAGCACGTCGCCGAGACCGGCGATCTCGCGCTCACCGATCGTCTCCAGCAAGCGGATGCGGATGGCGTCGGAGACGGCTCGGCTCAGCGGAACACGACAGCGCGGCCGTAACGGGCGAGATCTTCGTCCACGCTCACGAGACGCCGGTCGCCCACGCGGCGCTCCGGCGCGGTGAAGACCGGACGTCGGCGCCGCTCACCCTGTCGCCGGTCCTGGACGACCTCGACCTCGGGAATTTTTCCGAGGTCGCGGCGTATCTGGGCGAAGAGCACCGACTGGTCGCGCGCCACGACATACAGCCGCGGGCCGGCCAGCGGCTCTTTGCGGAGCTGGGTCGCATAGTAGATCTGCCGGATGACGCGCTCGAATCCGAGCGCCGGGTAGAGATGCTGCCCGGCCGCATTGCCCTCGAGCGTCTCCACGCGGGCGAGCAGCATGCCTTCGCTGCGTAGATACTCGATCGCGTGCTCGACGAGCGCGCGGCCGAGGCCGCGGCCTTGCGCCTCGACGGCGACGGCGAGGTTCAGGATGCGACCGATGCCGGCGTCGCGATCGAGAGCGACGGTGACGAAGCCCAGCACCGCCGCGGCGGAGCGGCCGTCCTCGTAGACGAAGATACCGCCCGCGTTCGCGCGGATGTCGTCGTCGATGTGGCGCGCCTTGCGCCACGCCCAGTCGCGACCCTGAATGGGCCCGAAGCGTTGCTCGAGGTAGTAATCGACGGCCGCTGGTCCGAACACGTCGGCCGTGATCGTCTTCAACCGTTCGCGATCGGACTCGCGAAAGAGCCGGATCATGCCGAGTACCTCGGGCCATCGTCCGGCAGCGCCTTGCCCTTCGTCTCCGGCGCGAGCGCCACCACGATCATGCCGATCACGTACACCGCTGCCAGGGCGATGGGCCCGGTGCGGTAGGTCGGAATGTCCGGGAACAGACGCACGAGCGGCGCCTGCAAGTAGTTCGGCGCCACGTTGAGCGGCGCCGCAAGGTAGCGGCCGACGTTGTAGCAGAACGCGATCCCCGTCGCGCGCAGCCGGGACGGAAAGATCTCCGGAAAGTAGACGGCGTAGCCGCCGAACAAGGCAAGCGTGCCGAATCCGAGGAAGAGGCCGAAGGGAACGATCTGCTCGACGTCCGTGAGGAAGCCGAACACGAACACGATCGACAGGAGACCGAGCCAGCAGGCCACGTGGAAGGCCGGCTTGCGCCCGATGCGGTCGCTGAGGATCGGAAACCCGATGATGCTCGCGAAGGCGCCGAGATCCTGACAGATCGTCATCAATGTCGTCTGGCGCACGAGGGTTTCGGGGTCGACGTCGGGGAGCGCGTGACTCAGCAACTCGGGAGAGTAGAAGCTCACGCCCCAGATGCCCGTCACGCCCACCGCCGCGAGGACGCCGCCGACCAGCGCGTGGCGCCGCCACCGCGCTTTGCTGAAGAGCAGCTCGCGATACGAGCCGAGACGCGGACCACCGTGCCGCCGGGTGGCCGCCACGGACCGCCGCCACGACTCGGGCTCCTCCAGGAGCGTCACGATGAGGACGACGAGAACGATGGGTATGGCTCCCACCATGAACAGGGAGCGCCATCCGTCGGGGAGCAGGGCATAGCCGATGAGCGAGCCGACGATGTTGCCGACGGCGGAGAGCCCCTGGAGCAACCCCAGCGCGACCGAGCGCGAGCGCTCGGGAATCGCTTCCGCGAGCAGCGCCACCGCCACCGAGAATTGTCCGCCCATGCCGACGCCGTTGCAGAAGCCGAACACCATGAACTCCGCGGGCGACTGCGCGAACGCGGTGAGGCCGGTGAAGAGCGAGTAGACGCAGACGGTGGCCGCCATCGTCTTGACGCGCCCCCACTTGTCGCCGAGAACGCCGAAGAGGATGCCACCGCTGGCCCAGCCGAGGATGACGATGGTGGTGGCGAGTCGGCCGGTGGCGTCGACGTCGTCGCCGGGTGAGACCAGTCCCGCCAGCGCGCCGCCCCGCGCGAGGATGAACATTCGCATGTTCATCGTGTCGAAGAGCCACCCGAGGGAGCACACGACGAGGACACACCAATGATAGGTGGTAAGGCCGCTGTACCATCGGCTCGCCAGCGCGGAACGGACAGCCATCGGCGCCGGAGATTGTGGCAAAGGCGCGGCCGAGAAAGCAAGGATGATATCCAAACTTGGAATCGCCCGCGGGTGTGTGACAGCATAGACGTCGACGTAGCGACCGATTCCCGGCGCCGATGTCGAGCCTCGAGTCGAGAAAAGGAGCGAGCGTGCGGAAGCGCACGTCGGGCGTCCGCGCCGAGAAGCTACAAGCGCTCACCGAGCTCACGCGCCGGCTCACCGCGATGTCCGAGAGCGTGCGTCTCTTCCCCGAGATTGCCCGCGCCGCCGCCACGCTGCTCGACGCCACCGCCGCCCGCGTCTGGATCGACGACCCGCAGCAGCGCGTGCTGCGCCTGCACGCGTCGGTCGGAGTAGGGGAGGCGGCGGACGACGCGGGCGACGATCGCGCGACGCTGCCGTACGGCAGCGGCCTCGTCGGTCGCATCTTCGAGTCGCGGCAACCCGCGTACATCGAGGACATCGCCGAGGACCCGCGACTGCTGAACCGCCGGCTGACGACCGCCGGCGGGCTCCACGGCTTCGCGGGCTGGCCGCTGCTCGCCGCGGGACGGGTGGTCGGCGTGCTGGTCGTGCTCACGCAGCCACGCCGCCGGTTCACCGACGAGGAGCAACGCCTGCTCGGCCTGCTCACGGGTCAGGCCGCGATCGCGATCACCAACGCGCTTCATCTCGAGGAGGCGGAGCGCCGCCGACGCGTCGCGGAAAGCCTGGCCGAGCTCGGCCGCGTGATCGCGCAGTCACTCGACCTCACCGTCGTCGGCCGCCGAATCGTGGAGGCGGTGCGACCGCTCTTCGCCGCGCAAAGCGCCGGTCTCTTCCGCCGCGATGCCGAGGGCGGTGAGCTGACGGCGGTAGCCATCAGCACGGGCGTCGGCGCGTACGTGGAGCGCGACAACACCTCCGATGCCATGGTGCGTGTCGTCGACCAGGCGCTGACGTCGCGACAGTCCGTGCAGAGCCGCGCCGTCGACGGCGCGGGCGGCCGGAGCCCGTCGGCGCTGGCAGTGCCGCTGATCGCGCAGGACCGCGCGGTCGGCGCGCTCGCCGTCTTCGGCGAGGCCAACCGAACGTTCGCGGCCGAAGAGATCGCCCTCATGCAGGCCTTCGCCGACCAGGCCGCCCACGCGCTCGAAAACGCGCGCCTGTACGCGGACACCGTGCAGCGGCAGCACGAGGCGGAGGAGCTCGCGCGCGTGGCGGCGCTGCTCACCGAGAGTCTCGACGTCGACTCCGTCACCGAGCGCGTCGTGGCCAGCGTGCTGTCACTCTTCACCGCCAACTCATCGGCGCTCTACCTCCTGGAGCCCGATGGTTCGGCGCGAGCGCTCGCCTGGGGCGGCCAGGGCCTGTCGCACTTCGAGCGCAATCAGCGCTTTCCACCCGGGGCCGGTGTCATCGGCCGCGCGCTGATCTCCGGCGCGCCCGTCTGGTCGAAGGACATCCTCGAGGACAGCGTGCTGCCGGTGCCGGTGGACATGCGACGCCGGATCATGGCCGCCGGCAACCGTGCCGTGCTCGCGGTGCCGATGCGCGCGAAGGGCCGCATCATCGGCGGCCTGTCGATCGCGCACAACACGCCGCGGGACTTTCCCACGCCGACGGTCGCGCTCCTGCAGACGTTCGCCGACCAGGCGGCGCTCGCCCTCGAGAACGCGCGGCTCTACGACGAGACCGAGCGGCGCCGCCGCGAAGCCGAGGAGCTCGCGCGGTTCGCCCGCGTATTGACGGAGACGCTCGATCTGAAAGCGCTCGGCACGCGCATCGTCGAGAGCGCGCTCCACCTCTTCGACGCTGCGTCGTCCGATCTGCGAATGGTCGACTCCGACGGCTCGCTGCGAGAGGTGACGTGCGCCGGGCCGCTCCGGCAGAGCTTCGAGCCGGGGCATCGACTGGCGCCCGGGGTCGGCGTCTCCGGCCTGACCGCGCAGCTGGGCCGTCCCGTGGCGACTGAGAATATCCTCACCGATCCCGCGATCGTGCTCGACGCCGACCTCCGCCGGCGCATCGCCGGCCTCGGCGGCCGCGGCGTGCTCGCGGCGCCCCTCCGCGCGAAAGGCAAGGTCATCGCCGTGCTCTCGGTGGCCGACGCGAAGCCGCGGGTCTTCTCCCAGGCGGAAGTGCTGCTGCTCGAGACGTTCGCCGACCATGCCGCCGTCGCCATCCAGAACGCGCAGCTCTACGAGGAGGCGCAGCGCGCGTACGACGAGCTGTCGCGGGCGCAGGCGCAGCTGGTGCGCAGCGAGACGCTGCGCGCCATCGGCGAGGTCGCCTCCGGCGCCGCGCACCATCTGAACAACCTGCTCGGGATCATCGCCGGCCGCACCGAGCTCTTGATCCGGCGACTGGCGACCACCGACCATCGCAAGTCACTGGAGACGGTGAACCGGGCGGCGCTCGATGCGGCGGAGGTCGTGCGACGTATCCGGTCGTTCAGTCGCGCGCATACGACGCCGCTGCTCGAGTCGCTCGATCTGAATCAGCTCGTGCACGAGATCGTGGAGCTCACGCGCCCGCGCTGGTTCGATCAGTCACAGAAGCAGGGGATTCGCATCGACGTCACCGCGGAGCCGGGCGACATTCCGCCCGTGGCCGGCGAGGCGGCCGCCCTGCGCGAAGTGCTGATGAACCTCGTCCTCAACGCCATCGACGCGCTACCGACAGGCGGCAGCGTGCGGTTGCGCACCTGGCGCGATGCCGGCGGCGTGCACTGCGCCGTCAACGATACCGGCGTCGGCATGTCACCCGAGGTCCAGCGTCGCGCGCTCGAGCCGTTCTTCACCACGAAGGGCCCGAAGAGCACCGGCCTCGGTCTCAGCGTGAACTACGGGATCATCGGTGCCCATGGCGGCACCATGGGCATCGAGAGCGTGCCCGGTGCGGGGACGACCGTCCGCTTCACGTTGCCGCCGGCGACCGACTCGGAGCGGACTCCGCGCGCGCCGGCGCCTGCCGTGCCGCGCGCGGCGCTCAGAATTCTCGTCATCGACGACGACCTGCCGATTCGGGAGGTGATCGCGGAGATCCTTCGCGAAGACGGTCACCACGTCGAAGAGGCGGGGCACGGTCGCGACGGGCTTGCGAGGATGCACGACGTCATGCCGCTCGATGTCGTCATCACTGACCTCGGCATGCCGGACGTCACGGGCTGGGACATCATCCGCGCCGCCAAGGATCACCAGCCGCCGTTTCCCATCGGTCTCGTGACGGGCTGGGGCGACGATCCCGACGGCCGTCCCGCCGATTGCCCGCGGCCGGACTTCGTGCTCGCCAAGCCTGTGACACACGCGGCGCTGCGGCTGGCGGTCGGCCGCGCGGCGGCGCTCCTGCCGAGGTGACCCGGCGCTAGGCGCGCCGTCGAACGCGTGCGGGGGGCGGCGGCGTCGGGCCTTTGCGCGCCGGTGCCGGGACGGGCGGCTTCACCTCGACCAGCGGCTTCTCAGACACGTTCTTCAGGATGGTTCGAAAGCGCTCACGAACGCGCTCAACATCGGCAGGCGTGAACACCGACTTCGGGCGATGGCGTGCGATCACTCGAGCCTCCCGGATAGTGCAAGCGAGTCGCTGCGGCCGAGCCGCGGACGATCCGAGTCGCTGACACTGATCCGTTGCGCTCGGCGTGCCAGACCCGAATCGCGCGAGGCTCCCAATGAAAACGCACGGTTTCGGGGCACGTCTGCGTCGCGCTCACGATTGCCTCCCCGACGGAGCTCATTCGCTGCGTAGCAGCCGCGCAGGATTTGCACGGCGCTCCGCAGGCATCTACGCTGGGCCCATGACGTCGCACCGAAGCATCGTCCTCGGGGTGCTGCTCATGCTGGTCGGGCCGGCCCTTGCGCAAGAAGCGCCGCGCTCGCCCACGCCGAAGCCGGTTCCGCTTCCGGCCCGCGCCACGAACGTCGTCGTCCGTCTCGAGCATCCGTGGGCGGTGGCATTCCTGCCGGACGGCCGCATGCTCATCACCGAGCGCCCCGGTCGCCTGCGACTGGCGAGCCGCGACGGGCAACTTTCGCCGCCGCTTGCCGGCGTTCCGGGCGTGCTCGCTCGCGGCCAAGGCGGACTGCTCGACGTGTGCCTGAGCCCGGGCTTCGCGCAGGATCGGCTCGTCTATCTGTCGTTCGCGGATCCCGGCGGCGCCGGCGGCGGCACCGCGGTCGCGCGCGGTCGCCTCGGCGACAAGGGTCTCGAGGACACGCAGGTAATCTGGCGGCAGCAGCCGAAGGTCAGCGGCTACAACCACTGGGGCTCGCGGCTGGTGTGGCGCCCGGACGGCACGCTGTTCGTCACGCTCGGCGAGCGCTATCTCCATCCCGAGCTCGCGCAGGATCTTTCGACGACGCTCGGTAAGATCGTTCGGATCAACGCCGACGGCTCGGTCCCGCGTGACAATCCGTTCGTCGGTCGCGAGAACGTGCGCCCCGAGATCTGGTCGTATGGACACCGCAACGTCCAGGCCGCGGTGCTGGACGCCGCCGGTGAGCTGTGGACGGTGGAGCACGGCGCGCGTGGGGGGGACGAGCTGAACAATCCGCAGCCGGGGCGCAACTACGGCTGGCCCGTGATCACCTACGGTGTCGACTACTCCGGTGCGCGCATCGGGTACGGCACGTCCGCTCCCGGCATGGAGCAGCCGGTGTATTACTGGGATCCCGTGATTGCGCCGTCCGGTGCCGTCTTCTACACCGGTGACGCGTTCCCCGACTGGCGCGGCGATCTCTTCGTCGGATCCCTTCAACCCGGCCGTCTGGTCCGGCTGCGGCTACGGGATCACCGCGTGGTACAGGAGGAGCGCTATGTCATCGATCCGGGCGAGCGGATCCGCGATGTCCGACAGGGTCCCGACGGGCTGCTCTACGTCCTCACCGACAATCAGAACGGCCGGCTGATCCGTCTGGAGCCCCTGACCCGCCGGTAGACGTCGCGATCCTCGCCGGCCTCGCCGTTGCATCCTCGGTCGGCCGGCCATGTGCCACGTCACAGGTCGACGACGTGTGATCTGATGGAAACACGTTTGCACGGTTGTCTCGGCGCCATGCCGACGCAGAGCGCCATGTCGGCCCCGACCGTCGCTGTCGACCGTGTCCGTCAGCCGCTCTCCCTGCGAGCCCTCGCCCGCACCACGGCGCAGGCGTGTGGGTTCGCGCGCTGCTCCGTGCTCGTCATCACCGATGGGCTACTCGTCCCGCTCGTCTCTCAGCTCGCATCCGGCAAGCGACACGAGGGACTCGGTCCGTACGAGCTGCACGAAGTTCCGGCGTTCTCGCGCGCCATCACCGAGCGCCGTCCGATGATGGTTCGTGACGCGCATCGTGATGGCCTTCCGTACGAATGGACGGCCGCCTTCGGGCCGGCCGTCCGCCTGGTGGTGCCGCTGGTCTCCGATGCGGGTCTCATCGGTGTCATGGTGCTCGACAGCGCGACGCCGATGATCAGTCGCGAGCGCGTACGCCGGGCACGAGGCCTGGCGCCGTATGTCGCCGCCGCCATTCGGAGCGCGTTGTCACTGACCGAGATCGACGGCCGATTGCGCGCGGCGGAAAGGCTGCTGAGCGTGGGGCGGACGATCGGCTCGACGCTGGAGCTGCAGGAGGTCGTGCGCCGGATCACCCGTGAGGCGGCGCGCGCAGTGTCCGCGGACTCCGCCGGCGTCTACCTCATGACCGAGGGCGCCAACGTCTTGCGACCGTTCGCGGCGTATCACATGCCCGAGAAGATTCTCGCGGCCATCCGGGTCCAGCCCATCGTCGTCGACGACCTGCGCTGGCTGGCGTCGCGCGCCTCGGACGACGTTCCGAACGATCCCGCGTTCCAGCACCCGATCTTTCGGCAGTTCCCCGCCCAGTCGCTCGTGCTCACGCCGCTCCGGGATGTGCGCGGGGTGATCGGCATCCTGGTGTGCGCGTGGTGGTCGGCGCGCCGGCGGCTGTCACGCAACGAGCTGCGCCTCGTGGAGGGAATCGCCGAGCACGCCGCCACCGCCATCGTCAACGCCCAGCGCTATGCGCGCGCCGCCCAGCGCGGCGTCGAGGAGGAGCGCACCCGCGTCGACAACGTGCTGCACGATACGCTGCGCCGCTCACTCTTCTCGGTAGCGCTGCGGATCGAGCGGTGTCTGCGGGATCGGCAGCCGAGCTCGCGGCTGCGCGCGATGGTGCGCGAGATCAAGGAAGACATCGGGCTCATGATGATGCAGGTGAACGACGTCATCCCGGCGGAGGTCCGCTCGCTGCCGTCGGTACGCCAGCTCGGCAGCGTGAAGTGATACGACCGCGCGCGCGAATCCGGATCGTGATCGTCGACGACCACCAGGTCGTGCGCCACGGGCTGCGTCAGCTGCTCGAGCGTGAGGCCGATATGGAGGTCGTCGGGGAAGCCGGCTCCGGTACCGAGGCGGTGCGCGTCGCCACCGAGCAGCAGGCCGACGTGCTGCTGCTCGACGTGAAGCTCGACGATCTCGACGGACCCGAGGTGTGCCGGCGGATTACCACTGCGTCACCGAGCACGGCGGTGGTGATGCTGACGAGCTACTTACAAGATGCCGTGCTGCTGCGCAGCCTGGCGGCCGGGGCCAAGGGCTACCTCATCAAAGACGTGGACCTCAACGAGGTGAAGCGGACCATTCGCGCCGTCCATCGCGGACACTCCGTGCTCGACCCCAAGGTGGCCTCGCGGGTCATCGCGAAGGCGATGACTCCGGGCGCGAAGGCCGTGAACGGCAAAGCCGTGAGCCAGGTCGCGCTCTCGGAGACGGATCTCGCCATCCTTCGTCATCTGGCCAAAGGCATGACGAACAAGCAGATCGGCGCGCAAGTCCATTTGAGCGCCTACACGATCAAGGATCATCTCGAGAAGATCGGGACCGCGCTCGCCGTGCGCTCGCGCACGGAGATCGTGGCGGAGGCGCTCCGGGCCGGCCTCATCTAGACTGTCCGCATGGATCGGCGACGGTTCGGCAACGCCGCACGCGACGTCGCCGTCATCGGGCAAGGCACCTGGGACATCGAGAAAGATCGCCGCGCGGCGGCCGTAGCCGCCCTCCGCCGCGGGCTCGACCTCGGCATGACGCACATCGACACCGCCGAGATGTACGGGTCCGGCGCCGCCGAGAAGCTCGTGGCGGAGGCGATCGCGGGGCGGCGCGACGAGGTGTTCCTCGTCTCGAAGGTGCTGCCCGAGAACGCCTCGCGCCGGGGAACGATCGCGGCCTGTGAGGCATCGCTCTCGCGTCTGCGGACGGACCATCTCGACTGCTATCTCCTTCACTGGCCGGGCGACCATCCGCTCGAGGAGACGGTGGAGGCCTTCGAGGCGCTGCGCCGCGACGGCAAGATTCGCAGCTGGGGCGTGAGCAACTTCGACGTCGCCGACCTCGAGGCGGTGTGGAAGCTGGCGGGCGCGCGCGTGGCCTGCAATCAGGTCCTCTATCATCTGCAGGAGCGCGCCATCGAGCACGCCGTCATTCCGTGGTGCGAGCACCACGGCGTCGCCGTCGTCGCCTACAGTCCGTTCGGCTCCGGCGCGTTTCCGGGACCGCGCAGCAAGGGCGGGCGTGTGTTGGCGGCCCTCGCGGCCGCGCACGCGGTCACCCCGCGTCAGGTGGCGCTGGCCTTCGTCGTCCAGAGCCGCGCGCTCTTCACCATTCCGAAGGCGGGCCGCGTCGATCACGTCGAGGAGAACGCCGGCGCCGCCGCCGTGCGGCTCAGCGCCGTCGACATCGCGCGCATCGAGCGCGCGTTCCCCCGCGGTCGCCGGCCGCGCGAGCTGCCGACGCTCTGACGGCGCGCGGCAATCCCACGCCCGCCACCCAGTAACTATCGGGGTAATAATATACTTGACTCAGTAGCCATTCGGCGCTATCCTCTCGGGCATGGTTAAAGAGACGCCCGCTCCCAAGACGCTGTTAGAGGCCATTCGGTACTTCTCCGATCCCGAGCGCTGCCACGAGTTCATGGTCAGCATCCGGTGGCCTAAAGGTGTGGCGTGTCCGTCGTGCGGCAGGAAGGACGTGCGCTATATCTCCACGCGCCGTCTTTGGGAGTGCAAGGGCGCGCATCCCAAGCGCCAGTTCTCGGCCAAGGTCGGGACGATCTTTGAGGATTCGCCCATCGGCTTGGACAAGTGGTTCGCGGCTGTCTGGATGATCGCCAACGACAAGAACGGCGTCAGCTCCTACGAAGTCCACCGCGCGCTCGGTGTGACTCAAAAGACCGCGTGGTTCATGCTCCACCGTATTCGGCTCGCAATGCAGACGGGCACGTTCCGTAAGATGAAGGGCCGCGTTGAAGTAGACGAGACGTTCGTCGGCGGCAAGGTCAGCAACATGCACAAGGGGCGCCGCAAGATGATCGGCTCGCACTACGGCCGAACAATCGTCATGGGGCTTCTGCAACGCGGCGGCAAGGTCCGCGCGCAAGTTGTCCCCGACGTGAGCGCCAAGGAATTGCTGCCGGTCATCAATCGCAATGTCGCTGAAGGCTCCGAGGTCATTACCGATTCGTGGGCCGCGTATCGCCGCGTGCCAGAGGGCAACTACGCGCACGCATTCGTTGACCATACCGAGGAATACGTGCGCGGGCACGTCCACACCAACGGCATTGAAAACTTCTGGTCGCTGCTCAAGCGCTCGCTCCACGGCACCTACGTCGCCGTCCGACCATTCCAGTTGTTCCGCTATGTGGACGAACAGGCATTCCGATACAACGAGCGCAAGAGAACCGACAGCGGGCGATTCCTCAAGGTGCTTGGTGGACTGATGGGCAAGCGGCTTACCTACAAGACGCTCACCGGCCACGCGGGAGCGTAGAATGGACGGCATGGCGAAGAAGCCGCCGCCGGAGCAACCACCGTTTGAAAAGTTCAAGGCGTTGATGAAGCGGCTTGTGGCCGTACCGAAAAAAGAAGTGGATGAGAAACAGCGTGAATATCGCGAGCGTGAACCAGAATAGCCGCGCACTCAGTTCCACCATCGCGAGCGAAATCGAACGGGTGGATTCGCAGCCGGATCAATAAGAATCCTCGTTCGCTTAGAGCCCAGCGCCGAGGTCGCGATCACATCTACCTTATATTCTCTAGCATCAAGCTTCAGCCCCTCCGCCGTCAGTAGATACGCTTCACTTCCATAATTCTGCAAAACGTTGATGTGGGCATGATCACCAGCGTTGATAGACAGAGCCGTACGATTTGGCCCGCTAGGCGATGCCCACCCAAGTTGACGTCGCGCATTGAGCCCCGGATTAACGCGGTCGACGTATACAGAAACATTATCGATGGGCTTAACGCGCCCGCGATTCGCAACTTCGAGGCTCACGAGCCCGCTAGGCAATCGGCATGAGTCACAAACGCCATATCGTGCCGTAATTTCGAGCCGTCCCGCGCGCGTCCAAGCTGCGCCCAGAGCAACCAAGACATAGCCGCACGCGATTAGAGCAGCTAAGCCTTCGCCGAACGTAGGAGCTCTATATGTATGCCCCCATGCCCCCCACGCATGAACATGGATCGGCTCCTTTAGAAACGCCCATACTCCTAATGTCAGTCCCAATAAGGCTAGGCGGACCAAGCGGTCCCCCCAACCATCGCCCACGAGGAGGAGTCGTAAGAAGTTGGAGAAGAATTCTCTGAGTCTGAACATGCCGAATCGTAGCACGTTCTACTGAGTGAAGTATGTTGATCCCACTATCGGTATAATGTCGGGCGCTGACCACGTCACAGTCCGACAGCGAGGCCATGGCCCACGGTCGACTCCTGGTGGTGGACGACGAGCCTGAAATCACCGACCTCTTGGAGGAGCATTTCCGCGCCGCCGGCTACGCCGTCGACATCGCGCACGACGGGACGCAGGCGCTCGTGCTGGCCGCCGCCCGGCGGCCCGACGCCGTGCTGCTCGACGTCACCATGCCCGGCCCGGATGGCGAGCAGGTCCTGGCGCGGCTGCGCGCGCTCGATCCCACCGTCTCGGTGGTGATGCTGACCGGCAACGACGACGAGGTGTTGGCCCGCCGGCTGTTGCGGGCCGGCGCCTTCGATTACGTGGCCAAGCCCTTCCGACTGGAGGTGCTCGAGCGGGTGATCGTGGCCGCGGTGGCGGCCGGCCGGCGTCCGTAGGGGGGGCCGGGTTGCTTTATTGACTTAACTGTTAAGCAGGTCCACCATTGCCCGTATGCCGCCACGACGCACGAGTGGGCGCCGTCCGCCGCGCACGGCCGCTCAGGCCCAGCGACTGCTCGATCTCCTGAACGCGCTCGGTAGCACGACCTTCCGTCAGCTCCTGTGGCAGCGCGCCTCCGAGCTCGACCTGACCTTCGCGCAGTCGCAGGTGCTCTTCTACGTCGCGGACCATCCGGCCTGCGCGATGGGCGAGGTGGCCAAGGCGTTTGGCGTGACGCTGCCCGCGGTCACCCACATCGTCGACCGGCTCGAGGAGAAGCGCTTCATGACACGCGCGCACCATCCCGCCGACCGCCGCGTCTACGTCCTCGACCTCACGCGTGGCGGCCAGGCGCTCGTGGAGGAGCTGCACGGCATCCAGATGCGCGCCCTCGACGGCGTGCTCACGCGAATGTCGCCGGACGATCGCGAGCGAGCCGTGCGCGGTATCGAAGCGCTCGTGGAGGCCGCCGTGGAGGCAAGTCGATGAGGCGAGCCTGGGCGCTCTGGCTGTTCGCGGGCACGCTCGCGCTGAGCGGCTGCTCGGATCGGGCCTCGGGAACGCCGGCCAAGGGCGCGTCCCCGCCCGCGGTGCCCGTGCTCGCCGCCAACGCCACCGCCAAGCAGGTGCCGCTCGAGATCTCGGCGATTGGCAACGTGCAGGCGCTCACCACCGTCGGGGTGAAATCGCAGGTTGCGGGTCAGGTGATGCAGGTTCACTTCGCCGAAGGCCGTGACGTGCGGCAGGGCGACCTGCTGTTCACGATCGATCCACGGCCGTTCGAGGCCGCCGTCCGGCAGGCGGAGGCGACCGTGGGCCGCGACCTGGCGCAGCTGCGACAGGCGGAGGCGGGACTCACACAGCGCAAAGCGGAGATCCAGCAGGCGCTCGCCAATCTCGAGCGTGATACCGCGCAGCTCGAGAACGCACGCACGCAAGAGCGGCGCTACCGCGAGCTCGTCGAGAAGGAGCTCATCGCGCGCGAGCAGTACGACAACTTCCGCACGCAGATGTCCGCCATGGACGCGACGGTGGCGGCCGATCGCGCGGCCGTCGAGAACGCCAAGGCGTCGGCACTGGCCGCCGAGGCCGGCGTCGAAAACGTGCGCGCCGTCATCAAGGCCGATCAGGCGGTGGTCGACAACGCGAAGCTTCAGCTCGCGTACACGGCGATCCGCTCGCCGATGGGCGGCCGGACGGGCAACCTGCTCGTGCAGGCGGGCAACGTGGTGAAGGCCAACGAAGGCGATGCGATGGTCGTGATCGCACAGACTCATCCGATCTACGTGTCGTTCGCGGTGCCCGAGCAACACCTCGCCGACATCACGCGCTATCAGACGCAATCGGGGCTGGCCGTCCGCGCCACGCCGCCGGGCGGCGCGAAACCCGCCAGCGGGCGGCTCACGTTCGTGAACAACGTCGTCGACGCCAGCACGGGCACGATCCAGCTCAAGGCCACGTTCGACAACGAAGACAACTCGCTGTGGCCGGGACAGTACGTCGACGTGATCCTCACGCTCAGAACAGAGCAGGCGATCACGGTGCCGGCCGAGGCCGTGCAGAGCGGACAGCAAGGGCCGTTTGTCTTCGTGGTGAAGCCCGATCTGAAGGTCGAGCCGCGAACGGTGCAGCCGGGTCGGCGCGTCGGCGGCGACATCATCGTCGAGCGCGGGCTCACCGCGGGCGAGCGCGTGGTCACGGACGGTCATCTCCGGCTCGTCCCCGGGGCCAAGGTCGAGATCAAGACCGCGAAGCCGTCATGAACCCCGAGCTCTTCATCCGTCGTCCGGTGCTCACGACGCTGTTGATGGCCGGCATCGTCATCTTCGGCCTCATGGCGTATCAGCTCCTGCCCGTGAGCGATCTGCCGAACGTCGACTTCCCGACGATCCAGGTGCAAGCGACGCTGCCGGGCGCGAGCCCGGAGACGATGGCGTCGGCGGTGGCCACGCCGCTCGAGAAGCAGTTCACCACGATCGCCGGTATCGACTCCATGACGTCGACGAGCGCGCTCGGCCTCAGCAACATCACCATCCAGTTCGCGCTCAGCCGGAACATCGATGCCGCCGCCCAGGACGTGCAGGCTGCGATCACCAAGGCGGCGCCGCTGCTGCCGCCCGGCATGCCGACGCCGCCGACGTACCAGAAAGTCAACCCGGCCGACCAGCCCGTGATCTATCTCTCGGTCAGCTCGCCCACGCTGCCGCTCTACACCGTCGACGAGTACGCGCAGACGAACATCGCCCAGCGGATCTCCACCATCAACGGCGTGGCGCAGGTGCAGGTGTTCGGCTCCCAGAAGTACGCCGTGCGCGTGCAGGTGGATCCCCGCGCGCTGGCTTCGCGCGGCATCGGCATCGACGAGGTCGAGCAGGCCATCGCGCGCTCGAACGTGAACAAGCCGACGGGGACGCTGTACGGACCGCAGCAGGCGTTCAACGTGCAGGCGACCGGTCAGCTCCTCGACGCCGCCGCCTACCGTTCGATGGTCGTCACCTATCGCAACGGCTCGCCGGTGCGGCTGGAGGAGATCGGTCGCGTCATCGACGGCGTGCAGACCGACAAGGTGGCGAGCTGGTACAACAAGGAGCGCGCGGTCGTGCTGGCCATCCAGAAGCAGCCCGGCACCAACAGCGTGCAGGTCGTCGACTCCATCCGGGCGTTGTTGCCGACCTTTCGCATGCAGATCCCGGCCTCGGTCAGCATCAACGTGCTCTACGACCGCTCGGCGGCCATCCGCGAGTCGGTGCACGACGTGCAGTTCACGCTCGGTCTCACCATCGCGCTCGTGGTGATGGTGATCTTCATCTTCCTGCGCAACGTCTCGGCCACCATCATCCCGAGCCTCGCCGTGCCGCTGTCGATCGTCGGAACCTTCGGCGTCATGTATCTGCTCAACTACACGATCGACATCATCTCGCTCATGGCCCTCACGCTCTGCGTGGGCTTCGTGGTCGACGATGCGGTCGTCATGCTCGAGAACATCGTTCGCCACATGGAGCAGGGAAAGGGCCGGATGGAGGCCGCTCTCATCGGCTCGCGGGAGATCGGCTTCACGATCATGTCGATGACCGTCTCGCTGGCGGCGGTGTTCATCCCGGTCCTCTTCATGGGCGGCGTCGTCGGCCGGTTGCTCCACGAGTTCGCGGTCGTCATCGGCGTGGCCGTCGTCGTGTCCGGCATCGTGTCGCTGTCGCTGACGCCGATGCTCTGCAGCCGTTTCCTGAAGGAACCGTCGCACTCGCACGGCGCGCTGTATCGCGCGTCCGAGCGCTTCTTCGACGGCATGCTCCACACCTACGACATCACGCTGCGCTGGGTGCTGCGCCATCGCGTGTTCACCCTGCTGGTGCTGATCCTCACGTTCGTGCTCACCGCCGAGCTGGCCAGGCGGATTCCGAAAGGCTTCATCCCCAACGAGGACACCGGCCAGATCTTCGCGTTCACCGAGGCCGCGCAGGACGTGTCCTTCGAGGCGATGGTGGCGCGCCAGCGCGCCGCGGCGGAGATCGTCAGCCAGCAGCCGTACGTCGAGCAGTTCATGTCGGCGGTGGGCGCCGGCGGCTCGGGCGTGGTGCCCAACACGGGTCGGCTCTTCATCCGGCTGAAGCCGCACGCCGAGCGGCCGCACGTCGAAAAAGTCATCGAGGACCTGCGACCGAAGCTCGCCGCGGTGCCGGGCCTGCGCGTGTATCCGCAGAACCTGCCGACCATTCGCATCGGCGGAAACCTGACGAAGGCCGTCTATCAGTTCACGCTGCAAGACACCGACCTGAAATCGCTCTACTACTGGGCGCCGTTGATCTTCGAGCGTATCCGCCAGCTGCCGGCCCTTCAGGACGTGAACACCGATCTGCAGATCGCCAGCCCGCAGGTCATCGTGGACATCGATCGCGCCAAGGCGTCGTCGCTCGGCGTGACGGCCGAGCAGATCGAGAGCGCGCTCGGCAACGCGTACGGCGCGCAGCAGGTCTCGACGATCTACACGCCCTCGAACCAGTACTGGGTCATCCTCGAGGTGGATCCGAAATACCAGCGCGATCCGGCGGCGCTCTCGCTGCTGTACGTCCGCGCATCAACGGGCAAGCTGGTGCCGCTCAACACCGTGGCCACCCTCCGCGAATCGCTGGGGCCGCTGACGGTGAATCACCTGGGGCAGCTGCCGTCGGTGACGATCTCGTTCAACACGCGGCCCGGCGTGTCGCTGAGTGACGCCGTCGGCCAGGTCGACGCCGTCATGCGCGAGCTGCGGCCGCCCGCCACGCTGGCGACGTCGTTCCAGGGCGCCGCACAGGCGTTCCAGGATTCGCTGCGCGGCCAGGGGATGCTCCTGCTGGCGACGGTGGTGGTGATCTACCTGATTCTCGGAATCCTCTACGAGAGCTTCATCCACCCGCTCACGATCCTCTCCGGACTCTTGCCGGCCGGCGTCGGCGCCCTGGCCGCGCTGACCCTCTTCGGCATGGAGCTGAACATCTACGGCTTCGTCGGAATGATCATGCTCGTCGGCATCGTGAAGAAGAACGCCATCATGATGATCGACTTCGCCATCGATGCGGAGCGCGCGGGCGCCAAGCCTGCCGACGCGATCTATCAGGGATGTCTGCTGCGCTTCCGGCC
>JADMIO011260332.1_pt1 | contig 43359 bp, 38 predicted proteins | sample 8958161 | NCBI WGS metagenome assembly JADMIO01 (sample SAMN16585339, study PRJNA669376) | soil metagenome | isolation source: Crop rotation soil | place: USA: Cullars Rotation, Alabama | collected 2011
CGCGACTTCAAGTCACGTGAATTCCAAGCTTCGGATCCCACTGTGCTGGAAAGCCGTGCTGCTGAAGCCCGACGGCTATCTCGTGCGCAAGCGCGTGTTGCTCTTTTATCTGCCGTTCACGCTTTGCTTCATCATTCCGAATTTCATCAAGCTCGCGCCTTGGATTTGGGACAACATCAAAGTCCTTTTTTACTGGTGGCTCGCGTCGGCGCCGATCGTTGCGCTGCTGCTCGCGAAACTCTGGCGCGAAGGTCCGATTCGTCGCACGGCGGCGATCGTGCTGTTTGTTTGCGTGACACTCGCGGGCGCGCTCGACGTCGCGAGCATGACTTTACACTCCGGGAAGTACGATATATTCGACGCGTCCGGGATGGCGTTTGCCGAGCTGATCAAAGAGAAGACTCCGCCGCGCGCGCTCATCATTCACGCCCCGGTGCACAACACCCCCGTGTTTCTGACGGGCCGCCGCTCGCTGATGGGTTATCCGGGACACATCTGGACGCACGGGTTGCAGTACCTTCAGCGCGAGAGCGAGATCAAGCGCATTTACCTCGGCACAAGCGATGCCGAGCAGCTATTGAAAAACTACGGCGTCGATTATGCTGTAGTTGGACCATTGGAACGGCTCGTAGTCCCCGTCAACGAAGGATTCTTTAGTCATTTCGAGAAGGTTGGACAAGTTGGCGAATACAGCCTCTACAAAGTCAGGCGCGAGTAAGCAGGCGCGCGGCAAAGTTGCTGAGCAGCCGGCGTATGTCGCAGACGTTCCCGAGAACGTTTGGCGCATCGCCGTGATTGTGATCTTCTTAGTCGCGGCTTTCTTTCGCTTGTACGATCTGAACCTCGTGCCTTTGCACCACGACGAAGGTGTCAACGGCAACTTCCTCGTGCGGCTCGTGCGCGACGGGCAATACTCCTACGACCCTGAGAACTATCACGGCCCGACGCTTTACTACTTCGCGGCGCTGTTTCCGTGGATCATGCGCGTATTGGGTGGCAAAGGGGCGATGGATAACTGGGGACTAACTACCGTTTCCATTCGCCTCGTGCCGGCTGTGTTTGGACTCGCGACGATCGGACTCGTGTTTCTGTTGCGCCGCTGGCTCGGCGCCGTCGCGACGTTGAGCGCCGCTTTGCTGCTCGCGCTTTCGCCCGGCGCGGTTTATCTCTCGCGTTACTTCATTCACGAGACGCACTTTGTGTTCTTTACGCTCGCGATTGTCGTCGCGAGTCTTTATTTCTATGAAGAGCGCAACGGTTTTTATCTGGTACTCGCGGCCGCGGCGGCGGCGTTGCTGTTTGCGACGAAAGAGACGGCGATGATTTCCGTCGGCGTGCTGCTCATCGCGCTTGTAGTCACGCTTGTTTATCTGCGCCTGTACCGCGGCAAGCCTCGCGCGCCGAAAGCCAGAGGCTGGACTCAGCCGGAGCCGTCGTTCTTCGCCCGCATGGTCGACGAGTTAAGGCGCATCGTCGAGGAGTTTGGTGGTCCTGTTATCGTCGGCGTTTCTGTTGTCCTCGCAGCGTTTGTTTTTGCCGGGTTGTGGGTGTGTTTCTACTCTTCGTTCTTCACGAACCCCAAAGGCCTGGGCGATTCTTTCAAGACGTTCGAAGTTTGGACGAAGACCGGCACAGTCGCGCACGTCCATCCGTTTCTCACTTACGTTTACTGGCTGGTGTCCCGCGAAGGACCGCTGCTGGTCTTGGGTTCGTTGGGCGCGCTGGCAGTCGTTTTGAAACCGAAGAACGCGCTCGCGCTTTTCAGTGCGCTTTGGGCTTTCGGACTGCTGGCGGCTTATTCACTCATCCCTTACAAGACGCCGTGGCTATTGCTGAACTTCGTCGTTCCGCTCGCGCTGATCGCAGGCTACGCGGTGCAAGTTCTCTTCGAATTGGAGGGAGGCCAACTGCGTTTGATGGGCGCGGTGTTGGTGATCGCGATCTCCGTCGCGGCTTATCAGATGATCGATCTGAACTTCGTCAACTACGACAACGACGACAGCAGTTACGTCTACGTCTACGCCCACACGACGCGCGGCTTGCTCGATCTCGTGAACGAAGTCGATCGCATCGCCAAGGAAGAGGACGGCAGCCGCACCGGGATCACGATCGTCAGTCCTGACTACTGGCCGTTGCCGTGGTATTTCCGGAACTACACGCGCGTCGGTTACTACGGCCGCCTCGCGCAAACGACCGAACCGATCATCATCGCGAACGAGAACCAGAAAGCGGACGTCGACGCGAACTACGGCGAGGTCTATCAACAAGTGATGTCGAACAAGGACGGCGGCACTTTCGAGCTGCGTCCCGGCGTCAAGCTGTTGCTCTACCGTCGTCGTCCGGGCTTTAAATCAACGCCGCCGCCGCCGGCTCAACAACCCTAACACCCACTTCAAGTTGTGGTTGACATTCTAAGCGACGCCCACTTATAGTGGCTCACCCGTACGAATACCTCTCGCCGCCCGACCATCAGGCGCAGAGGCTGGCCCAAAACAGAGCCGTGAACCAGTAAATGTTCAAACTCCAACGTCTGGAAATCACCGGGTTTAAATCTTTCGCCGACTACACCGAAATAATCTTCACTGGAGATGGCATCACCGCCATCGTTGGCCCAAACGGCTGCGGCAAGAGCAACGTGGCCGACGCGATTGCCTGGGTGCTCGGCGAGCAGCGCGTGAAGCACTTGCGCGGCGGCGAGATGAAGGACGTCATCTTCCAGGGCGCGCGCAATCGTCCGCCGAGCGGCATGGCCGAAGTCGTGATGCACCTTGTGCGCGACGAGGTCGACGAAGTCGAGCCCGACATCGAAGACATCGATTCGACGCTCGAGAAGATCGACGATCAACTAGTCACTATCCAAGTTGAGACCGCGGAAACCGAAACTCCTGCGGAATCCGAAACACCAGTCGAAACTGATCAGCAAAATCCCCTACCAAAGACCGTACAAAAGCGTCACTGGCGACGACGGAACCTCGCGCTCGAGTTCGCACCCGGCGAAGCGGTTTCAGTAACGCGCCGGCTCTATCGTTCAGGCGAGAGCGAATACCTTTTGAACGATAAGATTTGCCGCCTGCGCGACATCCAGGATCTCTTTTCAGGCACCGGCCTCGCCGGCGGCCACTACGCCATCATCGAACAAGGCCGTATCGGCCAGATTCTTTCCGCAAAGCCGATGGACCGCCGCACCATCATCGAGGAAGCCGCGGGCATCACCAAGTTTCGCGTGCGCCAGCGCGCCACCGAAGCGCGACTTGAAAACGCGCGCGCAAACCTCTCGCGCATCTCCGACATCGTCGCGGAGATCGATCGCCAGGTGAACAGCCTGCGCCGCCAGGCTGCGAAGGCGCGCCGTTACGGCGTCCTGCGCGAAGAACTGCGCGAGCTGTTGCGACACGTTTACGTCGCTGAAGATCGCAAGCTCGACGGGGTCCTCGAAGAAACACACACGAAGCTGAGCGAAGTCACCGAACTCGAACTCCGCATCAGCGAAGATCTGAGTCAACGCGAAGACGCCGCCCGCTCCGCGACGCAACAAGCCCGCGCCTTTGAAGACGAGTTGTCGTCCGTCCGCGCCGCGGCTGCGGAAGCCGTGTTGCAACGCGACCGGCAAGCGCGCGAGTGCGTGTATCAGCAGGAGCAGTTGACGGAGATCGAGAAACGCAAAGGCGAAGTGACCGCCGAGATCGAAGCACTCACCGCGCGGCTCGTTTTGATCGAAGCCGAGTGCCATCGCTTGCAACAAGAAGATGCGCGGCTGCGCGAAGAATCGGATCGCAGCGCGTTGTCGCTGCGCACTGCCGAAGAGACATACGCCAACAAACTCTCCGCCGCGACCGCCGCTGAGATCGAAATCGAAAACGCGCGCGCCGAACTGCTTTCGCAAACGGCCGTAGCTGAGCGTTTGCGCGAGATCGCGCGCCAGCTCGCGACCACGCTCGAGCGGCTCTCGCAACAAGCCGAAGGGCTCGCACGCGAAGGCGATCGTGCCGCCAGCCAGCACGCGGAACGAAAGCTCGAAGCTGAGAGATTCGCGTACGAGCTCGCCGAAGCACGCGCCCGCGTCGCACGTCTGCACACCGAACGCGAAGCCGCCGTCGATGCGGTCGTTCGCGGTCACGAAGCCGTCAGCGATACGGAAGCGGAGCTCACGCGCGTGCGCGACGAGCATTCCCGCGCCAGTCATCGCCTCGAGAGTTTGAAGGAGTTGGACCAGCGCCGCGCTTATTATTCGCCGGCGGTCCAGCTCGTCTTCGCGCCGAGCGAAGCGCCGCGCGACTTTCATTTCATCGGCACGCTTGCCGACGCGCTGAACGTCGACGCAAAGTGGGAACGCGCAGTCGAAGGTGTCTTGGGATCGTCGTTGCAATCGATCGTCGTGCCGACTCCCGACGACGCCGTACGCGGCGCGCAGTGGCTGCGTGAAAACAACGGCGGCCGCGCGAGTTTTCTCGTTGCCGGTTTGCACGGCGGCAGTGACGAAGCCGACATCGACACGATCACCACGCTTGCTTGCCGGCTCGAAGAGCGCCCGTTGCTTTCGCCCGGCCAGCTCGAGAACGTCAACGATGACCTGCGCATTTCCGATCTATTAGGAGCGCCGCAGCAACTCGTCACCGTGCTCCAGCGCACGCTGCCGCAGAAGATGAACGCGCGTCTCGCCGCGAACCTCGAAGACGCGATGATGAAGTCGATTGCGACCGGTGAGATGTACGTCACGCTCAACGGCGACTGGATTGCGAGCGGCCAATTCGTCAACGCCGGCGATGCCCGCGATCTCGAAGAAGGCGCCGGCCTGCTCGCTTTCAAACGCGAGCTGCGCGAGCTCGAAACCCGCGCCGAAGCGCTCGCGAAAGAAGTCGAGACTACGAGCCAACTCGCCAAAGACGCGCGCACGCGTCTGGTCGAGCTCGAAGACGCGGTGGTTACGCTGAACGAAGCGATCGGCCGTGAAGAGCGCGATGCAATGCAGCGCGAACACAGCGTCAACGCACTGGACCAGGAAGTCGAACGCGCCGAACGTCATATGCGCGTCGTGGGCCATGACTCCGCGCGCGTCGATGCCGAGCGCGTCGAAGTCGAACAACGCCGCGCGCAGGCGCTGTCGGAAGCTGAAGCGGCCGAAGCGGCGCGCGAAGCGGCGGCGGACCAGGTAATCAGAGCTTCAGCTTCGTTAACCGAACTGCGCAAGGCTGCCGAAGTCGAGAGCGAGTCGCTCGCGGAGCAACGCGCCACCGCGGCCGCAGCCGCCGAGCGACGCCGCGCGACAACCGCCGAACTGCGTCGCATCGAAAGCGAACTCGCGGACTTCGCCGCGCGAGTCGATCGCTATCGCATGGATCTCGCCGAGATGGACGGCCGCAGCGCCGAGCTCAAACTCTCGATCGCCGATCTCGAACGGAAAGCGAGCACTGTCGAAAGCGATCGCGCGCGCGAAGAGGAACAGATCGCGACGCTCTCACAGCAGTTGCAGCAGGCACGCCAACAGGCCGACGAGTTTTCCGCCGAGCTATCCGACCTCAATCGCCGCGCGGCGGAAGTGCGCGACACGCGCGCCGGTTTGGAAGTGCAACGCGCGGAAGCCCAGGCGCGCCTGACGTTCGTTCACGAAAACTGCCAGACGGAGTTGGGCCAGGCACTCGAAGATCTCGCGCGCGAACTGACGCTGCCGGAAGATTTCGATTTCGAAACCAGTCACGCGCGCGTCGAAGAGTTGCGCACGCGTCTCGAAGGCTTCGGCGCCGTAAACATGATGGCGCTCGAAGAGCTCGCGGAAGCGGAAGAACGTTTGCTCTTCCTGTCGGTACAACGGCAGGACATCATCGAGGGCATCGCGGCCACCGAAGAGGCGTTGCGCGAAATCAAGCGCCGCTCGCGCGAGCGTTTCCGCCACGCGTTCGAACAGATCAACAAGAACTTCAGCACGTTGTTCCAGGAGTTGTTCGGCGGCGGCCGCGGCGAAATGAATCTGATCGACGCCGACGACGTGCTCGAATCAGGCATCGACGTGGTGGCCCAACCGCCCGGCAAACGTTTGCAGAACGTGTTGCTGCTGTCCGGCGGCGAGAAGGCGATGGCGGCGCTCGCGCTCGTGCTCGGCATCTTCCATTACCGCCCGGCGCCGTTCTGCCTGTTGGACGAAGTGGACGCGCCGCTTGACGAAGCGAACGTGGGACGCTTTACTGATAAGGTCGTCCAGATGTCCGCGAACACGCAGTTCATCGTGATCACGCATAACAAGCGGACCATGGAGATGGCACGTGCGCTCTATGGCGTAACCATGGAGGAGGCAGGCGTTTCGAAGCTGGTGTCGGTAAGGTTTGAGTGAATAGGCAAAATTTAATGAAGCAAGTGCTCCCCGCCGCGCTGATAGTTCTTAGCGCGGCGATTTCCATTTTCGGACAGGATCAGCAGACCAAACGCAATCAGCGGCCAAACCAGGCTGTGCCCTCCGTCGCGCCGACGCCCGTCAGCCATAACAATTCCGATCCGGTCAAGTACACCTACGAGTTCACGCAGCCCAAGTTTTACGTCAAGCACATCATGCTCGAACACGACGCGAACGGTCGCGGCACGGTTACGTTCGAGCGTTTGAACGAAGACACCCCCGTGACCGAGCCGCTCGCGCTTTCGCCGGCGGCGCTCGAACGCATTACTGCGTCGTGGCGGGCGTTGCAGTTTCTTGATTCGACAACCGACTACCAGGCGAGCAAACAGTTTCCGCATCTCGGCACGATGCGCATCGGGATGGAACGCGGCGAGCGCAAACGCGTGGCGGAGTTTAATTGGACCAACGACCACGATGCGGAGACCCTCGTGAACGAGTATCGCAAAGCCGCGGACCAGGCGATCTGGGTTTTCGACATTTCGATCGCGCGCCAGAACCAGCCGCTCAACGCGCCCAAGCTCATGGAAGCCCTCGAAACACTCCTCAACCGCAACGGCATCTCCGATCCGCAGCAATTGCTGCCGTTGCTCCAGGACCTCAGCACCGACGAGCACGTTCCGTTGATTGCCCGCAATCACGCGCTGCGGCTCATCAAAAAGATTCAGAAGTGACGGGGCAGGACCAATTCATCAGCGAGTGGTGGACCGAGAACGGGAACGAGTCTGCGGGGGCGGCGGAACTCGAGCAGATTCAGCAGGCGCTTGTAGAACGTTTCGGCGCGCAGGGTCGTCAGAGTCCGGCGACAATCGCGCGCACGCTGGCTGACAACGGCGTGCGTCTGAAACATCCGGAAGTGCTCGAAGCAGATGTGACGTGGCGTGAACGCGAGCAGGTGTCGTTGTTCACTTCTGAAGAGTTGAACTTCGCGAGCATCGACGCAGCGGTGGCGTGGATGGAGAAACTCGCGACCTTGCCTCAGGGGGCCGAGCTACGAACGTTCGTCCTGCAACTCAAAGGCGAGCTCGAACTGTTCGCGAAGAGCATGCTGGTGCCGCTGCCGGATCGTCTCATCGCCATGGAAGTCGCTCACTGGCTGACCGTCTGGCTGCAAAATCCCTCGATTTTTGTCGACTGGCTCGCCCTGCGGCGCGAATCCGCGGAGTTTCGCGAACGTTTTCACCGCTGACCTCACTTTCTGGAACTTTCGCGGCTGAGGACACGAATACCCAATGACCACCGGGCTGATTTTGCGCATGACCCCGAAAAACGACCTCAGCGATAACGACCTGCTGCGCCTGATGCTGGGCGGAGACGAAGATGCGCTCGGGCAGCTTTACCGCCGCCGGCACGGCTCAGTTTTTCGGTTTGCGCTGCAAATGAGCGGGTCGAAGTCGATTGCCGAGGACGTGACGCAGGAAGTCTTTTTATTCCTGATGCGCGACGGTCATGTGTTTGATCCGGCGCGCGGATCGGTGGGTGCGTTTCTGCTCGGCGTCGCGCGCAATCACGTGTTACGGCGTCTGCGCGTCGAGCATTTGCTTTCACCGCTTGGTGATGAGCACGACGACGAGTCGGCAGTTTTCCAAACGGCGGGCGATCTTTGTCCGCTTGAAGATCTGACGCGCGCAGAAACGATCGAAAGCGTGCGGCGCGCGGTGTTGAGCCTGCCGCCGAAGTATCGCGAGGTAGTGGTCCTGTGCGAGTTGCAGGACGTGAGTTACGTCGAGACGGCGGAGATTCTGGGTTGTGCTATCGGGACAGTGCGTTCGCGGCTGCATCGTGCGCGCGCGTTGTTGCTGACAAAGCTTCGCCCTGCTGGAAGCGTCGCGGACGCTGATTCAGCGAGTGTGAAGTCAGCGAGGTGTTTCGCATGAACTGTCAAAAGTTTGACCACGTAGTTGGCGATCTGGCGCGGGGCCGGATGATGGAAGCTGAAACGCGAGCGGGCGCGTTGGCCCATAGTGGAGAGTGTGAAGTTTGTCTGGCGCGGCTGGGTGATGAAGAAACGCTCACGCGCGGGTTGCAGTTGCTCGCGTCCGAGATGGAATCGCTGTCGGCGCCGCCGGAAATGGAATCGAAGCTGCGCGAAGCATTTCGCAGTCGAAGCGCAGTGGTCCCGCTCGCGCCACGTTCGGCTAGACCACGTTACTGGTGGGCAGCGGTTGCGGCAGTGTTGTTGCTGGCGATGACAGTTGCGGCGGCGTGGTGGCGTTCGACGGCGATGCAGCAACAACTCGCTAACGAAACCACGCCGAAGAAGCAGCAGGTTGAAGTGCCGAGTGGTCCAGTCGCACCGCCGGCGCCGAAACCAGTTGACTACAACGCGGTGAATGAACCACTGAAGCCACAATCGCAAACGGCGCCAAAGTCTAATCGTCGAAACACGACTCCACGCACAGCGCCCGAAACAGCGATGGCGAACCACGTCACGAACGAGATCGCCACCGACTTCATGCCGCTCGGCGATTTCAACCTCGCGAGTCTTCAGGACGGCGGCCAGATCGTCCGTGTGAAGGTGCGACGTACCACGCTCGTGCGCTTTGGTTTGCCTGTCAACATGGATCGTTTTAATGAGAACGTCAAAGCCGATGTATTAGTAGGATCTGATGGCCTGGCCCACGCCATTCGTTTTGTTCAATGAAAGGAACGAGAAGATGAAAAGAGTACTTGGGATTTTAGTGACGGCCGCTTTGTCCGTCTCAGGAGTTTCTTCAGTGGTGTTTGCGCAACAGCCGCAGCAGCCCGCGCCTGAAGGTGGCATCGTGCTGCGCCAGGAGCGAATATTTCAGACGCCGGATGGTCCGCCAATGCCTGGGCCGCGCGGTGATTTCGTATTTATCGCGTCTGAAGGTTTCGGCGGGAAGGTCGTCAAGAACGCGCCGTACTCGGCGGAATCCGTAACGGAAACCGTGCAAACGCTCGCCGACGGCAATCGCATCGTCAATAAGATCACGAGCCAGGTCTATCGCGACAGCGAAGGCCGTACGCGGCGTGAACAAACGTTGAAAGATCTCGGACCGATCGGCAATGGCGAAGAGCCGTTGCAAATGATCTTCATCAACGATCCGGTCGCGGGCGTGACCTACTCGCTCGACACGCACACGAAGATCGCGCATAAGAGCGTTCCGTTCAAGTTTGAGTTCACCGGCAAGCCCGGCGCAAACGGCGACACACAGCAGTTTGAATTCAGGACCACAGCTCCCACAGGGGCCGGGGCCAAAGGGAACGTGATCATCACCGGTCAAGCCGGTGCGCCCGCGCCAGGGGCGACTCGAGTTGCTCCGCCGCCGGACGCCAGCGAATTCACTTTGCGCGCGGCCGAAGGCGCGGCAACCTACGTGTTCCGCACGCGCAGCGGCGCGGACAACGAAGTGAAGGAACAGCTCGGCAAGCAGAACATCGAAGGCGTGGAAGCGGAAGGCACACGCACCACCGTCACGATTCCGGCGGGTGAGATTGGCAACGAGCGCGCCATCGAGATCGTAACGGAGCGTTGGTATTCACCGGAGCTACAGCTCGTGGTGATGACGAAACACACCGATCCGCGTAACGGCGAGACCACTTACAAGCTCACGAACATCAACCGCGCCGATCCGCCAAAGTCGTTGTTTGAAGTGCCGCCTGGTTTCACGGTGAAAGAGATGCAAATGGGACCGATCGGCCCAGCACGCATGAAGAAACCGGGCAATCCCGAATAACAACAGCGCCCGTTAGTAAACAAAAAGGCCACTCGATTTCGAGTGGCCTTTTCTCTGTGTGACAAGTCGGTGGGATTACTCTTCCTCTTCGCCACCGCGGATGCGGCCTTCGGCGCGTGACTGCTCCACGATCTTTTGGGCCATCTGGCCGGGCACCGGATCGTAGTGCGAAAACTGCATGTGGAACGTGCCGCGCGCGGCGGTGATCGAGTTGAGAATCGATTGGTAATTCAACATCTCGGCGAGCGGCACCTGCGCTTTGATCACCTGCTGCTTGCCGTTCGAGTCCATGCCCTGAACGCGTCCGCGCCGCGAGTTCAAATCACCCATCAGATCGCCGGCGTATTCCTGCGGCGCGGAGATCTCGACGTCCATGATCGGCTCGAGCAACGAAGGCTTAACCTTCTCCATCGCGGCGCGAAAAGCCTTGCGGCCCGCCGCGCGGAACGAGTGCTCGTCGGAGTCGACCGGGTGATACGAACCGTCAACCAATTGCACCTTGAAGTCGACGAGGGGATAACCCGCAATCGCGCCTGACTGCGCCGCTTCGATAATGCCTTTCTCGATCGCCGGACGGAACTGTTGCGGCACGGAGCCACCAAAGATCTTGTCTTCGAAAACAAAACCACTGCCGCGCGGCAACGGCTCAAACACGCACTTGCAATCGCCAAACTGTCCGCGTCCGCCGGTCTGTTTCTTATGGCGTCCCTGCACTTCAGCGCGCTGCGTGATCGTCTCCTTGTACGGCACCTTCGGCGGATGCAAAGTCACTTCAACGCTGTAACGTTTCTTCAATTTCTCGACCACGGTTTCCACGTGCAACTGGCCTGAACCGGAAAGCAGAAACTCCTTCGTCTGCGGATCCCGGCTGAAGTGCAGCGCCGGGTCTTCTTCGAGAATGCGATGCAACGCCGTGCTGATCTTCTCTTCGTCCTGCCGTGATTTCGGCTCGATCGCGAACGCAATCGCCGCTTCGGGATATTCAACCGAGTCGTAAACGATCGGCGCGGCTTTATCGCAGAGCGTGTCGCCCGTTTGCGTCTCTTTAAGTTTCACACACGCGATGATGTCGCCGGCGTGGGCTTCGGAGACTTTGTCGAGCTGTTTGCCCTGGATCGTGTGCAGCGCGCCGAGACGTTCGGCAATGCCGCGCGACGAGTTGAACGCGTTGGCGTCAGTTTGCAAACGCCCGCTGATGATCTTGAAAACGTTGATGCGGCCGGCAAACGGATCGGCGATCGTGCGGAAGCAGTAGGCCGAGAATGGTTCGCTGTCGCTGTACTTGCGCGCGATGCGTTCGGAGTCTGGACCACCATCGACGGGACGGCCCCACTCGGCTTCGTGATGCGCCGGATCGGGAGCGTAGTCAACCAAGCCGTTCAGCAATGCACGCAAGCCGACTTGCGTCGCGCTCGAGACTGCGAACACCGGACATAGTTTGCTTTGCGCGATCGCGTTATTGATGTTGGGCAGAATGTCTTCTTCGTCGAGCGTGCCTTGCTCGAAGTATTTCTCCATTAACTGATCGTTCGACTCGGCGACGAGCTCCACGAGCCGTTCGCGCGTCTTTTCGACGATGTCGCGACCTTCGCTGGGAATGTCGATCTCTTTCGCCAGGCCGTCGGCGCCGAGCTCGTAAGCCTTCATGTGTACGACGTCGACGACGCCGCGAAAGTCTTTCTCTTTTCCGATCGGCAAAGTGAAGGGAATGATGGCGCGGCTGAACGTGCTCTGCGCGCTGCGCAATGCTTCGCCGAAATCGGCGTGTTCTTTGTCGAGTTTATTAATCACCATGACGCGTGGGACCATGAACTCGTTCGCGTAGGCCCACGTCTTTTCCGTTTGTACTTCCACGCCCTTGACGCCGTCGACGACGACGATGGCGCAGTCTGCCACGCGCAGCGCCGGCCGTGCGTGGGCTATGAAAGCCGCGTATCCCGGTGTGTCTATAAAATTGAGTTTGGTATCGCGATGATCGAGATGAGCGAGTGCGGTATTAAGTGTGATTTTACGGGCGATGGAATCTTCTTCGTAATCCGTGACTGTGGTGCCTTCATCTACCTTTCCCCAGCGCGGTGTGGCTCCGGCGACGTAGAGAAGCGAGCTGATTAGCTGCGTCTTCCCTGCGTCGCCGTGTCCAATGACAGCAAGGTTTCTGATGGCTTCAGTCGGATAGACTTTCATGGTGTTTTTGTCCCTTTCGAAGGTGGAAGTTTGGCCGGAAGCATACCCATCCGCATCGGTCAAAGGCAAGTTTACCGCAACCCTTCCGCAGCCATCCTTAGCGGCGTACAAAGCATCACAACCCGCGGATAGGAGATGAGGAAAGCGATGTATTATCGGAAGTTAATGTCTGTGGCAGTAGCCCTGCTGATGGCGCTGGCAGCGGTTTGGGCTGTATCTGCTACACCAAAGACAAAAGGCGAAAACAATCAGCGCGGGCTCCAGACGATCGAGCCTTTGAACATAGCGATTCTGATTCAGGACGACCTCGTGCCGCAGGTGAGCAACGAGATCGGCGTGACGCGAGATTTCATTCGCTCGTTGCCGCAAGGCTCGCAGGTGATGGTGGGTTACATCACCGCCGGCACGCTGCAAGTGCGACAGCCATTTACTACTGACCTGGATAAAGCAGCACGATCGCTGCGCATTCCGACGGCCAGCACGGCGAGCGCACCGTTCAACCCGTACGTTGAAGTAGTGGAAGCGTTGAAGCAGTTTGACAAGAACGGCACGAACGCGAATGCGCTCCTGCTCATTTCAGACGGTCTCGACACGTCGCGCGGATTTGATTCGACTGCGGCGGGTCACACGCTCGACATCGAGCGGACGATCAGCGAAGCGAACAAGCGGGGCGTTTCGATCTTCAGTTTCTACGCGCCGTCAGTCGGTTTGACGAGCCGTAGCCGGATTGCAGCGAGTTACGGACAGAGTTCGCTGAACCGGGTCTCGAATGAAACTGGAGGCAAGGCGTTCTTCCAGGGCACGAGTGGTTTTGTGACGTTCAACTCTTACTTCTCGCGATTGCGCGAGACGTTGAATCGGCAGTACGCGAAAGCGCGATAAAGCGGGAGCATCGCTAGTCTGAGGATAGGTCCTATAGTTCATATAGGGCCTATTCTTTTGCGTACGACAATGGTAAATTAAGCGCCGTCCATTTTGATGGGCCAGCAACGTGCGCGAATATTGTCTCATTGTCGAAGGCGCATACCTCTCCGAATCTGAGGCCGAGCATGCTCTGCGCGACCCGTTCCTCGAAGATTGGGTCGAGCAAACCGGCCGCTTCCGCATTCACAACATGGACGAGATTCTCGTGACGCCCGGCGTCACGCTCGGCTCGCTCGGCATCGTGATGCTGGACGACCGCGTGTTTGAGATCGCGAGCACCGACCCGGATCATCCCCTGAACGAACACACCGCCAAAGGCGTGGCCGAAGCACTGCGTCGGATGGACATGTTTGACGAGATCCGCATCGAGCCGTGCGCTGAAGAGTAGCTAAATGACGAAGTCGTTTTTGGATGGACGTGTCGTCGTTGTCGTCGGCGATATCACACGCGAGGACGTCGGCGCGATCGTCAACGCTGCTAATTCGTCGTTGCTCGGTGGTGGTGGAGTCGACGGCGCGATACATCGCGCGGGCGGGCCGGAGATTTTGAAAGAGTGTCAGGAACTGCGCCGGACGCGTTATCCCGACGGTTTGCCGGCGGGTGAAGCAGTGATTACCACCGGCGGAAACCTGCCGGCGCGCTACGTGATTCACACGGTCGGGCCAATCTATGGCGAGGACCCGAAACACGAAGCCGAACTACTGGCCGACTGTTATCGCAACTCGTTGAACCTCGCCGTCCAGCACGGTATAACCTCCATCGCTTTCCCCTCGATTTCAACCGGCGCTTACGGCTATCCCAAGCCCGCAGCCGCCGCCATCTCCTCGCGCAGTATCAAAGAGTTTCTCGACCGCGACGACTCTGTCGCACAGGTGCGGCTCGTCTTTTTCCACGACGGCGACGCGCGTGTGTTTCGTGAGCACCAGGAATTCGAGTAGACTCTGCTCTTTTGACCACGTTCAACTGAGGCGAACAAGCAGAAACGGATGATTGAAACGTCGGAAATCGAAAACCGCGCGGCGCAGCAAAACCGATTGCCTGCGCCGCTCGCGCCGCTTGAGCGATTAGCCTGGAACTACTGGTGGAGCTGGGCCGCGGACGGCGCCGAGATCTTTCGCGATCTCGAGCCGGAGATCTGGGAAGAGTGTGAATACAACCCGCGGCTATTGCTGGCGAAAACGTCGGCATATCGCCTGGCGGAGGCGGCCACGGATCCGGTGTACCTCGAACGCGTGCGGCGCATCGATGAAAGATTTCAATCGTACATGGCGTCGGGCATCGGTTGGACCATCGATCATCCGCAGATCACGGCGGAACATCCGGTTGCTTATTTCTGCGCGGAGTTTGGCGTGCACAATTCGTTGCCGCTGTATTCCGGTGGGCTCGGCATTCTCGCCGGCGATCATTTGAAATCAGCGAGCGATCTGCGTGTGCCGCTCGTCGCGGTTGGGCTGCTTTATCGTTACGGCTACTTTCGCCAGCGGCTGCGTAACGACGGCTGGCAGGAAGAACACTACGGCGAAACGTTTCCCAACGACCTCGCGATCACGCTGATCAAAAATCCTGACGGCACGCCGCTGCGCATCGCAGTCTGGATTCGCGAGCGCAACGTGTTGGCCCAGGTATGGCGCGCCGACGTCGGCATGGTCCAACTCTATCTGCTCGACACGAACATTCTCGAGAACGTCGAGACGGATCGCTGGGTGACGGGACATCTTTATGGCGGCGATCGCGAGACGCGTATCGTGCAGGAGATGCTGCTCGGGATCGGCGGGGTTCGGCTGTTGCGCCAGCTCGGCGTTACGCCGTCTGTCTATCATTTGAACGAAGGCCACTCCGCGTTTTTGACTTTAGAACTCGCACGGGAAGTGATGCGCGAGCGGCAGATGAAGATGGCAGACGCGATTCCGATCGTTCGCGAGCAGTGCGTGTTTACGACGCACACGCCGGTGGCAGCGGGCAACGATGAGTTTGACGCGTCGCTTGTGCTGCGCGCGTTCGGCAGTGAATACGCGCATGAGCTCGGCTTGAGTGAAGAGGAGTTTCTGGACCTCGGGCGCATCGATCCCGGCGAGAAAAGCGAGCGTTACGGATTGACGCCGCTCGCGATTCGCATGTGTCGTTCGACGAACGGCGTGAGCCGGAAGCACGGTGAAGTTTCGCGCGCGCTGTGGCAGAAACTGTTTCCGGGGAAGACGGTTGAACAGGCGCCGATCAGTTACATCACGAATGGCGTGCACGCGCCGACGTGGGTCTCGCCGTTGTTGCGTTATCTGTTTGAAAAGTACATCGGTCAGGATTGGCAGAAGCAGTTGCGTGATGAGCGTGTGTGGAGTGAAGCGGTAGCGCGCATCTCCGATGAAGAGCTGTGGGCCGCGCACTCGATGCTGAAGGAGCGTTTGATCGCTTTCGTGCGTCATCGCACGACGCAGTCGCGCCTCGCGGCGGGTGAAAAGCCGGATTACATCGAAGCCGCGAAGACGATGTTCGATCACGAAATACTGACGGTCGGTTTCGCGCGTCGCGTGGCCGGGTACAAGCGTTGGAACCTTTTGCTGTCGGACCAGCAGCGGCTGTTACGACTGATAAATGATCGAGAGCGGCCGGTACAGTTTGTGTTCGCGGGCAAGGCGCATCCGCAGGATGAGGGTTCGAAGCTGGTGTTACAGCAGCTGGCCCAGTGGAAATACGATCCGGCCGTGAGGCATCGCGCCGTGTTTCTCGAAGACTACGATCAGGAGATTGCGAGGCAACTCGTGCAGTCGGTTGACGTTTGGCTCAACGTGCCGCGGCGGCCGCTCGAAGCTTCGGGAACGAGTGGTGAGAAAGTGGCGATGAACGGCGGGTTGAACCTGTCGATTCTCGACGGCTGGTGGCTTGAAGGTTACGACGGCAGGAATGGTTTTGCGATCGGAACTGGGGATGGTGTCGCAAGCGCGAGCGAAACGAACGTTACCACGATCGATGCGCTTGACGCCGAGTCGTTATACGGAACACTGGATCAGGAAGTCCTGCCGGCTTTTTACACGCGCGACGACGGAGGACTGCCGCGCCAGTGGATAGCAATGATGAAGCACGCAATCGAAACCCTCGCCCCCAGGTTCAACAGCAATAGAATGGTTGAAGACTACGTGCGCCGGATCTATTCTTAGCCTGACCAGGTTAGGATACTGGTTCAGTTTGAACTGGCCTCGACGTTCAGAACAGGTTGGGAAGGGGGCAACGCCCCCGCTCTGCCACACGCGGGGGCGTTGCCCCCTTCCTAACTTGTTCACTTTGCGGTTGCTTCCAAACTGACAGCACTCAGGTTAGCCACAGATTCACACGGATTTCCGTCCCGGAAATGAAATACTGCACGGTCTGCAAAACAAAATATGACGACAGCGTGAGCTTCTGTTCGATAGACGGAGAAGTACTCGAAGCTGATCCCGCATCGATCGTTGACACCGTGCTCGACGGCCAATATCAGATGGAAGCGCTGCTGGGCAAAGGCGGCATGGGCGCTGTCTATCGCGCGCGTCACATCCTGCTCGGCGATCGCGTGGCCATCAAGGTGCTGCCGCCGGAAGTGCGCACGAACGCCGAATGGCTGCGCCGCTTCCGTCGCGAAGGACAGGCCGCACGCCGTTTTCGTCACCCAAACTCAGTCACCGTCTACGATCTCCGCACCGCCGCGGACGGCACAATCTACATGGTGATGGAGTATGTCGAAGGACACACTCTCGATCTCGCGATCAAAACGCGCGGACGTTTCACCGCCGCCGAAGCATTCGAAATCCTGACGCCGATCATGAGCGTGCTCGACACCGCCCACTCAATGGGCGTCGTGCATCGCGATCTCAAACCCGAAAACATCATGATCGGCAACGCGACCGAGAATGGACCACCGGTCGTGAAGCTGCTCGACCTCGGCATCGCGAAGATGCGCGAGATTGCCGGCGGCGACAACGGCGGCAACACCGCGCTGACGATGGCGGGCCAGGTGCTCGGCACTCCTTATTACATGTCGCCCGAACAGTGGGGCGAGATTCCGCGCGACGGCAATCCCGAGATCGACGGCCGCGCCGACATCTATAGTCTCGGTCTCGTTTTCTACGAAATGATTTCCGGCCGCCGTCCTTTCGTGAGTCACACGCTCAGCGAGTTGCGACGCGATCACGTGGCTACAACGCCGAAGCCGCTGTATCAAGTCGCGCCCGACGTGCCGCGTGGTTTCAGCGCGGCGATCGAACGCGCGACCGCGAAGGATCGGGGCGACCGGCAGGACACTGCGAGTCAATTGGCCGCGGAGTTGCGCGCGGGACTGACGACGCCGATCGATCCGCGCACCGGCGAAGTGCCTGCGGATCTCGCGGAGACTATTACACTCGGCAAAGTCGACACGAAGTCAGACGTGACTGCGCCGACCGTGATCACGATCGACAGCCCGGTCACTTCACCGCCAGCGCCGCCGCCACAGCCCACCGTCGCGCCTACCGTCGTCGAAAAACGAAAGCCCGAACCACCGCCGCCGGTTGACGCCGGTATGACCGTGGCCGAATCGGCCTCGATGGCTTCGAGCGTCACGGCGATTCCGAACGTACAGCGTCCGGTTCCCGCGCCGCAGCCCGTGGTCCCTGCGCCAGCGCCGGTCGCACCGGCGGTAAAGAAAAAGAGCAGTGCCGGACTGATTATCGGCGTAATTGCGGTATTGCTTGTTGTAGGGGTCGTGGGAACTGCAAGTATTTTCCTCTGGAACCGTTCAAGGACGACAACGCCTCCGGCTGCGAACGCGTCCGGCTCGACTTCAACGACGTCCGCGGCGACTGCACCGACCGAGATCAGCCGTTATTGGCTGGAGTTGGTGCCGAAAGGTGGCGGCCAGTCGACGCAGGTGGCCGGATCGGGGCAGATTGCGTCGGGGCAGTCGTTCAGGTTTCACTTTGTTTTCAGTGAACCCGGGTTTATTTATATCTTCGGTCCCGGCGATAAGAATCAGCCGACCGCGTTTCTGACGACGAAGCCGCTGCCCGACGCCGGCGTGACAAGTAATCAGGTGAGCGCGGGCAGTGAATTCACTTTTCCGAGTGGGCAGGGAAACAAGATCACGCTCGACAAAAACCCCGGCACGGACGTGTTCACGATCGTTTTTTCAAAGACGCAATTGGCAGCGCCGGCATTTCTGAACCAACCGGTGACCGGCCAGCCGTTATCGCCATCCGAACAGGCCGAGTTGACCTCGTTCGTGGCGCAGCACGCACAGCAGCCCCCTGTTACCGAACTCGATAATTCAAATCCTCGCGCACCGTTGGTGCGAGTCAAAGTGCCCGCGGAGACAGCCAGTAATCCGATCGTCTTCGACATCCGTATTCAGCACAACTAGGAGATAGTTTATGCGTCTTAGTGTCCTTCTTTTTGCGATGGTTTGCGCGTGCGTCGCGATTGGCATCGCGGCCCCTCTGCCACAGGATCAGGATGAGGACGTGCGCGGCGCGTTTCTGACGACGCGGCCAAAAGAGAAAGCGGCCGCTTCGGACACGTCGAGCAGACCAAGCCGCAGACGACCACGGCCGAGCGGCAGTACCACCTCCGGCAGCACGAGCAAAGCGCCGGATAAAAAACCCGGCGGCCCTCCTGTGGTAAGTGGGTCGAACAAACCGTCCGAGTCGGGGACGAAGCCCGTGAACGCGCCGCGTCTCGGCTTGGGGATGACGTTGTTCACGCGCGACTCGAACGGACTCGCGGTGCGCGTGGATCCCGAACACGTTTTCCACAAAGGCGACCGCGTGCGCGTGCTGCTCGAGACGAACGCCGACGGTTATCTCTACATTTTCAACCAGACGGATGAAGGCCCCGTGCTGATGATTTATCCCGACAAGGATCTCGACGAGGCCGGCAATTACATCAAGGCCCACGTGCCGTGGGAGATTCCGTCCAGCGCATCCGACGAAGAGCGCTTGCGCTGGCTCGTGTTTGACGCGAATCCCGGCAACGAAAAGCTCTTCTTTGTGTTTACGCGCGAGCCGCTGAACGGAGTGCCGATCGAAGACGACCTGATCGCGTTCTGCAAGAACTCGAGCGACGGGTGTCCGTGGCGGCCGACCGCGGAGTTGTGGGACACGATCAAGAAACAAATGCAGGAGCCACTCGCCACTGATAAGAAAGATCGCTTTGGCCGGGCACAAACCGCGCCGGAGCAACAAGCATCGACGCGCGGACTCAGCCTGGCGAAGGACGATCCCGAGCCGTCGTTGATCATGATGGCGTCGTCGAAGAGCCCGATGCTGGTGACCACGCTCGATCTCATTCATAAATAGTTGTCACGCAATTTTGAAAGGGAAGACAAGATGAGTTGTACAACTGTGAAGTCGATTGGTGTCGCTTTGTGTGCGGCGTTGGTTGCGGCGTTGTTGCTTGCGCCAGTTGCCGCGCCGGTGCGTGCGGTTACGCCGGCGCCGCTCGTTCAGCAAACGGACAACGCGAGCGCGGCGTTACACGAAGGACGCAGGCTGTTGAAGCGCGGCCGGGCCGATCAGGCCCTGGTCCAACTACGCAACGCGCTCAATCTCTACACGGCGGCGAAAAACAACAGCGGCGTCGCCGCGGCGCACAACGAGCTCGGCGATCTGTATTTGCGGCAGGGTCAATACCAGATCGCGCTCGACAATTATCAAAAAGCACTCGACGGTTTTCTCGCCCAGAAACCGGACGTCGCGGCCGCGGCCGTGGGCCTGGGTGACGACAAGTTCAACGCGAACCTGATGCTCGCGAAGATCGGCGACGTCAACTTCCGGCTCGGAAAATTTGACGACGCGCGCGCGGCTTACAGCCGCATGGTCGTGCAAAAGCCGGAAGGCGCGGCGCAAAAGGTCGGCCGGCGATTCGGCGGCTTGAGCGCCATTACCGGGGGGATTGCCAGCGGGCACGTCAGCGTTGCGGCGCCGACCGGCGGTGTGACGACGTTGCTCGAAGCGAAGAAGGAGCTCGATCAGTATCGCGTCTCAATTGCCTATTCGAGCTACGAGCTCGGCATGGGCCGTCTCGACTACAACAACGGTGATTTCGAATCAGCCCGGACCCATTTTCAGAATGCGTTGGACGCGGCGGGCAGTAGTCTCGCGGCGATTGCGAGTCTGGGCCAGGTGCGTCGCTTTCGTGCCGCGGCGCGCACGAGCCTCGGCGATGTCGCGTTGCGCACCGGAAAGTTTAAGGACGCGACGAAGTTTTACAACGACGCGAAGAAGGGCGCGCAGGACGACAAGCGACTCGATCTGATGTGGCCCGCGCAACGCGGCCTGGGCCGCAGTTTGTGGCTGCAAGCGATGCAGGAGAAAGACCCGAAGAAGTCGCTGGGATTGCGCGAACAGGCGTTGGCGAATTATCGCGAGTCGCTCGCCACGATCGAGACGTTGCGGCAGGGAAGTCTGCGTGCGGATGAATCGCGCACGACGTTCTTGTCGACTATCAAAGATGTGTTCGACGAAGCGGCGAGTGCGAATGCGGCTACGGCTTTGTTGTCGGGTGCGACGCCCGGCGCGCCGCTGAGTGGAAAGGCGCTGGAGTATGCGAGCGAGGCTTTTCGAATCAACGAACAATCGCGCGCGCGTTCGCTGCTGGACCTGTTGAGTGAGACCGACGCCTCGATCACCGAAGGCGTTCCGGCCGAGCTGTTGAAACGCAAGCAGGAGAACCTGGATAAGCAACAGGACATCGCCGACATTCTGACCGGCGTCAACGTTTCAAGCGAGGAACTAAAGAAGAAACCCGCGGAGCTCGACGCGGACCTCGAAAAGCTCCAGGCCGAGTACGAAGAGATCGAAAACCAGATTCGCACGGCGAGTCCTCGTTACGCGGCGCTCACCGCGAACAAGCCGTTGACGCTCGCCGAAGTGCAGCAGAACGTGCTTGACGACAAAACGATGCTGGTCGAGTACTCGCTCCAGCCTGACGACTCGTACCTGTTTGCAGTCAGCAAAGACGCGGTGAGTCTGTTCAAGCTCCCGAGCCGCGCGAATATCGAGAAGCTCGCGATGGATCTGCGCGCGCAACTGATTCCTTCGAAACTACAGCGGCGCATCGTCGGCATCGACGTGGCCGAAGCGAATCGTGGTTTGGGTGTCGCTGCGGCAGCGCCGGCAGACGCCGCGCCATTCGTCGCCGCGTCGAACGCGCTTTACAAAGTCGTGCTCGAGCCGGAGGCGTCGATGCTCGGCGAGAAGCGCCTGATGGTCGTCGCCGACGGCGCGCTGAATTACATTCCGTTTGAAGTCCTGCTCAAGTCGGCGGACGGCGGCGACTTCGCTTCACTCAATTATCTCGTCAAGACAAACGAGATCATTTACGCGCCTTCCGCATCAGTCGTCGGCGCCATCAAGCAGCAACGCACAAAGACAGACAGCCGCGCGTTGCTGATCATCGCCGACCCGGTCTTCAATTCGAACGACGCGCGCGCGAAGAAAGCCCCCGCCGCCGCGGCTGCCGGCACGGATGCAGAAGCCCGCGGCCTCGGTATTCAAAGCGCGCTCGCCGACGTGGACGGAGGCACACCAGCGCCTGCCGCGACGAACGCGACGATGCAAGGCCTGCCGTTGGCGCGGCTCACCGGCACGCGCGTCGAGGCCGAACAGATCTCGAAGCTCGCCAAGGCGTCCGGCGGGCAAGCGGACGTCTGGCTCGATCTCGACGCGAGCGAAGAGAACCTCGACACGCGCGACATGAGCAAGTACCGCATCATTCACGTCGCCACGCATGGTCTACTCAACGCCGAACGGCCGCAGTTCACCGGCGTGGTCCTGTCGCTCGTCGGCAACAAGACGCAGGACGGCTTTGTGCGCACTGATGAAGTTTTCAATCTACACCTCGGTTCTCCTCTCGTTATGCTTTCGGCCTGCGAAACCGGACTCGGCAAAGAAAAGCGAGGCGAAGGCGTGATGGGCCTCACGCGCGCTTTCATGTACGCCGGTGCGCCGACCGTTGGTGTTAGTCTTTGGTCAGTCGCCGACAAGTCGACTGCTGATCTAATGACAGACTTCTACCAGCGGCTGCTGAGCACTTCCGCCGCCAGCACCACGTCGGGTGCATTGCGCGGCGCACAGCTAGCCATGATCTCCGGCAAGAAATACAGCGCGCCGTTTTACTGGGCGCCGTTCGTGCTTGTCGGCGACTGGAACTAGTTATTTATGGATCCGGAGGATCCGTTTTCGATCGGTCAAGATCAGGGCTGCGATTTCGCAGCCCTTCTACTTTTCCTCACGCCATACAGACCACTCAACCCGCTAACCAACAGGATCGCGCTCGCCGGCTCCGGAACACCACTCGGCGTTCCTTCAACCACAAAGTTATCGATCCGGTTCGTGCCGGTCGCAGAGCTCGCGCCATTGAAGACGATGCGAAACGCGGCGTTGGGATTGTCGTTCAGCCCCACAATCCCCACGAGTGAAAACACGAGCGGCGTCGATCCGAACGCGCTCGCCGGCGTGAACGGCGCGCCGAAATTCACGAACGTGTTGCCGTCGAGACTGTATTGAAACTGGTTGCTGTTGAAGCCGGTGCTGGTTCCCTGGGTCGCAAAACTCATGATGATGTTTGAGAAACCGAGCGTGCCGACGTTGAAGGTGATATTGCGTCCGTTGTTCGCGGTGCTCGTGCCGCCCTGTAGCGAGAGCGCTTGTCCCGCTGCGTCTCCGAGGCGCGCATTGTTGATCGTGCCGGCCGCGAAGAGAATATTCGCAATGTTCAAATTGCTCGACAGCGTGCCGCTGCCGTGGTCCACGATCAGATCTGAATCGTTGAAGTTCCAGACGGCCAACTGGTCCGCCAGCGTCGCCGGCGCGGTCGCGGTGAGCAATACCAAGAGACAGATGAGGTTGAAGGGAATTCGTCGAGTGAGACGACGATTCGACTTAATAAACATACAGGTTCTCCTTTGCTGAGGTTTTTAGACATAGTTCGACTGTGAGAAAGCAGGAGAATCTTGTTCAGAGATTCGTGAGGCCAGTCAGTAGTCGCCCGGCTCTGAGGACAGCCAAAGCTTTCTCGGTTGCCCACGCACCATATGCCGAAACATTTCGATCGTCAATAGAAAAGTGATGGGGGTTTGACAGGATCGCTACTCCTGTGAGGTTATTTTCATGGCGGAGGTATGGGTATGGGGAAGAGCTTCTTCAAAATCGACAACAAGGAAACACTCGACAAACTAATCACTGACTCCAAAACCAAACCGGTCGTCATCTTCAAGCACAGTAACGCCTGCGGCATCAGCGCATCGGCATACCGCGAGATGGAGAAGTTCGATGGCCAGGTGAACCTGCTCGAGGTCCAGAGCGCGCGCGACGTTTCGCGTGAGCTGGCGGACCTGACGGGTATTCGTCATGAAACTCCGCAGGTGATCGTGCTGAAAGATGGCAAGGCCGTTTGGAATGCTTCTCACTTCGACGTGAAAGCGGGCGCTGTGCGCGAGGCGCTGGAGTCGAACGCTTAACGGCGGGAGCGCTCGTGCTGAGCGCTCCTCTCCCATCTAAACAACTTCATTGACTTCGCCTCACCGACTGCGATAAAAGTTTTTTCAGCTTCGTACGTGTCTTACCAGCGGTAAATCCCGGGCCTCGCATTAGTAGTTCAATAGTTCGACAGGTGCACATGAAAAATATAAGTCTATTGAGCAGAGTGCTGCTTGTACTGGCCTTATTTGCCACCGCCGGCCTGGCGCAAGATGCCACGCAAACCCAATCACCCACGCCGACGCCAACGCCGGCGGCATCACCGACACCGAGTCCCGCGCCATCACCACACGTCGATGGAATGCAAGGCCATCTCGAGTTGGACGACATTGTGGAGCTTCATATCGAGAACCTGGAGAAGTGGGCCGAGACTCACGACGTCAACAAACTCGTGCCTTATATCAATGGCCGCACCATCCGCAGCAACTACCCCGACGAGCTTCATCTGGAGCGGGGCCGCGTGATCTTTCACTTGCAGATCACGCCGGAGAGCAAGGACGCATGGACCGATTTACTCGGTGAACCGAGCGCGACAAAACGCCCTGTCAGCCTGAGCGCGGGATTAGAAAACGGAGCGGCGTTCGATACGATTTACGGAAAGGACAACACAGTTCCGCTAACGGTGATCTCTCCCGTTTACGGCATCGTCGCCGTAGCCGTGATTCTGGTTACGCTGATTCTTCTGCTCTGGCTCGCGCGAAAAACAAACATCATTCGTGAGCCCGGGCCGCCTGCGGTTTCAGGCAAACGCCGCCCCTACAATCTTGGTCGTGCCCAAATGGCGTTCTGGTTCTTCCTTATCTACGCCTCGTACATGACCATCTGGCTGATCACGAACGCGCTCGACACGATTACTTCTTCGCTGTTGGCGTTGATGGGTATCAGCGCCGGCACCGCGCTCGGCGAAGCGCTGATCGACAATGGCAAAGATACGTCGAAGACGAACACCGTGATCGAGCTCACGTCGGAAAAACAGGCGATCGAACAGACTATCGTCCAACTCCAGGCGCAGGTTGATGCAATCAACACGTTGTCAGCGCCCACCGTCACGGATCAGGCAAATCGTGACGCGATCAACCGGCAACTGATCGATGGCCGCACGCGCGTCGGCCAGATCGATCAACAGCTATACTCGTTGACGGCTGAGAGTGCGCCAACGGTGTCGCAGGGTTTCCTGCGTGACATCCTCTCGGATGGAAGCGGCTATAGTTTTCATCGCTTCCAAATCTTCGCGTGGACGATTGTGCTCGGGATCATTTTCGTCTCCTCGGTTTACAATAGCCTCAGCATGCCGGAGTTCAGTCCGACCTTGTTGGGGTTGATGGGACTGAGCGCGGGCACGTACATCGGTTTCAAGTTTCCGGAGCAGAAGTAGACTCGAACATGGAACGGCGGGGAGCGGAGATCGAGCCGCGGGAGATCAAGCAGGAAGACGACTCGACGTTGAGCATCCTGTGGGGCGACGATCGCCGTTGCCGTTATGGCGCCGCCGAACTGCGTCGCGCGTGTCCGTGTGCGCAGTGTGTGAATGAGTGGACGGGTGAACGCATGTTGAAGCCCGAGAACATTTCTGAGAATATTGAAATCCGCGATCTCAGCCTGGTTGGGCGTTACGCCATCAATTTTCGCTGGAGCGACGGACACGAAACAGGGATTTACAGTTTTCGCTATCTGCGCGAGCTGTGTGAAGCTCAGGACACGGGGTCTTAGTGAAAGAGGTTTATGAACGAGCGTGATTTTTTCAACGAGAAGGAAGAAGTAAAAAAAGCGGTCTACAGTTGTCCTCACTGCCGCGAGCGAGGCGAGTATGACGTAAGGTGGTTGAAGCGGACGAAGAAACCACAGCCGCCTCGAGGCATGAACGAAATGGATCGCGCTCGCTTTCAGAAGTCGCGGGACTACATGGTCAGGATCGACGACATGTTGGCCTGCCGGAATGTCCGCTGCCGCCGGCGCTTCGAGATCCCCAGCTCCCAATCCGTAGTTTTTATCTGACGAAAAATCCCGACACCCGTCGGATCGATCTCTCGCTGTTTTCTCTGGTTTCCTGCGAAATACTAGGATTCAGGCTGGCTCGGGCTTTGCACTCCGGCCTGCCGCAAGGAAGACCAAAGAACCATGATCGAAAGCCAACAATTCGCGGGCGCGAGCAAATCGAACAATTCGTTTCTGACACCCTTTGAGCGGCGACTCGCTCCGAAGGTGCTGCCGCTGATTCCATCCTGGCTCGAGACGTATCACCTGACGATGCTGACCCTCGTGTGGACGGCGCTCATTTTGTTGTTCTCCTACTGGGCCGCCAAAGACCTGCGCTGGCTGTGGGGTGTGTCAGCGATGGTCTTTATGCAATACGTGACCGACCATTATGACGGAAAAGTCGGCAAGTATCGGGGAACCGGGCTGGTGCGTTGGGGCTATTACATGGATCACCTGCTCGACTACTTCTGGCTCTGCTCGATCATCGTTGGTTACGCGTTCATCCTGCCGGAACGTTCGCGTTACCAGATACTGATCCTGCTGGTGATCGTGTCGGGTTATGAGGTGAGCACGTTTCTGGCGTTGACCGCCACCGATCGGTTCAAGATCAGCTACCTGCGGCTCGGGCCTACTGAATTTCGGATAGCCATCATCGTAATCAACGCCTTGTTAGTCCAGTACGGAACGCGGAAGATGATCGGCGGTTTGAAGTACGTGAATATCGGCGGGGCCATCGGTCTCGCGCTGATGGTTTACAAGACTCACAAGGCCATTTGGGCCCTGGATATGGAGCAAAAGCGCGCGTTGGGTAGCGAAAGCGCCACACCGCTGTCTCGCTAAACGCCATGTTGTCGCCTTCGCCTGTACGGTTAGCGGCCAACGAACCATCCTCTCCCTCGAAAATCACGAGTTTTAGTGACCCTTTTTACGCTGCGATTGCGCGTTAGCGGATGTGGCCTCTTCTTTGCAAGCCTAACGGCGACTCAGCGTTCTTAGTTTTGATAAATCGGGAACTGTGTGGCGAGAAATTCGTTGGATACGACATAGATCCAGCGAATAACTCGATTAATTAGCATGTCTGAGAAGAAACAAATTCGAATAGTGAAAAAGGGTGAAAAGATCCGCCCGGCAGTTAAAGCGAAAACGAATACCGCCCGCGAAACGGCGCGCGATATGGTTGGAACCGTGACCAATTGGGTTAATGAGTTTCAGCAGCGTCGCCGCGCAGAGACCACGAACGCGCTCAGAATTCTCTCCAAGACGCCTCGTGGCAGCGAAGCCTAATCAAGCGTTACTCGGCAAACTGTAAAAGTCGCAAATGACTTGGTAGTGGATCCTCTTCGGAGCCGGAGGTGTATTCGTTGACACCGGCTTGTGTGCGGCGCTAGCATCGCCGCAGATCCGCTTATATGAAGGTGAGTGGAGGCGCTGATATGGCGAGACGAGGTTCTCCACTGAAGTCGAAGCGAGTGCAGGCGAGGCCTGTGTTTGACAGCATCCGCAAGCCGGTGGCGCCTCCGGGACATCCTCTGTCGCGTGCGAAGCCGGATGAGGTCGCGCGGCCGGCGCAGCGGAAAGCGAAACATAAGCGGCGGCCGGACGAGTCGAATGACGATGAAGGCTAAGGAGCACTCCGATCACTACACCTGCTGAACGATTCATCACCTGCGCGCGACAGTTTCTCGTCGACGACTACCTGCCGAAGATCGAGCGCTGCCTTGAGCGTTTGACGGACGAGCAGATCTGGTGGCGGCCGAACGAAGAGTCAAACAGTATTGGGAACTTAGTGCTGCATCTCTGCGGTAACGCGCGGCAGTGGATCGTGTGCGGCGTCGGCGGTGCGCCGAGCACGCGCGATCGTGATGCGGAGTTCGCGCAGCGAGAAACGATCGAGCGCGATCGATTACTGAGTTTGCTGCACACGACTCTCGCCGACGTCGACTCAACCTTACACAGTCTCGAGCCGAAGTTGTCTGACCCGCAGACACTACTCGCACGGCGCACAATTCAAGGCTCTGACGTTGATTTCCTGGAAGCAATCTTTCACGTAACCGAACACTTCTCGATGCATGCCGGCCAGATCATCATGCTGACGAAGATGATGACTACCGCCGACCTGCGCTTTTACGAGTTCGACACCGGCGTACCCGTCCGACGCTGGCGATCGGATCCGGCCGGTTCAGCTTAGAGAAGCCAAAGAGCCCAAAAAGACGCAGGATTACGAAAACCCCGCCGGTCTTTCAGCTACTACACCAAACTCGCGTTCAAGCGTTACGCCAACTTGACCAAGCAAACCATCGTCGAATAAGCGACCGAGAATCGTAATGCCATGCGGCACACGTCGTGGCGGATTAAACTTCGGTAGCGGATTCGCCGGATCCGGCGCCCAATCACTTCGTGCTTCGGAGACTTCGACGAAACCTGCACGCATCGTAAGTGATGGATGGCCGGTGAAGTTGGTGATCGTAAGCTGCTCGTCGCGCAGTGAAGGCACGATCATCAAATCCACTTCACGGAAGATCCGCGCCATCTCCAGCGCTACCTTGCGACGCAAGCGATCGGCTTGAACAAAATCTACGGCTGAAAGAAATCGGGCTTCGCGAAATAAGTTGGGCCAGGCGTCTTTGACCTGAACCTTGAGTGAGCCGAGTTGATTATTGAGCGCAAGCTCCTCGAAGGATGCGGCGCCTTCGGCAAACAAAATCGGCATGAGTGAGCTGTAAGGCCAATCAGGAAGTGTTACTTCCTTCAATTCCATCTTCAGTTTCTTCATTGTCTCCATTGCAGTGCGATCTACGTCAGTCGCCGGACTCTCTTTCATCCACTGCGGAATGTAACCAACCTTCAAACCAGCCACTGGCGCCGAGGCATCGAAATCGAGTTTGCTCGGAACGCTTGATGGATCCCCCGCGTCTGGTCCAGTGATCGCTTGTAATACCAGCATCGCATCCTCTACCGAGCGCGTCATTGGGCCAAGTTTGTCCAGTGACCAGCAAAGTGTCATCGCGCCGGTGCGGGCCACTCGTCCAAAAGTCGGACGTAGACCAGTCACTCCACAGCGCATCGCCGGACTTACGATGCTTCCTCCCGTTTCACTTCCAATCGAGAAGGCCACCAGCGCAGCAGCAGTGGCAGCGCCCGGTCCGGCGCTCGATCCCGATGCTCCCTCTTCCAGGAGCCACGGATTCATCGTCTGCCCCCCAAACCAGATGTCGTTGAGTGCGAGCGCTCCGAGGGACAACTTTGCCAACAACACGGCGCCGGCATCGTTAAGCCTGCGCACGACTGCTGAATCGGCAGCCGGAACGCGATTTCGGAATGGTTCAGCGCCGTAGGTCGTCGGAATGTCTTTCGTGTCGAGCAGATCCTTCACGCCGTACGGAATGCCATGTAATGGACCACGATATTTGCCGGAAGCGATTTCGACATCGGCCGCCTTTGCGCGCGCAAGGGCATGGTCCCTGGTCAACGTGATGATCGCTCGAATCTTGGGATCGAGTCGTTCAATGCGGCTGAGATAAATATTAGTCAGCCGTTCAGACGTAAGCTTGCGCGATTCAATCCATCTGGATAATTGCGTCACCGGCGCGAAGGCAATGGCATCGTCAGAGGAGGGCAGTGGAGTATCCTCCGCCTTTGAGCGAACGAAGCGGTCGCGTAATTGCACCGCGGGAATTCCCGGTAGCAGTGGATGCCAAAGCGTTGCCGGGGCGTCTGTATCCTTTAGCGAAACTTTGCGTGGCCCTGTGCGTCGCTCGAGATATTGAGCCAGTGAGGTACGCCACGACTCCGCGGCCTGCTGTCGTTCTGCCGGCGTCATCGTGACCTGCATCAGTTTCTCAGCCTCAGCAAATGTTTCCGATGTTACGGCTGGTCCAGAACCGGCGCCCGTTCCGAATGTTGGTGGGGCGCCGGGTGTGGTTGGTGTTTGCGAAGGAGTTTGTGAGCTGCCGCTTTTAAGTGCGGCGGCGGTAACTAGTAGGCTCAGTGGAGCGCTAATAAGAAATTGACGACGAGTGTTCATGGAAAAGAAGAGTCCTTTTTGAGTATTGACCGGCTGAGCATTCTAAATGACTCTGCCGCATAGATCACCGCCCAAGAACTAAGGCCACCGCGCGGATGGCCTATCTTATGACAGGAACGCATAAACCGATTATCAATTACTCGAATCTCTACGCTTTATGGCGGGGATTGAGGATTTGCTTCGGGTTGCCGTTACAGACGTTGTTCGATCTTGTTGAAGATGCGGTTTTGCTCGACCAAACGCTTGTCGAGTGATTCCTGCGACTTAATCTGTCCTTCGACCACTCGTGCGACGTCCGAAGAAACAGACCGTCGCAAGCCGTAGATCTCCCTTTCAGCAATGGACCCCACGTTACTGACGACTTCGCCGAGCGTGCGAAAGCCGCTGATGATCGCTTCGCGTGTCCTTGGGTGCTCCCAAAATGCTGGCGAATTCAAAATTTGTTTGGCCCATTCTAACGACACGGCTCATCTGGCTTACGGTTGTTGAAGGATCGGGAATGTCTGAGGCCTGCACGGGAAAAGACGGAAAAGTATGCGTTTGATCTGTTAAAGCGAGGTCGTATTTTTCCGCGTCGTACGACAGTGTTCTGGCTTTGTTATTGAACGTCGAAAGCCGGACCGCTGCATTTTCAACCGCATCCCAAAACGGTCCGAACGCGTTTCCATGATACTCGTTTTCCGCCCGCGTTAACGACCGCGTCGCGCCATCAAGATGCTCCGGAAGCTCCCGCTTCAAGTCTATGGCCGATTTGTAACGGTCTCTGGCCTCGTGCGTCAGCCTATTTACTCTGTGAAGCTCCATCGCGCGCTCCTTTTCATTCTTCTCAATTTCAAGCCGCCCAATGTTTCGGCGCTTCAGGATCGAAGAGACCACAATCACGCAAACCGTGGCGACCACAACACCGAATGCGAATGAAACAAACATCACGATTGCTGTAGCTTCTTGAGTGCTGCGGCCGAGGATTGCTTGGCCGATCATGGCTACGACAAACCAACACGCAAACCAAGTCACGCCCCATATCAAGCACCGCTGACAGCCATTCAAACCTTTTGCCTGCGACAGATCAGAGTCGGTAAGGAACACAGTTTGATGGTTCGGGAGGACACGACATTCATCGATGTTCATAGCCATTGCTCCTGAGGGCCGGGCGGTGGTGAGCTACGTCGTTGCCGCCGCTAATTGTGGAAGTGAAGAAAACAACCAGATACCAGACGACCGGTAAGCCGCCCATCTCGCTGCACGAACAAATGGCTACTATCCCTGAACTTCAGTCTGAAAAGGAAGGCCGAACTCAGCGAGTGTACGAGGACGCAGAGGCTCGGGGGTCAGCCATGGAGGAACGAAGGAGGTTAGTCCTGTGGGGAATAGAAAGTCAACGCCTCTACAGCTAATATTTTAATGGTTTACTTCGTCGGGTGACTTGTTCCTTGATAGGCAGGCCTAGAACTACGGTTCAGGAAGATGGGAGTGGATTGGCGTATAGATATTCGTCCGCAGCGGATAGACATTCGCTCGCGGAAGATAGAAATTTCCACGCGGAAGATAAGTAAGATCTCGCTGCGCTTAATTATCTCTTGCTGAATCTTAGACGGTGGCAGGCAGAAGATTGCGGCGGATCTTCCAAAAGGACGCGGTTCTTGTTTAATATAGCCGCGATCCGTCATTACCAAGCCGGAGCTTTCATCATCTTCCTGGGAGCGGAATCGAATGACCTACATCGTAGCCGAACCGTGTGTTAACTGCCGCTATACCGATTGTGCCCTCGTTTGTCCCGTCGAGGCGTTTCACCTCGACGACGACATGCTCGTGATCAATCCCGAAACTTGTATCGATTGCGATGCGTGCGTGCCGGAGTGTCCGGTCGAGGCGGTCTTCTCGGAAGCTAACCTGCCGGCAGACTGGGCCAGCTACACCGCGATCAATGCCGATCGCGCCCTAAGCGGGTTGCCGACCATCTCGGCGCGTCTCGATCCGCTTTGCGAGTAACCAGCGTTATTTTAATAACAAGATGAAAAAGCGCACCGGTTGGCTGATTGGCGCCTTGGCACTCACTGCTGGTGCGATCGGCGCCGCCACCACACGCCGGAAACGAAACAGAATGCAGGCGACAAGAAGATCAAGTGACGTTTGGGCCAGGCCGGGCATGCTGGTCACGTTTCGGGCCGAACTGATGCCCAGTCGCGACCGCGACGAACGCACGTTTCGCGTTAAGGACTTACTGCCCAGCGGTCGTGTTTCGCTGCACGGTGTAGATGGCGAGCACACGGAGAAGGAGTTTGAGCCAGTGCAGCTTGATCGGCCGCTCGAATAATAAGACGACCGCTCGAGTAATCCGAAGAAAACTTCTCGAGCTCTGAACCGATCGTCTCGCGTAAACCGAAGCGAACTTATCGCTTCGCTCACCCGAAACCCGAGCCTCAAAGCCCACTAAGCCTACCAGTTATAAATCTTACCCGGCTCCATCACGCTCAGCTTCGGAATGCGCAACTCCTCGAGTTGCTGCACGATCTCGCTGCGATAGGTGGGCTTGAGATGCACGGCCATGATGTCCATGCCGTTGTGAGTTAACTTCTTCAATTCTTCACCAAGCGACGCGGGCGTGAAGTGGCGCGACACTTCCGCGAGCTTTGCCATCCCGTTCGGAAACGACGCTTCGATCAGCAATGCATCGAGCTGCTTCACTTCATTGACCAGTTTCCAAAACTCATCCGTCTCCGCCGTATCCGAACTGAAAGCCACGCTGGTCCGCCCGTCCGAAACGATTAAACCCACTGTCGGCACGATGTGATTCACGGGCACCGCGACGACGCTCAAATGGGCCACTGAAAACGCTTGGCCCACCGGCATCGGCACGTATTCCATCACTGGTCCATAATCGTTTTTCAAGTCCGAAAAACGCGGATAGACGTTCCAATTAAAAACGTCGCGTTCGAGCAGATCGATGACTTCCGGCGTCGCGTGAACGCGCACCGGTTCCTGCAACGACGGATAAAGATCGTCGATGAAGATCGGCAAACTGGCGATGTGGTCCATGTGAGGATGCGTGACGATGACGTCGCGAACTTGGCCGCGCTGCTCGTTGTTGAGCGCGATCGCGATGCTGCCCGCGTCGACGGCAACACGATCATCAATGAGGAAACAGGTCAGACGTTGTTCCAGGGTTGCGACACCCTGGTCATCAAACGTACTCGGTAAAAGTTCGATTCTCACGAGCTTCCAGCTCTGTCGGATTGCCGTCCAAGACCGCGCCAGTATATGTCAGAAGGGAGACACTCAGCGAGCGTTATTCCTGAAATTGATGGTCCTACCGCGGGCGCAATTCGTTCACCAGATCCTGCAACGCCTGCAAATACGCCGCTTCCTGCGCCCGCGCCTCATCAGTGCCGCCATAAACACCGCGCGAGATACGGCTGCGGTGAAATGCGAGCTCGCTGGCGAGTTGATTGAAACGTTTGCGCGCGCGCCAGCCTTTATACCCGCCTTGTGAAAGCGCGCGGAACGAAGAGCCCATGCGCCCGAAGATCGATCCGACTTGGTCGTACTCTTCGCGCGTCAGGAAACCGCGATCGAGATCGACGACGAGAAACTGCCGCACCATCTTGCCTTCGCGGTGCAAAGCAAAACCGATCACGACAAGCATGATCACAAACGCCGGCACCATCACTACGATGTACGTCAGCACGAAGACTGGCCCACCACCAATCACGGCCGAGCCGTTCCAAATGCTGTGCATGAAGATCGCCATGAGCAAACCCATGATGGGCGTCACGATTTTCACGAACGTGTTAGTCGACTGCCGCGCGAGTCCAAGGCCGATGCCCGTCATGCTCGTAAACAACGGATGTGAAAACGGCGCAAAGAACCCGCGTATGATGAAGATCAAAGGTAACGCGCCATGGCCGGCCGCCGCCGCTTTGCCGTAGTAAAGGACGTTCTCCGTCATCGCGAAACCGAGCGCACTCAACGACGCATAGACGATCCCGTCAACGACACCGTCAAACTCGTCTTTCTTCCAAAAGAAAAAGATGAAGAGAATGCACGCCTTGCCCGACTCTTCGACGATCGGCGCGGAGATCACCGCCGCGAATGCTTCGCCCGCGTTGGCGTTTGAAAGCGCGCCGACCACACCCTGGCTCGTCGTGTTCAGCAGAAACGCGAAGAACGTCGCGATGAGTGCGCCCCAGAAGAATGCGGTCGCAAGCATCCAGAGCGGCTCCGCTTCGTAACGATCGATCCACAGCACGAGAATGATGTAGAGCGGCACAGGAATAGTCGCGGCGATAAAGCCGAGCAGCAGCGCGACTGGTCCAGTCTCGATGCCGATTACGATCAGCACGAGCAGGCCCAGAAACGAAGCGATGAGCATCGCCAGAATGCCGAGCGCGACTTTGATCGCGCTCACGCGCGGCGTGCGGGTGATGATGATGGTGGGCGCCGCCGCTACTAGAGGTTCGGGTTGATTCGGGTAGGTCATAAGTCGCGCAGTATAGTCGATGGTGGCGGATTAACGAGCACAGGTTTGCGCGCGGCCGCCGTCGATTGAGTAAGTCGCTCCGGTGACCCACGAAGCTTCATCAGACGCGAGGAACAGGACCAGCGACGCGATCTCTTCCGGGCGGCCGGTGCGTCCGAGCGGATGAGTCGTTTTCGAGTGCTCGAGAAACGCCGCATACGCTTCTTCACTCATGCCGCCGCGCTTGTGAATCTCCGTGACGACGACGCCGGGATTCACGGCGTTCACGCGCACGCCTTTCGCCGCGAGCTCGAGCGAAGCACAGCGCGTCAACTGGTCTAACGCCGCTTTCGACACGCAGTAAGCGAGCACTCCCGGAAACGCGCGCAATCCGGTGACACTCGAAACGTTCACGATATTCCCGCGCCGCTCGATCAAACTCGGCAGCGCTTTTTGCATCAGTTGAAAAGCAGCGCGGACGTTTACGTTCATCATTTCGTCCCACGCTGCGAGCGACGTGTTTTCAATCGTGCCGCTGCTGATGTGTCCGGCGGCATTAACAACCGCGTCAATGCCGCCGAATGTCTTCACCGTTTCGTTTACGACGCGCTCGGCTTCAGGCGCGGAAGCAACGTCCGCCTGGATTGGCAACGCTTCGCTGTCGAGCGCGCGAATCTGCTCCGCGATGTCCTTTAAAGCGTGTTCCTTGCGGCCTACACACGCCACCTTTGCTCCTTCTTTCGCGAAGGCCACCGCGCACGCGTGGCCGATTCCGGAAGTCGCGCCCGTGACCAACGCCACCTTGCCTACAAATCTTCTGTCGCTCATCTGTTCCCGTCCTCGTTTATGTAAATGAAAAGAGTCTGTGTTGACAGTGCAATCCCAAAAGGCTGACTATTATCACCCTGGAGGCGACTGTTGGGAAACAACTCGGCAGATCAGTTTTTCCCCCGCAACCCGCGCACGCACTCGCGCTCGCATGACGACGTGCGCCCGCGGCACGCGCGCGGTCGAATGCCGTCGAGCACGGGTTACCTGATGGTTGCGATCGCGTTGGCTGCGGGTTTGTTCTTTGTGCTTTGGTGGGTGCTGGTGCGTGGCGGTGATGAAGCGCCGTGGTTGTCTGCTGGCTTGGCGTCGAGTGTCGTGTTGCTCGTGGCGTTGTCGGCGCGAGAAGTCGTGATGCGTCGCGCGTGGACGCGTTATCTGCTCGAAAATGGTATTCACGACACGCGACGCAGCGTTCACTCGAGTAGTCGCTCGACCAGCAGCAGTAAGAAAGGGTTCTCATCGTCGGTCCATTCCGCCGCGCTGCGCACGATTCAAAAACATTCAGCCGCCGCCGATTCTCCCAACTCGACGCCGGAAGCGCATCTCGACGTGGCGCAACTCTGTCAGGACTACATCGCGCAGACTGACGAAGCTATCAAATCGGGTACTTACGGCGGCGAAAAGGGAATCGCGATTCGCGCCGGTCAGGACCGCGTGCGCGCGTTGCACAAGCACCACCTGCTGACATGGGCCAAGGGACAGTCGCGCTTGTTGACGCACGAAGCGCAACAACGCGCGCGAACCTTCGACAAGATTGAAACTGCAAACCGCGCGCTCGACTGCCTCGACTCCGCGCTGCGGATCTATCCCGCCGAATCGGAGCTACACGAGTCAAAAACAGCGATCAGTGAGTTCATCGCTTCGGTTAAGGTCGCTCATTGGGTGGAACTGGCGGAACGTTCGGCATTCAAGGGCCATTACCGCCGCGCGATCGATCGTTATCGCGACGCGCTCTTTTATTTAAACCAGGATGCCGTAAAGCCAGACGTGCGGCGCGCGGGCAGCGAGAAGATTGAACGCGAGATTGCCGATCTCGAGACGAAACTGCGGCAACGCAAGAGCCGACAGGGCCAATGACCCTGGTTGGCATCCACCCCCTTTTGTGCCATCATGCAATGTGCTTTAAACGGGCTTTGTGCTGCCTGGTAAGAACTTCACCCATCGAGGTATTGCTATGAGAATCAAGTTGTGTTTGGTAGTTGCCATCGGACTCGCCTGCATGCTCGCAGGGTTCAGCCGCGCGCAGGAACCACAGCAACCGTCTTCCCCGCAGGAACCGCAACAACAATCTTCCACACCGAGCACTGCGCAACCTTCTTCGCTCGATATTCAGGGCAGCAAGACCTACCTGCTTGGCCCAGGCGACGTGCTCGACATCCGCGTGTTTGGCCAACCGGAGTTGTCGACCAGCAACGCACAGGTCGACAGCGACGGCAACCTGAGCTCGCTGCCGTTTCTCGAGACGCCGATTCCGGCTAAATGCCGCACAGACAAGCAGGTGCAGAAAGACATCGCTGCCGCCTACGCGAAGTTCATTAACAATCCGCAAGTGAGTGTCAGGATCGCGGAGCGCAACAGCCGCCAACCGGCGACTGTCTTCGGCGCCGTGCGGCAGCCGACGCGCGTGGAGATGAAACGCAAGGTGCGTTTGAACGAGCTGATGGCCGTGTCGGGTGGTTTTACTGAGCGCGCCTCCGGCACGATTCAAATACTGCACACCGAGCCTTTGATGTGTCCCGAACCCGGCGAAGAAGAACTTGCGAAACCGATCGATGGGACCAAGATTCCACTCCAGATCGTGAAGATCGCGGAGTTGCGGGCCGGCAAAGCGGACGCGAATCCGGTTATTCGACCAGGCGACTACGTGTTGGTTACCGAAGCCGAACCGGTTTACGTCACGGGCGCCGTCGCTTCGCCGACCGGAATCTACCTGCGCGATCAGCTCACGCTTACTCGCGCGCTCGCGATGGTCGGTGGCACGCGCAAAGAGGCGAAGCTCAATGACGTGGTTATCTATCGTCAACAGCCTGGCAGCACGGCCCAGGACATCGTGCACGTCGACCTCGCGGCCATCAAGAAGAACCAGAAGCCCGACGTGTTGCTGCAACCCTATGACGTGATTGAAGTGAGTGAAGCCGGCATTCTCTCAAAGGGGCGCTTCGGTCAAACGGTGGTGAGCGCGCTTACCGGTGGTTTTTCGAACATGGTTAGTTCAACCGGTATGTATCTGCCGAACCGCATCATCTACTAGAGTCTGAATTGTAATTACGAAGAACTGGAAGTTAATTAGCTAATGAGTCGAAAAACAATTACCGACGATCGCCGTCGTAGAAAAACGATCACCGCGCTGTGGGCGCTTGGGCTTGCCGTGCTGGTAATCACTCTCATCGTTTTGGAAAAAACGGCGATCCTTTACATCCTTTGCACTCTCGGCGTCACCGTGCTGCTGGTGATCGTCGGCATGTCTGATTTGGCGCACGCGGATGCAACGCAGGGAGAGGTGCAATCGGCAAAAGATGCAGCAAGTGTTGCAAACCGATAAGTTGACCTTGGACGGTGTCGATCATCGTTGGCCGCGCGCCACTGAATTGCAGTTGCTTATGTGGTCTATAAATTTTGTTACGCGGAACGCATGTTGAGTGGCGGACAAAATCAATAAGGCGGTTGAAAGTTTAGTCGGACTATTGCATAATCCCGATGCGTTCACCTCCCCGGTGGACGAAGTGGTCGCGTGGGGTGAGGACACGTGGCCTTAGGGTGGGGGCTGTGGGAGGCCCCCGCCCGCTTTTATTTTATGGCCCATCCTCGGCGTGTTCCGCTGCGATAGTTGCGAAGATTGTTGTTGTTGCTTCCGGCTGGTGCCGGGAGTAAGATCACCGGCGTTGAAAATTCAGACGTCTGCCGAGGCTGCTCGTGCCGCACACGGTTGAGCAACACGGGGGAACCACGGTTTCGCAAGAAACAGGGGCTAATCGCCGAGCGCGTTTGCTCGTTGCGACGAACACTTCCAGTTCGAGTCCGTCAGCTAACCTCGTAGGCTAAAGGGAAGGGCAGTGCCGCGATCGAACTGGCGCGGGGCTCAGCGGTCCCGCGCCTTTCATTTGTGTGCGCGCCGGGTGGATTTTCGGGGCTGCAAATAATGCTTAATCGGTTAGCGAGAAGAGCTGCTGGACGACGCTTTAAGCTCTGGTTATTTAGAGGTTCTGCACAAAAAGACGAACACGCCACGCCACATCGGCAGCATCCGTGGTGGCAGGTGATGTGCCTCACCGGTGTCGACTACTTCTCGACCCTCGGTTATCAGCCCGGTATCGCGTTTCTCGCCGCCGGCGCGCTTTCGCCCATCGCGACCCTCGTCCTCGTGCTGCTGACGCTTTTCGGCGCCTTGCCCATCTACAACAAAGTCGCGGAGGAAAGCCCGTACGGCGAGGGCTCAATCTCGATGCTCGAGCACTTGTTGTCGCGCTGGAAGGGCAAACTATTTGTCCTCATGCTGCTCGGGTTCGTCGCCACTGACTTCGTCATCACGATCACGCTTTCCGCGGCCGACGCCACGGCGCACGTCATTGAGAATCCGTTTACGCCGCAAGCGCTGAAACATCAACTCGGCGTCACGATCGCTCTGATCGCCGTGCTGGGTGTGATCTTTTTGCGCGGCTTCAAGGAAGCGATCGGGATTGCAGTGGGCTTGGTGGGCACTTACCTGACACTCAATGTGGTCGTCATCGGGTATGGCCTCTTCGAGCTCGTCAGTCATCCGCATCACTTCCCCGAGTGGAAGCACGCGTTAATGTCCGAGCCGACCGTGCACGGCAATCCGTGGTTGATTATCTTCGTCGCGCTGATTCTATTTCCCAAACTTGCGCTAGGTCTTTCCGGTTTCGAAACCGGCGTGGCCGTGATGCCGTTGGTGAAAGCCCACGAAGATCCGAACGTAGAAGACGAATGGCAGGATATTCAAACCACTCGCATGGGTCATGGCGACGCCAAAGGGCGTCGACTGCTGCGCGCGCGCATTCGCAACACGAAGAAGCTGCTACGCACCGCCGCGGCGATCATGAGCGTGTTGCTGATAAGCAGCAGCTTCGTGACCGCGATCCTGATTCCGGCCGACAAGTTTGCCGAAGGCGGCGAGGCGAATGGCCGCGCCATCGCTTACCTGGCCCATCTTTTCTTTGGCGACATCTTCGGCACGATTTACGACCTGAGCACGATCACGATTCTGTGGTTTGCCGGCGCGTCGGCGATGGCGGGTCTTTTGAGTATCGTGCCGCGTTACTTGCCGCGTTATGGTATGGCGCCCGAGTGGGCCAGGGCAGCGCGGCCGCTGGTGATCGTGATCATCGCGATCGCTTTCGCCGTCACCTTCATCTTCAACGCCGACGTCAACAAGCAAGGCGGCGCTTACGCGACCGGCGTATTGGTGTTGATGACCTCGGCCGCGATCGCCGTGACGCTGGCGGTGCGTCGCCGGCTCGGCAACTGGCGCGTCTATCTGATTATCGCTTCGGTCTTCGTCTACACCACCATTCAAAACATTCACGAGCGTCCTGAAGGAATCAAGATCGCTTCGTTCTTCATTCTGACGATCATCGTTGCGTCGCTGGTGTCGCGAGTCTGGCGTTCGACTGAACTGCGCGTGGAGCGCATCGAGCTTGACGACAAAGCGCGGCAATTCATCAAGGACGCGGCCAAGGGAACGATCCGCATCATCACGAACCGCCGCGACACCGGCGACGCGACCGAGTATCAGCAGAAGGAACACGAGAAGCGCAACAGCAACCACATTCCCGAAGGCGAGCCGATACTGTTTTTCGAAGTCACCCCGGGCGATGCTTCGGAGTTTTCAGGCACCCTCGCGGTGCGAGGCGAAACGGTTGACGGTTTTCGTATTCTGCGGACGGAGTCGCCGGCCGTACCCAACGCGATCGCTGCTTTCCTGCTTTATCTGCGGGACGAAATGGGCAAACTGCCACACGTCTATTTTGGTTGGAGCGAGGGAAACCCGATTTCTTATTTATTGAAGTACATCGCTTTCGGTGAGGGGGATACGGCTCCGGTCACTCACGAGGTCTTGCGGCAGGCAGAGAAAGATTCAAGCAGACGGCCGATAGTGCATGTCGGCGGTTAGGGTCGATCCGGCAGCAGGCCAGAGCATTCGGCCAAAGTTAAACCGGCGCGACTTCTGCTACGGTAGCCATTTTTCCGGCAAGGAAGCAGGAACGACAATAAACGGGCCGTCCTTGCGAAGGATAGAAGGGAACAGTCGTTTGTTGTCCGCACTGTGCGCACTGGACTGAAACTTCGATGCGTTGCCGCACTCCCGACGACTGCGCCGCTGCGATTGCCGCCAGCCGTTCGTTCTTTGCTTGTTTGCAGGGCTTACAGCGTTTGGGTTCGTTCTTCAATCCTTTGTCGTGAAAGAAAACCTGTTCGCCTGCGGTCCAGATGAAGTTCTCATTGCAGTCGACGCACTTGATAGCGCGATCCTGATATTCACTTTCCTGGTGTGTTTCTATTGCGGGGGCCGCTTCCGTTTGTGACATGATCCACTCCCTGGGTCCTAAAGCCTAAGCAACCACAACGATTCGGCGGGCGAAAAAAAGAAAAACGCGTCGATGATGAGACGCTCTTTGGTTGTCCACCAATTGAGGGGTAAAAGGTCTCAAGCCCGCACGGGGCTCCGTTTGGTAAAGTTGTATATAACTATGTCGAAACTGTGTCAAGGAAAACGATGCGAAAAACACTCGTGATCGGGTCGGGCGGGCGCGAGCATGCGATGGTCTGGGCGCTCCGCCACACAGCCGCAGAAGAGGTCCAGGTCTTTTGTGCGCCGGGTAACGCGGGCATTGCCGAAGACGCGCAACTCGTGAATATCGAAGCCGATCGTTATGAGCAACTCGCGGACTTCGCTCGAGCGGAACAAATCGACCTGACGTTTGTTGGTCCGGAAGCACCGCTCGCCGCAGGGATTGTTGACCTGTTCGAAGCAGGAGGACTGCCGATCATCGGGCCGACTCGTGCGGCCGCGCGTCTCGAGGGTAGCAAGATCTTTGCCAAGGAGTTCATGGCGCGACACGGCGTCCAGACGGCTTCATTTCGTACCGCCGACTCGCCGGCGGAAGCGCTCGCGCATTTGCGGAGTGGGGAATTTGGCGCGAACGATTCGCCTGTCGTAATCAAGGCCGATGGTTTAGCGGCCGGCAAGGGTGTGGTCGTGGCCGCGACGCGTGCCGAAGCCGAGCAGGCGATCGAAGATTTGATGATCCGTCACGCGGCCGGAAAAGAAGCGGCAGAGCGGATCGTGATCGAAGAGGCACTAAGCGGATCTGAAGCATCCGTGTTGCTTTTTGCGGACGGCCGCGACTACGCCTTGATGCCCGCGGCACGCGATCACAAACGCATCGGCGAGAACGATACCGGACCAAACACCGGCGGCATGGGCAGCATCACGGATGACTCTGTTCTCGACGTAGACGTTTTGAATCGCGTTGTGAAGGAGATGATCGAACCCACCCTCGCAGGCGCCGAACAGGAAGGCTTTCCTTTCAAAGGTGTTCTGTTTCTCGGGTTGATGCTGACGCCCGATGGTCCAAAGCTGCTCGAATATAACGTGCGGTTCGGGGATCCCGAAACGCAGGCGATTCTAGTCCGATTGAAAACAGACCTGTTTTCCATCTTTGAGGCGATACGCGGAGGCACGCTCGGCCAACTCAACGTTGAATGGCGGGAAGGAGCTTCGGCGTGTGTTGTCGCGGCGAACCGCGGTTATCCTGGGAGCTACGAAAAAGGAGCTGAGATCGAGGGCTTGGAGACGTTAACAGATGAACGCGTCCAGGTCTTTCATGCCGGGACTTCACGCGCTGCGAACGGTAAGTTCATCGCCACCGGCGGACGCGTTTTGGGTGTCACGGCAGCCGCCGCAAACCTGTCCGCTGCGCTCGATCTCTGTTACGACTCTTTGGCCAAGATTCATTGGCCCGGGATGCAGTTTCGGCGCGACATCGGCCGCTAAAATGACCGTCGGCGTGTTCTGTGGAAGGCTTTTGGCAGTGCTGTTATACTCCGAGACAGTTTGGTGGATTTGAAACTGCCTGAACGGATGTCTCGTACAACAGAACGTTGCCAGTGGCCGCAATTGCCGCAATCCGGGCCGGCGCTCCCAACGTTTGAGCTTTCAAATTTCGCTGCCGGAGGATAGCGAGAATGGGACTTTGGACAAGAATGAAGCGCTCGATGCGCGCCCTCTTCGGGGGCATAATTGAAAAGACTGAAGATCCCGAGCTCATTCTTCAGCAGACCATCCGCGATATGCGTGACCGCGTGCCCGAGTTGAACAACTCCGTGGCGCAGGTCATGGCCACCGAAAAGCTGCTTGCTAAAAACAGGGAACGCCTCGAATCGCAGCGCGTCGATCTCGACTCGAAGATCCGCGCTTCGGTGAAGATGGGTCGCGACGACATCGCCACCGCTTACATCGGCCAGTTGCAGCAGGTTCAGATCGATCTCGAAAAAACGTCTCAGCAACTTGAGCACGCGAACCTCGCATCGAAGCAGGCACTTAAAGCACGCGATAATTACGTGTTGCAAATGCAGCGTCGCACCGCCGAAGCGATGCAGTTGATAAATCAGTCGAAGCAGGCAAAGCTCCAGGAACAACTCGCGCAGACGATGGAGTCGTTCCAGTTAGGCGACGACGCGTCGACGTTCAACGAGATGCGCGACAAGATCGATCGTCGCGCGGCGGCCGCCGAAGCGAAGATGCAGTTGGGCTCCGCTTCCGTCGATACGCAGATGCAGGAGATCGAACGCGAGGCGCTGGACATGCAGTTGGCCGACAAGCTGCTGGCGTACAAACGCGATATGGGCTTGCTGGGGCCGGCGACGAGCGCACCGCAGCCGCAAGCTCTTCCTGCCGAAGGCGAAACTACCGGCGGCGGACAAAACGGTACCGGCGGCAGGTAAGACGCGAAGACTGAATCCGTGGTTCAAGTTGTATGGCCGAGTTACCAAAGATAGATCTGAAGTATCTAAAAGAGGCCTTTAAAGAACCCATCAACTTTTGGGGGATGGCCGGCTTTGCAGTGGCCGCTGCTTACGTTCAGGATGTGACACCACTCGTTGCTGCGTTAGCTACCGAAGCAGTTTATCTAGCCGCCGTGCCTGCCAGTACCATATATCGCCGCCTTGTCGATCGCCGCGAAAAGCAACGCCTGCTGAAACTCCGCGAGCAACAGCGCGAGGCGCAAATCAAACTCTTCGATCCGCGCGAACGCGAAGCTGTCGAATATCTGCGTTGGATGAAGAACCAGATCTATTCCAACTACAAGAAGTTCACCGGCACCAATTTCCAGCACATTGGGATCCTAAGCTTAGAATTCCACGTGGACAAGTTGTCGCGG
>JADMIO011609046.1_pt1 | contig 43343 bp, 31 predicted proteins | sample 8958161 | NCBI WGS metagenome assembly JADMIO01 (sample SAMN16585339, study PRJNA669376) | soil metagenome | isolation source: Crop rotation soil | place: USA: Cullars Rotation, Alabama | collected 2011
GCCGCGACTTCAAGTCACGTGAATTCCAAGCTTCGGATCCCACTGTGCTGGAAAGTGGGTCGCAGTGGGACCCCGGCGCGGTCCCTTGGGGGAGTCCACCCGCTGGCCGGAATTGTCGAGTGAGTACACGACGAAAATCTTTCGGCACACGCCCGGTCCGAGCGGCACCAATCGCGACGGGACATTGCAGTTCAACGAACGGATCTCGTGGCCGATCACGCCGTTCATCGGCACGTTGGGAGTGGCTCCGGATCGCGAAGTGACGACCAGCCTGGACGGTCAAGGAGAATGGGGCGGGAACCTCGACATCCGCGACGTCGCGCCGGGAAATCGGATCCTGCTGCCGGTGTTTCATCCCGGCGCGCTGTTCTATTTAGGCGACGTTCATGCGAGCCAGGGAGACACCGAATTCACCGGGACTGCGGCGGAGACGAAGTCGACGGTCCGTTTGCAACTGAACCTGATCAAGGGGAAGAAGATTCCCTGGATGCGGATCGATAAGCCGTCGTCGATCGTCTCGGTGTTCGCCTCACGGCCGCTCGAAGTGGCCGTGGAAACGGCGACGTTCCAATTGATGGATTGGCTCATCACGGAACACGGGTTCACGCCGACCGATGCCTATTGCCTGGTGAGCACGTGTCCCGACTTCCGAATCAACGTGTACCAGATGTGCAAAATCGGGAAGCTCTGCTTCGTGGCGGGGGCGGAGATTCCGAAACGCTATCTGTGACTCGTCGGCGGCAAGAGCAGGAGTGCGGGACGCTGAAGATAGCGGATCATGGCATTCGCAAACACGGCTCCCACGGCCCCGTCGACGACGCGGTGGTCGAACGAGAGGGAGAGATAAACCATGTCCGCGGGGCGGATGCTGCCGGCTGGGTCGTAGACTGGCCGCCTGGCAACTTTTCCAATTCCCAGGATGGCGACTTCGGGGTGGTTGATGACGGGAGTCGAGAGGAGTCCGCCGATTCCGCCAATCGAGGTGATGGTGAATGTGCTGCCGCGCAGATCGTCGCGCTGGGCTTTGCCTGTCCGGGCCAGATTGCTGAGCCGCTCGATCTCGCGGGCGAGTTGGAACAGATCCAATTGATCCGCCTTCCGCACGACTGGGACGAGCAAGCCTTGGGGGGTTGCCGTCGCGATGCCGATGTCGTAGCGATCGTGGAAGACGATCTCGCCGGCATTTTCGTCGAGCGACGAGTTCACGATCGGGATTTCCTTGAGCGCCGCGACGGCCGCCCGGACAAAGAAGGGGAGATACGTGAGTTTGATTCCAGACTGCGCGGCGTGGTCGCGGAGCGACTCGCGGATTTTGACGAGATCGGTGAGGTCGCACTCGTCGACGTACGTGTAATGCGGAATCGTCTGCTTCGCGTGGACCAGGTGCTCGGCGATCTTTTTGCGGACTCCCTGAAACTTGAGACGCGTGCCCGGTGTTCCGTAGTCAGTTGGACGCTCAGCGCGAGGACGATGCTCGGCACCATTTGATGGTGAGACTTGCGCGGCGAGGTCGTCGATCAGGATGCGTCCTCCTGGCCCTGTGCCGTGGACACTCGTGAGATCGATCCCCAACTTGCGGGCCATGAAACGGACGGAGGGGGCCGCGCCGACTTCGGGGGTCGTCGCCGCTTCTGATGATTTGGCATTCGACGCGCTCGGGCGCGGAGCGGGCTGGGAGACCTTCGCAGCGCCGCTCGGTTGCGACTGTGTCGCGGTGGGGGTTGCACGGGTCTCTGCTCCGTCCTCCGGCGCCTGGTCAACGCCGGTGTAGGTCAGAATGACGTCCCCGACTTTGACGACGGCCCCCGATTCGGCATGGAGTGAATTAATCGTTCCGGAAAAAGGAGCGGGGATCTCCATCACGGCCTTGTCGGTGCTCACTTCCGCAAGGGTCTGGCCTGCGCGAATCGTGTCGCCAATGTTGACCGTCCAGCCGCCGAATTCGGCCTCGTAGACTCCTTCACCCAGTTCGGGAAGTCGAAACTCCATGTCAGATTCCTTCGGAGTCATGCGGCCTCCGTGGCGACGGTGGCGAGGGCCGATTTGATGCTGGCGAGTTGAGGGACTGTGTTTTGTTCGTAGACCTGATTGAGGCCGATTCCCGGCACGTGCTGACCGCTGAGGACGCGCGGGCGGACCAACAGGTCGTAGAAGTGCTCATCAATCACGCGACGGAACAGGTGCTCGCCGAAGTTGGTCACCTCGGTGTCTTCGTTGACGATCAGGACCCGGCCGGTTTTGGAAACGCTGCGGCTGATGGCGTTCCAGTCGTAAGGAAAGATGCTGCGGAGGTCGAGGACGTCGCAGCCGAGTCCTGTCTCGTCGCGCAACTGATCGGCGGCTTGCACGCACAGAGGGAGCGTCCGTCCATAACTGACGACGGTCACCTGCTCTCCTTCGCGCAGCAGGGCCGCCTGGCCCACCGGGACGTAATACTCTTTGAGATCGGGCCAGCGCGGGGTCCAATGGGTCCGGTCGCCGACGGGGGCATCGATCATCTCTTTGAGCTGGTTCTCATCTTCCGGCTCTCCCGGCAACAGTTGAGTCCCGCGGACGCGCAGCAGCGCCTTGGGAAGCAGCACGAGAACGGGGTTGGGATCGACGATGGCGGAGAGCATCAGGCCGTAAGCATCGAGCGGGTTGCTGGGCATCACGATCTTCCATCCGGCGAGGCGGCTGGCCCAACTTTCGAACGAATGAGAGTGATACAGGCTGCCGCGGATTCCGGAGCCGCTCGGCGTCATCACCACGATCGGCATTTCATATGCCCCCGCGCTGGCCCAGCGTTGATTGCCGGCCACTTTGAGCAGGTCGATCGTATTGAATCCATAATCGCAGAATTGGATTTCCACGACCGGGCGGGCTCCCGCATACGCCAGTCCCATTGCGGTGCCGATGATCCCCCGTTCGTCCAAGGGGGAATTCCAGGCGGTCTTGAGGCCTTGCGTGGCGGTGAACACCCCTCCCAACGGCGGGCCGACATCCTCGCCGAAGATGTCGGTGACTCCCAGATGGGTTTCGCCGTAGTGGAGCGCCATGCGGACCGCCTGCACCAGGGTTGCCATTTAGTCTCCTCGGACGGGCAGGCCGGTATAGTCGCCGGGGTAGACGACGTCCACCGGGCTGGGGGCATACGTGTGCTTGGGGATATCGTCCGGCGTGGGGCGCGGTTCCCGCAGCGCCTGCCGCAGCGCGGCCTCCGCTTCCGCTTTGGCGGCCTCGTCGATTTTGTCGAGCGCGGTCCTTGGCGCGACGCGGGCGGCGTTCAGTTTTTCTTTGAAGAGTTGCAGGCAGTCCGGTTCCGCGGCGACGCGCAGTGCGCCGCTCGACGACGAATGCCCATACAGCCGGGAAACGTTTGCTTCGAGGAGAAACGGGCGGCGTTTTTCGCGGCAGTAACGCATCGCCCGGCGGATCGCGTGCCAACTGGCGATCGGATCGTTGCCGTCGACGACTTCGCCCGGAATGCCAAACGCCCGCCCGCGATCGATGATGTGCTTCTCGGCATGTTGCGAGCAGGCGGGTGTGGAAATTCCCCAGCCGTTGTTCGTGACGACGATCAGGATCGGCAGTTCCTGGCCGGGGAGCGTGCTCCAGTTGAGACACGAGGCGAAGTCCCCTTCGGCGGTCCCGGCATCGCCGCCGACGACGATCGTGATCCCGTCGCCCCCGTGGCGTTTTTGCACCAACGCGGTTCCCGGAGCCATCACATACTGGATCTCGATGACTGACGTGACCGGGACGACGTTCCACTCGCGGCGCGAATAATGGCCCGCGAAATTGCGACCGAGCGAGTGGGGATCGGTCGCCGTCATGGCCATCTGGCGAATGCCGTCGATCAGCGGCATCCCCATTGCGACCAGGAGCGCGCTATTGCGGTAGTGGAGGTGGAAATAGTCATAGGCGGGGCCGCGGCCTTTTTTGCAAAGCAGGCCCAGGCAGGTGTTGAAGGCCTCTTCTCCGGGTCCGCCAATCCAGAAATAGCCTTCGCCGGATTTGCTCATCTTGATCATCCGCTCTTCCATGGCACGCGACCGTGCCATGTTGCGATAGATTTCAAGACAACGCTCGGCGGGAAGCGATTCCGTTCCGCTGGTGACCCCCGGCTGGGTTGCCGACCCCTCCCCCGGTTTGATGTCCGCCTCGAGCGACATAATGCCTCTTTCTGGCCGTACCCGCAACGCGGGTCCATTCCCGAATGATCGGCCAGGAGAAGATTCTCGCTTCCGCCGCGCACGGGCTCTACTGTTATATTGCCCCTGCGATGGCAAAAGTCAACTTCCAGGGGGCGAACACGCTGCCGGCCGCGCTTATCTGCTGGGCTTGCTTAGCGTTCTGGAAATGGAATCCCAGCGGAGTAAGAACGCATCGGTGGGTCTCGCAAGCCGTCAATGTGGGCAGCAGCGGCGTCGTGATGACGCGTTCGTCGCGAGTGCGAACGGAGATTGGATTTGGCTTTGGCTTGCTCGACACCATCCTACCTCACGGGGGCACATTCGTGCTGCCCCGCGATTTCCTGCTTCAATCGGTAAACACTGTTTGATATGATCTTTATGAGGAAATTGAATTCGTCCGAGGGGGGATTTCATGCGCGTGCGGCCCGTGCGGATTTCACTGACGGCCCTTTGGGTTGGCTGCGCGTGCTTCCTCGTTTCTGGCTTTGTCGAGCCGTCTCAGGCCGAGGCGCCGAAACCTGTCGAGATTGCGTCGCTGGTCGTCGAGCCGGACGTGATCCTGCTGCGGGGAGATAACCGCCAGCAGCAAGTCGTGGTCACCGCCCGCGATGGGGCGGGGGTTCCGTTCGACGTCACGCACGCCTGTGAGCTAACGATTCGCGACAGTGCCGTGGCGGCTACCGTCAAAGGGCGGGTCACGGGTCTTGCGGATGGGACGACGGAACTGCGGATCCGGGTCGCAGGCGCCGAGGCGACCATTCCGGTCCGGGTGAGCGGTTTTGCCGAATATCCGGCAGTGCATTTTGGCGGAGACGTGGTCCCGCTGTTCTCCAAGCTGGGCTGCAATAGCGCGGCGTGCCATGGGAAAGCGTCGGGTCAAAACGGATTCCGGTTGTCGGTCTTCGGATTCGATCCGGCAGAAGATTACAACGCGCTGCTCAAAGAGGGCCGCGGGCGGAGGGTTTTCGCCTTCAGCCCGGAACAGAGCCTGCTGCTGCTGAAGGGAACCGGCCAGGTTCCGCACGGGGGAGGCAAGCGGATCGACGTCGGCTCGGCGGACTATCGGCTCCTGCTCGAATGGTTGAAGCAGGGGGCGGCGCTCGGCCGCGACGATGCTCCGTACGTGGTCGCGCTCCGCGTATCACCCGCGGAACGGGTGCTGGGGATGGAGTCCGAACAACAGCTTCTGGCGACGGCGGTCTTTTCCGACGGGCGGCTGCGCGACGTGACGGAGCTGGCTTCGTACACGAGCAATGCCAGCCTGGTGGCGGATGTGGATCGCCTGGGACGGGTACATACCGGCAAAGTTCCCGGCGAGGCGGCGGTGAGCGTGCACTACATGGGGCACGTCGCGGCATCCTTGCTGCAAATTCCGCGGTTGCGCGGGACCGAGCCATATCCGTCGTTGCCGGTCTCGAACCGCATTGACGAACTGGTCTGGGCCAAGCTGCAGAAGATGGAAATTGTCCCTGCCGGGCCGATTGACGATGCGACCTTCTTGCGGCGTGCTTTCCTCGATGTGATTGGAACGCTCCCCACCCCTGCCGAGGTCCGCGCCTTTCTTGCCGATCCGCGCACTGAAAAACGCCAGGAACTAGTCGAGCAACTCTTGGAGCGCGAGGAATATGCAGACTATTGGGCGCTCCAATGGTCGGATATCCTGCTCGTGAATCGCGACAAGATCGGCGACCGGGGGGCTTACGAATTCCATCGCTGGCTGCGGGCGCAGTTCGCTCGGAATCGTCCGTACAACGAATGGGTGCGTGAGCTGATCACGGCCAGCGGCAGTTCCTCCACAAATGGACCTGTGAACTTTTACCGGGCCTCGAAGACCCCCGAGGATGCGACGCGCGCGGTCAGCCAGGCGTTCCTGGGGATCCGGCTGGAATGTGCGCAGTGCCACCATCACCCGTTTGAAAAATGGTCGCAAGACGACTTCTACGGTCTGGCCGGGTTTTTCCAAGGGCTCGAACGGAGGCCGGTCCGGGGCGAGGAAGAGCTGGTGATTTTCGCCGGTTACCGGGAGACGCGTCATCCCGTCTCGAACAAGCCGGTTCCCACCCACGTGCCGGACGGTCCCGCGCGCGAGGAGTTCCGGACCGGCGATCCGCGCATCGCGCTCGCGGACTGGGTTACCGATTCCAAGAACGCCTGGTTTTCCCGCTTAGTGGCCAACCGGCTCTGGAAGCACTATCTGGGTCGCGGACTCGTCGAGCCTGAGGACGACTTGCGCTCGACCAACCCTCCGACCAACGGGCCGCTGCTCGACTTCCTGGCCCGGCACCTGGCGGAGAACGCGTTTGATCTCAAGGGGCTCACGCGGTTGATCGTCAACTCGCAGGTCTATCAGCGCTCCAGCGTCCCCAACGCGACAAACCGCGACGATGAGCAAAACTTCTCGCATCATCGAGTCAAGCGTCTCCCCGCGGAGGTCCTGCTGGATGCCGTCAGCGCGGTGACCGAGTCTCCGGAGCTCTTCCCCGGCCGCCCTCATGGTGCGCGGGCGATCGAGCTTTGGGACAACCGGCTCCCGTCGTATTTTCTGGACGCCTTCGGTCGTTCGGAGCGTAACAGCCCGTGCGCGTGCGGTAAGTCGAGCGAACCGACGATGGCGCAGGCGCTGCACCTGATGAACGCGCCGGAATTGGAGCGAAAAGTCGGCGATGCCAATGGCCGGGTGGCCCGGCTGATCAAGGAACAACGAAACGAATCGCAAATTGTGGATGAACTTTGCCTGGCCGCGCTGGGCCGGCCCCCTGCCGAGCGGGAGCGGCACGTCGCCCGCACGCTGTTTGCCCAAGAGTCGCCCCGCGACGCCACGCACGATTTTTTGTGGGTCCTGCTGAATTCCTACGAGTTCTTGTTTGTGGAATGAACCTGGCCGCCAATGCCTCCTTGGAAATGAATCCCCATGCTTCCGACGTTTTGTGACGGGATCGATCGGCGCGGCTTTCTGCGTGTCGGGTCGCTGGCCGGCTTGAGCCTGGCGGAATTCCTACGCTTGCAGCAGGCCCAGGGCGCCCCGGCCGCCGCGAAGAAAGATGTGAATTGCATCTTCATCTTTTTGCTCGGCGGGATGCCGCACCAGGACATGTGGGATCCCAAGCCCGACGCGCCGGCGGAGATTCGTGGCGACTTCCAGCCGATTCACACGGCGCTCCCCGGTCTGCAGGTCACCGACCTGCTGCCGAGGATCGCCAAGGTGACCGATAAATTGGCCGTCCTGCGGAGCCTCACCCACAACGATTCCGATCACGGTCGTGGCTATCACATCATGATGACCGGCGCGGACCCCGGCCCCGGCGACTTCAACGCCACCAAGAACAACAACACTCATCCCAGCCTGGGTTCGATGATCGCCAAAGTCGGCGAGAACCGCGGCGCATTGCCTCCTTACATTTCGGTTCCCTGTTTCTTGCGGAGCGGCGGCCCCTCGTTCCTGGGAGCGAGCTACGCGCCGTTCGTGATTGATGCGGACCCAGCCGCCCCCGATTTCGCGGTGCGCGACATTGTCCTCCCCACCGACATCACCAGCGAACGGAACGTCCTGCGGCAACGGGCGCTCCGCGAACTCAACCGGTTCGAGCGCCGGGTCGAAGATGTCGGCAAAGAGGTCCAATCGCTCGACACGTTTTACCAGAAGGCGTACAGCCTGATGACGTCCCCGCAGGCGAAAGAGGCCCTGGCTCTGCATCGAGAAAAAGAGGCTGTGCGCCAAGAGTACGGCATGACCAGCCTGGGGCAATGCTGTCTGATGGCCCGCCGGCTGGTGGAAGCGGGTTGCCGCTTCGTGAGCGTCGAACATGGCCACTGGGACACGCATCGCGAGAACACGCGCAGCTTGCGCGACCTGCTGGTCCCCAGCGTCGATCAAGCCTTGCCGGCCCTGATCGCCGACCTGGATCAGCGCGGCCTGCTCGATTCGACCCTGGTGGTGTTGACGACCGAGTTCGGCCGGACTCCGCGGATCAACGTCATGGCCGGACGCGATCATTGGCCCAATGCCTTTTCGATCGTGATGGCCGGGGGAGGAGTCAAACGCGGACTCGTCCTCGGCAAAACGGACAAGATTGCCGCATCGGTGACCGATCGACCGATCACCGCTCCGGACATGGCGGCGACCATCCTCTCCGCAATGGGAATCGATCCGGCCACTCGACTCTATACCCCGCTCGGCCGCCCGGTCGATCTCGTCAACGGCGGCAAACCGGTGACCGAACTGTTCGCTTAGTGAGCCTATTTATGAGATTGCGAAATGCCCTTTGGCATGGCGTGACGAACTGCCTTCGACGAAAAGCGCCTGACCGCGGCGGGCGGCCGCCTGAGAGGCGGTTGGCGGCTCGTGACGTTGGGTTTTGTCGATCCTTGCCGATTGGCTGCGGACCGTTATTGGGAGGGGAAGTGATTGAAGACTTGAAGGTGAGGGGCCGAGAAACTTTTTGCTCTTTGGCTGCGCCGGCGCTGATCGTCTTTTGCATCACCTTCCTGTCGGATCTTCCGGCTTGCGCTCAGGCGGTGGCGTCGAAGGAGCCTTCCAGCACGCATATCTTCCCTGCGGGAGGACGGCGGGGGACGGTTGTGCCGGTCCGCATCGGGGCCGAGTGCCTGCCGCCGGGGGCGAACTTGCGGGTGTGGGGAGAGGGCGTTCGGGGGCCCGACAAATTGGGTTCCCGTGCCGGGGTGCATGGCGAACCTTCGGCTTCCCGCCTGCCGCTCGACGCCAACGCGATCACCTATCCGAAGGAGTGGGAATCCCAGCTCGAAGTCGACGCCAATGCTCCCTTAGGGACAAAATTGTGGCGGCTCACCTGCGGCTGGGGAGGGGCTCAAGTCCGCCCGTTTCTGGTGGGAGACCTGGCCGAATTCATCGAGACCGAGCCGAACAGCACCCCGGCGCGGGCCGAGCGGGTTCAGCTTCCGATCACCGTTAACGGACAAATTTATGGTGAGCGGGACGTGGACTTCTATGTCTTTTCCGCCAACGCCGGCGACGTGATCGTGTGCGACGTCCTGGCCGCGCGGCTCGGATCGCCGCTGGAGCCGGTGATCGAAGTGCGCGATCCGGAAGGGCGCCGGGTTGCGGGGCAGGAAGTGCGCATCGAGAACGATGCAGTGCTTGCCATTCGGGCGCGGACCTCCGGCGATTACACATTGAACATTGCGAACGTCGGATTTCGGGGCGGGCCGGAACAAGTTTATCGGCTGACGCTTTCGACGGCCCCTTATGTCCCGTTCGCGTTTCCGCCCGGCGGCCGTGCGGGGGACCAACCGCTGGTGAAGTTGTTTGCCCTCACGGGAACTTCGGAATTCCGCACGTGGGACGAACCGGTCCCGTTGGTTGCCGCGCGGGCGGGCGTGTTTCAATTCCACAGTGCCGCGGCCGTGGGAAGTTCCGTGGCGTTGGAGGTAGGAGACCTTCCGGAGGTCGTCATGGGGGGAGAGCATCGGACAAAAGGCTCCGCCCTGGATGTGGCGCTTCCTGTCACCATCAACGGCTGCTTGATGCGCGCGGAGAGCGAGGACTGGTGTCGTCTCTCAGTTCGAACAGCGGGAACGTATTCGCTTGTCTGCCGGCCGGTCCCGGCAAGCTCCGCGGCATTGCCGATCGTCACCTTGGAAGATGCCGACGGCAAGTTGGTGGCGCAAGGTTCAGCGCTGGAAGCCCCAGATCACCAGTGCCGATTCGACTGGACGGCGCCGGCGGAGGGCGTCTATCGCGTCCGCGTTCGTGACCAGCAACAGGGGGTGCGCGGCGGGCCGGAATTTCTCTATCGGATGTCGATTCGTCCGGCGGACCCGGACTTCAGCCTGAGTCTCACCGCCGATTTCATCAACGTGACACAGGGGGCGAAAGGCGAAGTCGAGTTGATCGTGCGCCGTTCGGGGGGCTTCACCGGACCGATCGATTTGGCCTGGAGCGGGCTTCCCGCGGGGGTCCAGATCGAGCCGGCCCAGATCCCTGAGAATCAGCCGCGGATCAAGTTGAGCGTGAGTGTCCCGGAGGATGCGCGTCCGGCGGACGCAACGCTGCAAATCGTCGGCACGGCACAGCTCGCGGGCGAAAAGCGGAATCGCATTGCTCGCGTGCGGCCGGCAGGGGTTGAAGCCGGAACGGAAGCCTTGCAGCTCACGATCCAGCACAAGCCGATTTTCCAGTTGACCTGCAACGAGGCGTACCAGTACGGACATCGCGGTACCATCTACCGTTACCCGGTGCAGATTCAGCGGCTCAATGGGTTCACCGGGCCGATCACGCTGCAGATTGCCGATCGCCAGGCGCAGGACTTGGACGGCATTGAAGTCCCCGAGATCGTCGTGCCGCCGGGGGTGAGCGAAGTCCGGGTGCCAATTTATCTCCCCGAGACGATGCACGCGAACGTCCAGCACCATTGCCGGCCTTATGTGCAGGGGCACGCGGTCTTCACGGACAAGTGGGGGCAAGAGCTGTCGATGCTCGCCCTGTCCGACAAGCGCTGCATGATCCGCTCGATGCCGCCGGTCGTGAAGTTGAAGGCGGTCGATCCGGTCTTGGCCGCGCGCATCGCGGAGACGGTGCCGTGCCGGCTCGAGTTGGAGCGGACGTCGAACTTCATGGGACCGATGCAGATTGAGCTGATCGAACCGGCCCCCGCGTCCGGCGTCAGCGCGGCGAAATTCCACGTCGATGCCGGCCAGTCGAGTGCGCTTGTGCCGGTGCAATTCGCCGCGGCCTCCTCGCTCCCGAGCGGAACGACGTTGAAGTTCCGTGCCACGGGCAACCTCGCAGGCGACATCCTGGTCGTCAGCGAAGCGACTGTGGCACTCAAGATGCCTGTTGCGGAGTGAGTGTTTGGCTTACGCCGGGGATTGCTGGGGTGCTTCGTCCGCTTCCGCATCGGCTGGTTTGGGCAGCACGCCATAGCGGGGTGGAAAGAGGACGTTGAATCCCTTGCGGACGATGAAGTGGGAAATCGGATTCGCACCTTTGACGAAGAAGTAGCGTTCCCTCGGCTTGCAGCCGAGCTTTTGCACTTTGAACGCGTCCGCGGTCTGTCCGACCGCCATCTCGGTGACGCGGAGCTTCAAGCCAAAGTCCACGGCATTGAAGAACAGGTTGAAATAGAGGTCGCACTCGGGATTCAGCTTGTGGTCCACTCCCACGAACATCTGGTGAAAGACCGTCTTGGTGAACGTGGACGCGGCAAACGCGACCACCTTGTCCCCCTGATACACATACGTGAAGGCGGTGGAGTCGGGCATCTGGCGGGCCATTTCCTGAAAGAACTCGGGAGTCAGTCTCTCGAGTTTGATGGCGGCCTTTTCCAGCACGTTTTCGTAGAGCTGGTGGACTTCTTTCGTGTAGATCCGATCGGCCCCTTCGCCCCCCTTCATCTGCACGACCCGTAGTCCCGACTGGGCGAATTTTTTCTGGGCTTTGCGGATGGGATACCGCTTGCGCGACGGCAGCTTGGCGACGTAATCTTCGAAGTCGGCATAGTCCGGATTGGCGTGATTCATCGGCGGGCTGTCCGCCCGCAGGTAGCCCAGGTCCTTGAGTGCCCCAAGCCGCATGCATTCCTCGGTATCGAATTCCTTGAAGATGATCGCGTGGGCCCAGACCTGCCCTGCCAGCTTTCGCAGCAGTTTGTCCAGCAACCCCAGGACGGCAGCACTGTCGGCCTCCGGAGCGAATCGCAGGCTGCTCTGCCCGGCGGAAATCGGCAGGCCGCAAAACAGCATCTTCAGCGTGACCAGGGGGGGGACGACGCGTCCCACGAACGTCGCGACTTTGCGGGACCACCCTTCCGCCAGAAGCGTGATGTCGACGAGGAAGGCGCACAAACACGCGGACGCGACCGGCTTTCCCTGGTCGTCACGATAGATGACGTACCAGAACTTTCCGCTCTTGGCGAGCGACTTCTCGACGGCCCGGATGAAGCCGGGCTCCATCAACGGGTCACTGTCGCCGTTCTGCAGAGAGCGCCAGTCTGCCGCCGGGACCTCGTCGATCGAATGATACAACGTCTGGCTGTAGGACATGAATATTTGCGAAATTCGGACAGAGATCGTAATCCAACGAACGGCGGCGGAATGTTCCGCACGCAGGTCGCTGTGGCAGAGGGCCTGTCAAGCGCGGCTCACATGTGTGGTTTGCCGTTGACGGAGGCCCCATTGTTCAGCAGGCTGGCGTCGTGCTGTCCGATTCCCGACTTCGCAATCATTCCGTCGATCAGTTTCGTCGAGTAGTCCACCTCCGAGCAGGTCTGGTTCAACGCCTCGAGGAATTGGGCGACCTGGTCCTCGGTGATCGTCAATGGAGGCTGGATCCGCATCACGAGCGGGTTGGAACGGGCGACCTGGGTGTAGACGCCATGCGCGTGGAGCAGGGTTTGCATCGCGTGGAGGACGTGGATCGTGCTGATCACGTCGTCCATTCCAGGCACCATGTAACGGATCATTCCCGTCTGATCGATGGATTTCCAGTGAGCGCTGATGTGCGCGGGAAGGGGCTGGAACTCCAGGCCCAAAAGCAGGCCGCGGCCCCGGACTTCTTTCAGACAGCGGTAACGCTGGCACATTTCCGTCATGCCGCGGACGAGCTGCGCCCCGCGGGCCTGGGCGTTGGCCACGAGGCCTTCGTTGCGGATGACCCGGAGCGCGGCGAGCCCCGCAGCACAGGCCAGGCTTCCCCCGCCGAAGGTGCTGGTATGCAGGGCGAATTTTTGCACATTGCCGTAGGCCTTTAGCCATAAATCGCGCCGGGTGAGCATTGCGCCGATCGGCATCAGGCCCCCGCCGAGGGACTTCGCCAAAGTCATCACGTCCGGCTCGACTCCGTCACTGTCCACCGCGAACAGAGACCCCGTGCGGCCCATTCCAGTTTGAATTTCGTCGACAATCAAGAGCGTGCCGTTGGCCCGGCAGAGGGCCTGTGCCTCGCGCAGGTAGCCTGGAGGCGGGACGTTCATCCCCCCTTCCGCCTGGATGGGCTCGACGATAAAGGCGGCAAAGCGGCGAGTCGACAACGCCCGATCGAGCGCGTTGAAATCGCCGAAGGGGACGGCTTCGCAGTCGGGGATCAGCGGTGCATACGGTTGGCGGTAATCGCGATTCGACGTGACCGAAAGCGATCCCATCGTCTTCCCGTGGAACGAACCGTCACATGAGAGAAATCCGGTCCGCCCTGTGGTGATTCGGGCCAGCTTCAACGCCGACTCGACTGCCTCCGTCCCGCTGTTTCCGAAGAAGACCATCTCCAGCTTCGAGGGGGCCACGGCAATCACTTCGGCGGCGAGTGTGGCGGCAAAGGGGTTGACTGCGACTTGGGCGAAACCGGGAGCCTGTTGACGCAACGCCTCGCTGATGGCTTCCACCACCACCGGATGATTGTGGCCGAGATTGACCGAACCGAACCCGGCAATGAAATCGAGATATTGCTTGCCGTCGGCGTCGTACAGATGCGCACCGTCGCCGCGGACGAATGTTTTCACAAAGTCGCTCGAACTGCCCATCGCATGCAGGACGGGGTTGATGTGGCGGGCGAAGAGCGAAGGGGCGCGGGGAGCGAGTTCCGCAGCCGTCGGGGGAGCCGCCGTCCGTGAAAGGCGATCCTGCCGATTGGCGGCACGCGCCTTATGGAAGCGGACGAGAGTCGATTCTTCCAGCGGACTTCCAAACGAGGTGAATTTCGAGAAATCAAACCCGTGCGACTTCGCGATCGAGCCGATCTCCTGGATCGAGTCGAGGTTGAGGCTGCGACCCAGAGAAAGGTTTTCCTGCCGGTTTTCCAGCGCGAGCATGATCGTTTCGCCGAGACAGCTCGGGATCATGCCGTGTTGAAACCAAAGCAGTCTTGAATTCCGCGACATTGTGTCGGGAACGCGGGTCAGGCCGCCCGTGAGGATGAGGACATCATCCCGCTGTGCTTCGGTACCTTGCACGTCAGTGGGAACGCCGACGTCGATCACCACGGTTCCCGGTTGCAGGAGTGATTGATCGATGCAGCTTCCACTGGAGGTTGCGGAAACGACGATTCGCGCGGCGGCCAATGCCTGCGGGATATCGAGCAGCAGTTCGACGTCGAGCTGATCGGCCAGCTTTCGCGCCGGTCCGGACGAATTGCGGCCCACGAGCAACAAGTTGCCGCAGTGCGGTGCGACCAGTTGCGCCACGGCCGTGGCGATGCTGCCGGGAACGCCGATCACCGCGATGGTTTCGCGGCTCAAATCGATGTTCAGTTCCTCGACGGCGTGGTATAGGTTCTGCAAAGCTGCGTAGACGGTGAGGCTGTTGCCGGTCGTGATGGCCACCGGACTCCGCTCGGCGAGGTAAGTTCCGCGGCCGCCGACGATGCCCGTCATCGAACCCAGGCCGACGACTTTCGCTCCCCAGTCGACCGCCATGTCGACGGCTTCTTCCATATACCGTAAGGCGCGATCGGGGTCGGACAAAATGGACACGGCGTCCATCGGGATTTCATACAAACGTCCCTCGGCGGAATTTCCCAGATGAGAGATGAGGCCGCTCATTTCGTCGACAACATGGGGGCGCGGGGGCGCCCCGCTTGCTTGCCGACGACGCGTCTCCTCCACCGCCCTGTGCAAGTGCGCGCAAACGCCCAGGGGATCGGCTCCCCAACGTGCTTGCAACGCACCGTCGAAATCCAACTCCACGAGAGCTGCTGATTCCTTGCAGATTGGATGGATTAGAAATGCGAATTTCACCAATTCACCTCACAGGCCCAGGAGACGCCCACCGCCGCGACACCGACCGCCAATATTCGTAACGCCGCCATTCGAAATTCTCTCGCAACGTAACAAATCGCGCGAAAATCCGGAAAACGGTCCATTCAGTGCTCATTCACAGTCTAAAGAACATGCGGAGCGTGGTCAAAGTGAGAGACCACGAAAGTTTGGCATCTTGAAAAGAATTCCCCGCGCGCCTCGTTAATCCCCCATACAGAATTAACAGGTCGCCAGGGTGGAATTACCGGTCGCGAAGGATGTTGGATCGTCTCAATTCGCTTTAAGTCGATCACTGTTCGTTCTTTGTGATGCAGATCGCCGGCCCCACACTGCCCTCGGGATTTGCTCATAAGAACAAATCTTGCGCAATCGATTTCCAACCCAGCGAATACCGCGCGTACCGGCCGCTCGCGACTTCGGCAATCACCAGCGGCAAACGCCAGGTGCGCGGGTCGCGCATCTGCGTCCGGGTCCGGAAATGCGCAATCTTCCCGTCCAGTGCCGCCAGAGTTTCCGCCGGCACCCGGGCGGGGGCGGCTTCCCGCAGTCGCGCGGACGCGAGGGCATAGACCTCCGCCACTGTCCGGTAGCTTTGTTGTGTCATCGTCCGGGCGATCCGGAATTGCTCCAGCAAACTTCTGCGTTTTTCGCCAAATTGCTGGCGCGGGTGTTGGCGGTATTCGATCAGCGGTTCAGCGACCAGCTCACACGGGGCCACAGCGCCGATCAGGAGGGCAATCCACGCATCGTGAATCCAGGAGGGGGGGATCGGCAGGACGAGCGGTTTGTATTCGGCCCGAAACGCCATCGTGGCGCCCGTGACAACATAGTGCTTGAGCAGCACGTCGAGCGCCCTGCCGGCGCGCATCCGGTTTTGTTCGCGGCGTGAAAACCGGATCGCTTGCCACAACGTGTAAGGGAGCGGGCGCCGGTCGACATCGACGATCGACGCGTCGCTGAACGTGAATCCCGCCGTGGGGGATGCGGCCAGTGCCCGTTCCAGTTGGCCGATTTTTTGGCGCATCCAAACATCGTCCTGATCGGCCAGGACAATGACGTCCCCTTCGCAGAGCTCGATGGCCCGTTCAAAATTTCCAGTCGAGCCGAGCCGGCGCGGGTTCTGGAAGAGTCGGACCGGGAATGGAGCCTGCTCGGCAAACTTTCGCACAAGTGCCGGGGTGTCATCGTCGGAACAGTCGTCGCAGATCACCAACTCGTCCGGGAGTCGATCCTGAGCCGCAAGGCTGGCGAGTTGCGCCGCTAAGAACGGGGCTCCGTTATAGGAACACAACGCAACCGAAATTTTCATGTCGCTGCCCCCTTCCCGCACGGCCAGGAGCCTGCGAGCTCGGGGATTTCGCGGGCCAGTTCCCGCAGCACGGCGTCCCGGGAGAAGTGCTCAGCGACATACGCCTGCCCGGCCGCTGAGTACTCCCGCCAGCTTTCATCGTCGGACAGGAGCCGGGAGATTCCGGTTGCAAAATCGGCGGGGACGTCGGTGCTGATGATTGTTGGCGAAGGAGGCAGCCCTTCCGCTCCCAACGAAGTGGTGACGACCGGAACGCCGAAGTGCAGCGCTTCGACCAGTTTCCCTTTCACTCCCGCTCCCGCACGCAGCGGGACGATCGCCACTCGTGATTCGCGATAGAGGGTCGCAAGCTGGTCGTCGCTCACGTATCCCCGAAAGTGGACGTGGGGGTGATGCGCATTGACGGACTGCACGATCTCGGCGGGAGGATTTTCTCCCACGATCACGATTTCGACGGCCGGGCTTTGCCGGCGGAGCTCGGGGATGACTTCTTCGAGAAACCAGCGCAAGCCGTCGACGTTGGGAAGGTGGCGGAAATTTCCGACAAACAAAACCTGTTGGGCCGGTGGGGGAACCCGCGGCGCATCGGCCGGTGATTCGGCGAAGAACCAATAGGACAAAACGCGGACGCGCGCCTCCGGAACCAACTCGCGGAGGGTCTCGACTTCAAACGTCGAGGGGAAATAGGCGACGTCAACGGCCCGAATCACCCCTAGCTCCCGCCGCCGGAGTCGGGTTGTTCGCGTTGCCGTACCGGGAGCCGCCAGAAGCTGCAGCCGATTCTCTCGCAGGAAGTGGAGGTCATGCCCATAGTAGAGCACTTTGGCGCGAGTGAACCAGCGCACCCAACGCAGGAACCGGGCCGCAATTTGTGGGCGATGGATGCCCACATACTGGAACTGGCGGCCCCAAACGAGCAGCCACAGCGGCCAGGCGACGCGCCACAGCGGACCGGCCAGCACGCGCACGCCGAGTTGTTCGAGTTGCCGCGTGTAAGGCTCCGGACGCGCGGAACTGGCCGAGAGAAAACTGACCCGGAAGCCGCAGTCCAAGAGAAGCTGCAGGGATTGCCAACAGGTTCGGGAGCCGGCATCGCGGTCAAACTCCGGGATGCCGCGATCGATCACGAGAATCGCCGGTGCAACCGCTTGTCGATCGACAGCCATTCGGGTTGTTCCGACGCGTTGTGCCAAGATCCGCTCCCTCACCCTCTCAGCGTGTCGTCTTTCCTGCAACTTGAGAACAGCAGCGTTCGCGAACGGACTGGCGAAAGTCCAACGCACTCACGGATTGCCCGGCGGGGACGAGATCTCATTTGCTGCACGCAGAGCGATGTGCCGCGATGCACAGCCGCACCGCAGCGAGCAGTGTGTCGGCAACACCCAGCAATCGCAATTCCGATTCCCGCGTGACGGTTTGCGGCTCGTAGTGGGTGCCATACCCCGTTCGCACGAGCACCGTCCGGCAACCTGCCGCGGCGCCGGCTTCGAGATCAGACAGCTTATCTCCAATCAGAAAGGACTGCCCGAGATCCAATTGCAGTTCCCGGGCCCCTTGCAGGAGCAACCCCGGGCGTGGCTTCCGGCAATCGCACGTTCGACGATACGGTTCTTGTCCCTCCCGCGGGTGGTGGGGGCAATAGAAATAGCCGTCGATCGCGACGCCCGCCGCTTGGAAGAGGGTGTCCAATTGCGCGTGGACTTCGGCGATGCGGCTTTCGGGAAAGAACCCGCGGGCGACCCCGGCCTGGTTCGTGACCACGACCCGCGCGAATCCTGCCGCCGCGATTTCTTGCAACGCGAGGGGGACGGTCGGCAAGACTTCGATTTGGGCGACGTCCGCCAGATATCCGACATCGCGAATCAGGACGCCGTCGCGATCGAGGAAGATGGCAGGATTCATGGCACAGGCTGTTGGAAAATTGAAGGGAAAACCGATTTCACTTCGGCATTGTAGGAACGCTGGATTTTCCTCGAAAGCGTGGGTCGCATTTCTGCCGCGAATCGTTCCGCTGGCGGATGAGGGAGAGCCTGCGGTGCCAACTCGACTTGCCCTGTCGCGCTGGCTATACTCGACCGGCGTTCCGCGGCTGCTGGAACTTCAAGCTTGCCTTGAAGAAAAGTTCGGCGCGAGAAGTCCTCCTGCGGAATCGTTTCGGCGGACGGAGAGCGTTGCGGCGTGTCGCAGGACCAGCGAAAATGTTGAGTGGCCCGGAGCCGAATTGGACTGATGGACAATGTGATCGACGTTCCGCTCGCTCGGACTCACGGCCCGGCACCAGAACGCTTGATTGAAATCGATGCGCAGCGGAAGCCGACGCTCGTCGATTTGGTCGAGCTCTGGCATTTTCGCGATTTGATCCTGCTTTTGGGGTTGCGCGACTTTCAGGTCCGTTATCGGCAGACGGTGGTGGGGGTGCTGTGGGTGCTGTTTCAGCCCGTGGCGTATGCCGTCGTCTTGAGCCCGATCCTGGGGAACACGAGTCCCCAGTCCGGTCCGAACCCGGCGCCGTATTGGCTCGTGGTGTTCACCGGCCTGATTCCGTGGCAGCTCTTCGCCGGCACAGTCAGCGTTTCCGCCGCGTGTTTGATCGCGAATCAGGGGCTGCTGACTAAGGTTTATTTTCCCCGGATCATTCTGCCGCTCGCGGCCTCGTTTGTGGTGCTGGTCGATTTTCTGGTTGCGAGCGGAGTGATGCTGCTCCTCGTCGGCATCAACCGCGGGATGACCTGGGAGATTCTGCTGGCACCGCTGTTTGTGGGGTGGATCCTGATTGCCGCGATCGGGATTGGGACAGGGTTGTCGGCACTCAACGCGTTGTATCGCGACGTCTCATCGCTGATCCCGTTCTTTCTGCAGTTGGGCATCTTCGCCTCGCCGGTCTTCTACGACGCTGCGCTGATTCCGGAAAACTGGCGATTGCCGTTCGCGCTCAATCCCATGACCACCACGATTCGCGGCTTCCGCTGGGCGCTGTTGCAGACGTCCCCTCCTGGGATGCCTGAGATTCTGGTATCGGGACTCGCGACCTGTTGTTTCGTTGTTCTCGGCTTGTGGTATTTTCAGCGGACCGAGCGCCTGCTGGCGGACGTCATTTAACCCCGTGCCTCATGAGCGCTGTTGCCATCCACGTCGAACATGTCTCCAAGGCCTACCTGCTCGGGGCCAAGCAGCGGCATCACCGACTCTCCGAGCTCATGGTCGATCTCGCTCGGGGACTGGGGAGCGTCTGGAACCGCGGTCAGGACCGTTCTCCGTATCGAACCCACGACAGCGACGTCCTGTGGGCGTTGGATGACGTCTCGTTCGAAGTGCCGATGGGGGATGTCGTCGGCATCATTGGCAGCAACGGCGCTGGGAAAAGCACGCTCCTCAAAATCATGACCCGGATCGTGCATCCGACCTCCGGTCGGCTCAAGCTGCGGGGGCGGATCGGCAGTTTGCTCGAAGTGGGGACGGGGTTTCATCCGGAATTGACCGGACGTGAAAATGTCTATCTTGCCGGCGCCGTGCTTGGCATGTCGCGGAAAGAGACTGCTCGAAAATTCGACGCGATCGTCGAGTTCTCCGGGATCGAGCGGTTTATCGATACGCCGGTGAAGCGTTATTCCAGCGGGATGCACGTGCGGCTGGGGTTCTCGGTGGCGGCCCATCTCGATCCTGAAATCATGATTCTGGACGAAGTCCTCTCCGTCGGCGACGCGGACTTCCAACGCAAGTGCCAGGCGAAATTTAAAGAAATCCGTCGGAGCGGCTGCACCATCGTCGTCGTTTCGCACAACATGAATCAGATCGCCACGCTCTGTCAACGCGTGATCTGGCTCAAGGGGGGGCGGGTCGTCGAAATCGGAGACGCCCACGAAGTGGTCCGTTCGTATTTCGCTTCCACCACCCGCCAGGCGGACGAACCGGCGGAAGTGCGAACCGAATGGCCCCGGAACGACGAAGTGCGGATCCACGGCCTGGCACTCTACTCCGGGGAGCGCCTTGTCGAGGCGGGAATGCGAGACGTGGACATCGAGCGGGAGTTGACGCTCCGGATCGACTATGAAGTGTTGCAGTCCAATCTGCTCATCGTCGTCAGGAGCTGGCTGCTCGATCTGTACGGGACCGAGATTCTGGGATCCTCGACTGCCGTGCGCGCCGCTGACGACGGACCCCTGGTCGAGGCGGGCAGCGTGCCGGGTCGCTACCGTGCCGAGTGTCGCATTCCCGCTCGGCTCCTCAATGACATCGACTACCGTTGGCGCGTGGCGATCCGGAATCTGGTCACGGAACAGCAAATTACCATAGACAACGCGCTCCCGTTCCACGGATGCTTGTCAGAACATCCGGAGAGCCTGGCCAAGCCGTTCGCCGCGGGACTCTTTCGACCGGACGTCCGCTGGGAGGTCAAGCGGATCTCCGACTGAGGCGCCTCGGAAGACAGGGACCGCGTGCAGTTTCGTAATTTTTGAGAGGTGGAGTGGTTTGCCCAAAAGCGGGGTCTGACCCCCTGTTCGTTGGGTTTGGATGTTCTGAGTACGTTTCCAAGGGGTCTGACCCCCTTTTTGGGCAAAGAGAGGGTGGAGAACCAAGTGACTGGACGAATTCTGGTGACCGGAGCACCGGGCTTTCTGGGGTCACACCTGATCCCGATTTTGCAGGCGCGCTACGGCCGCGACGCGGTGGTGGGCGTTTCCCGGGCGGACTACGACCTGATGCAGCGTGAGGCGGTCGAGGCGATGTTGGACAAAATTCGCCCCGAGGTTGTGGTGCACCTGGCCGCGTATTCCGGCGGGATCGGGGCGAATCGCCGCTTTCCGGCCGACTTTTTCTTTCAGAATCTGCAACTCACCACCCTGATGTTTCAGGCGGCGGCCGAACGGGGCGTCGAGCGCCTGATCTACACGATGGGAGGCTGCAGCTACCCCGCCCTCGCCCGCTCGCCAATCGATGAGGAGCAGATGTGGGAGGGATTGCCGCAGGCCGAGAGCATCGGCTACTCGATGGCCAAAAAGATGGGAATTATTGCCGGACAGGTCTACCGGGCCCAGCACGGGCTTAAATCGGTCATCCTCGTTCCCGGAAATATGTACGGCGAATATGACAATTATCGCACCGGCCACTCGCACGTGATCCCGGCCACAATCCGCAAGTTTGTCGAAGCGGCCCGTTCCGGAGCGGCAGAGGTGGGGATGTGGGGGAGCGGACGCCCCGTGCGGGATTTCGTCTATGCCGGCGACGTGGCGGCGCTCATCCCCTGGTTCATTGAAAACGACGCCACGGTCGGGCCGGTGAATCTCTCCACCAGCACCACGACCTCCATTGCCGAAGTTGCGGAGTTGATTCGCGACGTCGTGGGATATCAAGGGCGGATCGTCTGGGACGCGAGTCAGCCCGATGGACAGGTGGTCAAAATCTTTGGTTCGACGCTGCTGCAGAGCCTGGGACATTCCTGTCCCACGCCGCTCCGTGCGGGGATCGAGCGGACGGTCGCCTGGTTTCGGGAAAACTACGATCGTCCGGGGGCCATCCGTCTCTGAGCGGCAGCCGTCGGGAGAATTCATCGCGCGACTCGCGCCGTCGCCAAGGTTGAGTCACTCATTTTTGGGGAAGCCACGATGATTGCGATTCTGGGCGGACGCGGATTCCTCGGGTCGGCGATTGCCCGGCACTGCGCGCAGACGGGCCGTGAACATGTCGTCATCACCCGCGACAACTACGCCGAACACGTGGGCCTGGAATGCGACGTGTTGATCAACGCCAACGGGAACTCGCGGAAATACCTGGCACGCGAGAAACCGCTGGAGGACTTTGACGCGTCCGTCCGCTCCGTCCGCCGGAGCTTGATCGATTTCCAGTTCGCGACGTACGTGCTCGTCTCCTCATGTGACGTCTATCCCGATTCGTCGCAGCCGGCGAGTTCGCGGGAAGACATGCCGCTCGACCCGGCCCGGCAAACTCCGTATGGCTTTCACAAATACCTGGCGGAGTGCTGCGTCCGGCACGCGGCAAAGCGCTGGCTCATTCTGCGGGGAGGGGGATTCGTCGGTCCGCAACTCTTCAAGAACGTGATCTATGACGTGCTCCACGGCAATCCGCTCTGGGTGAACCTCGAAAGCGAATTTCAGTTCCTACACGTCCGGGACGCGGCGACCGCCTTGTTTGAGTTGCTCGAAAAGGGGGTCTCCAATGAGACGATCAATCTCTCCGCCACGGGGGTCGTGCGGGTGGATGAAGTCTGCACTTGGGCGGGGCAACCTCCTGAGGTTCGCCCGGGGAGTCCGCTCGTGAAATGCGAAATCGCGCTCGACAAGCTCGCCCAATGGACGAAAGTTCCGTTGACCCGCCCCACCATCCAGGAGTTTATCGCCCAGGCGCGCGGCGCGGCCGGCACGCCGTGAATTACGCGGTTGCGGAGCTTTCGAAATGGTCGAAGGACAACACGCGCCCCGCCGCTTCGGGGCAGCTTTTGAGCAGCGCTGTCGCAGCGGCGGACTGCGTGGCGGGGATGACGACGTCCGGTTTCAATTCGGTGAGTGCTGCAGCGGGATAAACGGGGATTCCGGCCAGTTCCCCCTGCCCGGTGGTGAGTTGGGGGTCGACGATCGCGTTGATCCAGCGAGTTCCAAAATAGATCCGGGCGAGGAACAGCATCGCGTCCGGAACCGATGCGACCAACACGACCCGTTTCCCGCGCGTGGATTCCGCCATCGCAAAGCGATACAGCCGGGCGAGCGAAACTTCCCGCGACACCACCCCCAGCGGCGTGAGCTGCCAGTTCAATTCGTCGTCGCGATAATCTATACGCGCAACCTGCAGCCACTTGTTCACGACGAATTGCGACGCATTCTGTTCGCGAAAATAGAGCTGGTGAAAGAACTCGACGAACAGCCCGAAGATGCGATAAGGCGAATACTGGGTATAAGCGGGCGTCAGGCTTTGGATCCGATCCATCCGGGGGCGAAAATCGGAATCAAACAAGACCGGGACGAGATGGCTCACGCACCACTCCATGAACGTGCAAAAGCTGTCGTAGCGGAAGAAGTAGTAGTTCCGCCAGATCCGGGTGTAATTGTCGAATCGCTGCCGCAACCCGGATTCACGGGCCAGCCGCATGCACTCTCCGGTATTGAAATGCTGGGGGCAATAAAACGAGGTCTCGTCCGGAGTGCTCCAGTCCCGCTCGGGGTAGGGATAAAAGGCCCCGGTGTCTCCGTGGTTCTCCAGGAACTCGCACAACAGCGGGAGTGCCCGCCAGGCGTCGGAGAATGAAATCTGGGCAATCTGTTCGAACTTCCGTGACGACAGAAAGCACACGAAATCCTCGGGTTTGAGCTGCAACGGATTGTCGCGATAGAACACGTACCAGGCGCTGAACTCCGCGAGGTGCAGATACGCGGTCTTCTGCAATTCGGGGGACAGGTAATCGGTCTCGACAATGAGTTGCGGCTGGCGTTTGGCGGGCGTCTTGAACGTATACGCGTAGACGTCCGGCAGCGTCAGGTATTCGGTCCGCAACGGGTCTCCCAGCAGGACCAGCGCGCAGCGTTTCTGCTCGCGCGGCCGGGCCGCAAACCGCAATTCCTTAAGGCTTCCCGGCCCGCCGAACCCCATCTCCTGGCGCAGATCGCCGAGCGTCGCACGCAGTTCGGCCAGGATTTCGGAGTGTTGGCGAATGGTTCCCGGAGCCGCGATCGCGCTGGCGATGAGGCGCCGCAATCGCCCCACAAAATCGCTCATTCGGCTGTCATCCTGTGACTTCGGGGAAACCGGCTGGGTAACGCATTCGCGAGCAGAAAACCTTGCAGGTCACCGAGGTATTCTCAGACGATTGCAACGTTCAAATCAGACTCCGGTCCCGATTGTAGCATCCCTTTGACGGGGAGGAAGCGTGTCGCGATAGGCGATCGGCGAAGGGTGAATGGATCCCGTTTCACTGGGTGGCGCATCCGTTCCGATTCGATTGCACCCCCTGCGCCGCGCGGGTTAAGATAGAATGAATCGATCCGATTTCATTGCGATCTCGCCCACCTCCCCCGCAATTCACGAGGACAGGCATGCTGCGTCAGAACTGTTTGCGATTCCTGCTGCGCTGCCTGGCAGTCGTATTGACGTGGGGCTGGCTGGCGATTGACGGCCATACCGCGGAGTCGGACCAGATCCAGCGACGGTTCGATTTCGCGGGAACTCATTCGGAAAGTGTTGAACTGCAGGCCGGCGAGACGGTGGAGTTTGCCGTCGGACTGGAGGCCCCCTCCAAGCTTCCCGACAACGGACGCCTGGCGGTCGAGTGGAGCGGACCTCAAGCGGAAAGTGGATTTCGCAAAATCCTGCACGCCCTCGATCCGGACATTTTTCTGGTGTATCGCGCGCCGCAGGCTGGCCGCTACACAATTTCGATACGCGCCGTCGAAGACGAAGAGCCGTCGTTCAACACGCCGCGTTGGCGCGAATCGGGGCTGGCCGCGCAAACGAAACTGTTTCCGAAGCAGACTCCCTGGCCGGCGGGGCACCACGTTCCGCTCCGCGTTTTGATTCGCCCGCTCGACATCGGCACTTCCACACGGGGCGTCATGGTCGAAACGGAGCCGAACAATTCTCTCGCGCAGGCGCAGCCGATCCCGCTTGCCTCTGGCAACGAAGATCAGCTCATCTCCATCACCGGCGGCGCGGACGATATCGAATATTTCGACAACGGCGCTTACGGCGACTCGGGAGACGATTGGTTTCGGATCGAGTATCGGGGGACGGAACCGCGGCTCCTGAGCGTCAACATGATGCCCACCGACCACATGGTCGCCGGCCGGGTGCGGGTCTACTCCGAGAACGGTCAAGAGTACACCGAGGGGAAGCATCTCAACGAAACGGCCCACGACCAGACCGAGGAGCATCGCACCGCCGTCGTGCGGACGCTCAAACCGGGGGGAGTTTATTTTCTCCGCGTGGAAGCCAACTCACCCGGGTACGACCTCGAAGTCCGCGTGCGGCGTGCCGCCCCATTTACCAATCCACGGGAGGCGGTCCGGTTGGCGATGTACGACCACGTCGCCCAGGTTTCGGCGTGGCTCATGAATCGGCCGCGGGGCAATAGTCTCGACCGGCGGCTGCGCGACACGGGGAGCATGTACGGCAGCAATTGCATGAGCTGTCATACCCAGTCCGGGGTGTGGGGACCGGCGGTGCCAGTGGCTTTTGGCTACCGCGTCGAGAACCCGCTCCATTATCGCCACTTGATAAATGTGATGTACGAGTCGCTCCGCCCCACCAACGTCCTGAAAGACGCGGCAAACAACACGAGCCTGCCGCCTCACGATCTCGGGGACGGACCGGCGGGCACGCGCGTCGCCGGGCACAATGTCTTCACCGCGGAATCCGTGATCGCGCCCCGGAAGTTACATTCGATGCAGCAGCTTCGTACTGCCAACTACATCCTGCAAACCAGCGACCCGAGTGGAATCAATGCCGCCGGCAAAGGCTCGAACGTGGGCCGCTCGGTGGTCATCCATTATGCCGCCGAGATCCTTCGCCGGGCGTGGGACAAAACGGGGGATGCGCGGTATCTGGCCGGGATCGAGGAGCGGGCTGGCAAACTGCTTGCGGTCGAACCGAAGTACACCGATGACATCGCCCATCGCGTGCTGTTCTTTCGCCGCGTTTTGCCGGCCGATTATGCCGTTCTCAAGGAGAACTCGCCTGCTGCGCTGGAGTTGCTGGTGCGGGTTCAACGGCAACTCACCGAGGACGAAGCGGCCCTCCGTGCCGGGCAGCGCGAAGACGGTGCCTGGGGATTCGCACCGGGCAAGATCGACCCTGAGGCCGACCCGGCGCCGACCGCGCTGGCGATCGACGCGCTTGTGGCTCAAGGTGCGGACGCCAACGATCCCGCGGTTGCCCGCGGCGTGCAGGCGCTGTTGGCCATGCAGCATCCTTTTGGTCTCTGGAACCGCTCGGCAAGAACGGGTTTCGTCACGACCTCTTACGTCTTGAATACGCTCTCGCGGCTTTTTCCGGATTCGCCGGCGAAACTGACGCGGGTGGATCTTGCACCGCGTCCCGGTGAATCGCTGCAGGATACGATCGCCCGCATGCGCTTGCTCGCGCATCTGGCCCCGTGGAGCGCCGCTTCCACTGCCGAGCCGGCAGTCCAGCACCTCGACCTGATGCAGGCCGGAGCAGCTCACGCCAGTCCGCCCGTCCGTTATTGGGCGATGATTGCCCTCGGGGCGTGTCAAACGTCTGACGCGGTTCCCGCACTGATCTCGGGGTTGGGCGACCCGGTGAAGATGGTGCGTGAAGCGGCCCGTTGGGGTTTGCGGCAAACTCTGCTGGATGATCACGGCTGGGACGCGGTCTTCGCGGCGTATGCATCGGGAGCCGACCTCCAGCGCGAGCAACTGGCGGCCGTGCTGGTCATGCGGGCCGATGCGGTGCTGTCTGGCTCCCGCGTCGATTTTGAACGCCTGGCGGGCCTGCTCGACCAGATGCTGAACCACGACTCCAACCCGGCAGTCCGCGCCTGGGCGGCACGGGCCGCATGGAATTGGTGGTTGTGGAACCCGCCGACCCGCCAGCGGCTCAACCAGGCGTATCTCACGATGCTGCAAACGCCGGAACCGTCGACACTGGCGGAGAATGCGAAGCGCTATCAACTCCAGGCCTTGTTCATCGTCAACGGAAACCGTGCCAGCGCCAATTACGACAATCCGTATAAAGAACTTGCCGAACTGTTCAAGTCGATTGCGAAAGTGCTCGATTTGGAAACATCGAGCCCGCTGATGAGCGAACGCCTGGTCGGCACGGCGGCGACGTTTTACAACGCGTCGTTCGGTTCCAACGGGACCGGGCAAATGGGCTATTCCACGCCGAACTCGAGCGACGCGATCGGCAAGGCCATCTTGAACTACTGGACGCAGGCCGAACAAAAGCAGGATCTCAAAGCGACGCAGCTTGCGATTGAAGCCGCCGCCAACGTCGCCCAGGAAGGCGTGCAAAAGAAACTGCTCGACTATGCCGTGCGCGGCCCGGATGCGCTCCGCCCCATCGCCTCCAGTTCGCTTTCGGATCCGCGGGCGGTGTTGTTCCCGACGTCGCCAGAATTCGTCGGCCCCTTGCTGGAGCGTGTGCACAATGACGCCAAGACCGAAGAGGGCCGCCGGCGGATCACCCGAAATACGGTTCGCCAGCTCTCGCAAGCGCATTGGGATCTGCCGAACTCGGTCGAGCGGCAGCGGGAATTCTTCAATCTCATCGTGCCAAAGCTCGACGATCCAAAGAGTGACGTTCAGTGGTTCTTGGCGGAGCAATTGGGACGTGTGCTGGCCGCGAATCCGGATTTTCAAACGCCGACGCTGCTGTCGCTGGTCCCCACCAAGTTTCAGGGCCCGCTCGAAGAGATGTTCTGGCTGTCGAGCGCCGGTTGGATGTTGACCTACGACGCCCCCCTTCCCGAAGTGGGTCAATCGCCCCTCCCCGAAAACCGCCCCGAGCTGCGCCGCTTTGCGCTCGACTTGTACCTGAGAGGTCTGACTCCGGACGCCGATCGTCGCGTGCGGACCCGCGCCGTGGCGATGCTTTATCAGCCGGTGTTGTTTTCCAATCCCGAGGTTGCAGAGGCGGCCGCCAGGATCGACACCGGAGATTTTCACCGCCTGCTCCCCGAATCCTTTCGTTCCGAGCTTCAACAGGCGGCCGGAGACGACAAGGCCCCGATCAAGCTGGAACTGACGCCGGAGCGGATCCGCAACTTCACCTATTTTCGCGACTTTGTGGTCCCGGAACTCGCGGTGGAAAACCGTGAGGACGGGATGTCTTGCTTCTCCTGTCACGGCGGAGGCAAGGTCCCGTCGATGCCGCTCGCCGCGCCCGAGCGAAGAAGCCGCTATTTGTCCCCGACGGACATGTGGCAGAACTACCGCACCCTGCTCGATCGAGTGGACGTCCGCAATGTGGATCAGAGCAAGTTGATGCGGAAACCGCTGAATATCCAGACCGGCGAAGAAGACGGGCATCAGGGAGGGCTGCGCTACAAACCGGGGGATCGCGGCTACGAAATCCTCAAACGCTGGGCTGCCGACGCCGCACGGTTGAATTGAACGTCACGCCATTGCGGTTGGCCTTCTGGCAGCGGCCCGCTCCGACCCCGTCGCACGTTGGGTGACGATCCTTGCGATATCTTCGGGCATTGTGATATCCTTCAAGCACTCCGGACGGAATGTCGGCCGCAAAATGACGGTTTTCGCCGGAGTTATCGACGTTTGTGTTCGCGCTGGGTTGTGGGATCGGCTCGGAAAGGGAGATTGTGGATTCGAAGGGACAGGTGTTGGTGACCGGCGGAGCGGGTTATCTCGGATCCGTCCTCATTCCGGCATTGCTCAGGGAAGGTTACGCGGTCACCGTTCTGGACCGGTTTCTGGAATGTGACACCAGCCTCCTGGAGTGTTGTTCGCATCCCCGCTTTCAGGCCGTGAAGGGGGATTGCCGCGAAGAGTCGGCAGTCGCGCCGCTCCTCCGGAGCGCCGACTGGATCATCCCCTTGGCCGCTCTCGTCGGGGCTCCGCTTTGTGCCCAGGACCAGATCGGCGCCAGATCGGTGAACGTTGATGCCGTCCGCCTCTTGCTGCGGCTCCGCTCACCGCGCCAGCACCTGCTCTTCCCAACGACGAATAGCGGCTATGGCATCGGCGAGCCGGGCAAGCATTGCACCGAAGAAACGCCGCTCCGCCCCATTTCGCTGTATGGCGTCACCAAGGTGGAAGCGGAGCAGGCGGTATTGGACGCGGGGGGCTGCGTCACGTTCCGGCTGGCGACCGTGTTCGGGACCGCGCCGCGGATGCGGCTCGACTTGCTCGTCAACGATTTTGTCTACCGGGCCGTCCATGACCGCGCCGTCGTGATCTTCGAAGGCCACGCCAAACGCAATTACATCCACATTCGGGACGTGGCGCGAGCCTTTCTCCACGCGCTCGAACGGTTCGACGTCATGCGCGACAAGCCCTACAACGTGGGACTCAGCGATGCCAATCTTTCGAAACTCGAGCTCTGCGAACGGATCCAGCGCCAGATCCCGGCATTCGTTTATCTCGAAGCGCCGATCGGCGAAGACCCCGACAAGCGGGACTATATCGTTTCGAATGCCCGCATCGAAGCCACCGGCTTCCGTCCCCGGTTTTCGCTCGACGACGGGATCGCCGAACTCCGCAAGGGTTACACGATGCTGCGAAACGGGAAGTACTCCAACGTTTAGCATGCCGCAACTCATCATCGCTGACAGCACGTTGCGAAACTTCATGGGGCATTCGTTCGAATATGCCCACTCCCTGGCCGTCGCGGCGCGGGCCCAAGGGGTCAACGTCGTCGTCCTCGGACATGAATCGATCATTCCCGAAGTCCAGCAGGAATTGCACGCGGTCCCCTGCTTCCGGCACGGGATCGATGACGACCTCGCTCCCCGATTTCTCAACTCCCGGTTTCTGTCGGGCCTGCGCGACCGGGTCAATTATCGGCTGCATTGCCGCAGCATGCGGGCCGCTCTGAATTCGTTGGCGGGCCGGATCGAATTCTCCCGCGACACGACCGTGTTCTTTCACACGCTCCGCCACAACCAGATCCTCCCGATCGTCCGCTGGGCGGAAAGTCTCCCGGAACCGAACCGTCCGCGCATGGTCGTGATGCTCCGGTTTACTGCCTACCCCTCCTACGAAGATCCCAGCAGCACGGAACCGTATTATCGTCACGCTTTGCGGACGCTGGAACTCGGCCCGGCCGCCGACCGATTTCAACTCGTCACGGACAGCGATCTGCTGCAGGACGAGTTCTCCGAATATACGTCGCTCAAAATTGACGTCGTGGGGATCCCGCACGGGGAGGCGCAAGCCGAGCTTCAGCCGGAGTCGAAGTCGCCCCTCACGCTCGGCTACGCCGGCGACGCCCGCCGGAACAAGGGATTCCACCTCTTGCCTGGCCTGCTCGGCGCGCTACGCGCGGAATTGCAGAGTGGACAACTCCGTGCGGAGATTCAATCCCCCGTCCGGAGTTCATCCGAATGGGACGTGCGCAATGCGGTCGAAAGCCTGAGGCGGTTGCCGGTTCACCTGATTGAGCAGCCGCTCTCTGGCGGCGAATACGCGGAACTGTTGCGGCAGATCGACATCATGCTCTTGCCGTACACGCTCGAGCATTACCACTCGCAGTCGTCGGGGATTTTCTGCGAAGCGCTCTCCCGCGGCATCCCCGTGGTCGTTCCCCGCGGAACCTGGATGGCGGACCAGATTACGAAAACCGGAGGAGGCGTTACGTTTCTCCCCGAAGATGCTTGCAGCCTCGAAGCGGCGGTCCGGGCGCTGATTGCGAATTATCCGGAAGTCAAATCGAAGGCGCTGGCGGGCCGCAGCGAGTGGAATTCGCAGCATAATGCCGCGGCCGTGCTCCGCTCCATCATGCCTGGTTGGGGAGCCTGAGCGAATGCCCACCATCGGTTTCTTCGGTCGAGAACTGACTTCACGCTATCCGCGGGGAATGGAACGGCTTGGACGCGCCGTCGCCGAGCGCCTGGTCTGCGACCCGTCGTTTCACTGCGTGAATCTGGAATCCATTCTGCTTGACCAGCGGACTCCCACCTTCGTCTCCAGCCCGCTCAAAGGCTGGCTCGATTCCCATCCGTTGCACAACGTTTACCTGGGTTGGGATGCGGGAATCACGGCGGCCGCCCTCCAGGTTCTTCCCCCCCTTTCGATTCCGCTCGTAGCCCGGGTCTACGGATCCCTCAAGCAGATGCTGCAGCGTCGGATCGGCAGTGCCGCGCCGGCATCCAGCAGTTCCGAACCGTCGTCAAATCGCTACATCGGAATCAACGAGCTCGATTTTTGCGTGACCTTCGATCCGGAAAACCCGCTGATCCGCTTGGACTGGGAAAATGCGTCCACCCGCTTGATCACGATCATTCACGATACGATTCCGCTCCGAATTTTCGAAGGCCCGACCTGGAAGCCAATCAAGTTTCGAACCGCGATCTCGACGGTTGTCCTGCGCTCGCACAAATTAATGTGCGTTTCGCAATCCACCGAACGGGACCTGCACTATTTCTTTCCGCACTCGCGGGGCAAGACGATCGTGGCTTCCCCCAGCAGCAATCTCCGCGATCCCCGTCCGGCCAGCGCCGCGGGGCTGAAGTCCGTGGTCCAGCGCCACATTCCGGGGCTCAACCCGGACGTGCCGTATTTCGTGTTTATTGGAGCACTCGAACGGCGAAAAAACCTCAGCAACCTGCTCCGCGCCTGCCGCTGGCTGGCACGCGAATCGGAAGTCCCCAAGTTCCAGCTCGTGCTCGCGGGAACGGCGACGTATCTCCGCAACTTTCGCCACCTGATCGACTCCGTGCGCAACCGCGTCCCCGTTCACATCGCGGGATACCTCAACGACGAAGCGATCCCCGAATTGATCGGCAACGCGACGGCACTGGTCATGCCTTCGCTCTGGGAGGGGTTTGGAATTCCGCTTGTCGAGGCGATGCAGTTGGGAACGCTCGTCGTGACGTCGGACATCAGTTCCTTGCCGGAGGTGGCGGGAGACGTCGGCATCTATTGCGATCCCTACGACCATCGCAGTATCGCGAAGGCCCTCAAGCTTGCCTTGACTCTCTCCCCGGAAGATCGTCAAGTGCGGATAGAGGCCGGTAAGCGGCGGGCGGCGGAGTTCAGTTACGAACGATTCGTCGGGACTCTTCGCAAACTCATTGCGGAAGCCTGACTGTTGCTCAAATCGGTCCCCGCTAAAAACCGAGAATCGTAAACGGCTCGTGGAGAAGGCTATGGCCAACGCCGCAAGTGATGCACTCGACGGAAGACCTTCCGCCGGGCTGCACGCGACCCGTTTTGCCATCGTGGATCCGTCCATCAAATCGTTGGCCGGTCATCACCTGACGTATGCCGTGCACGTCCTGGCAGCCGCGCAGCAAGCCGGTTACTCCGTCGTGTTGGCGACGCATCGCGAGCTTGAACCCGCCGCGCGGGACGAACTGCAGTCCCAGCCGGGACTGCGCCTCATGCCGATTTTTCGCCATCAGCATTGGTTAGATCTGAACGAGTTTCCCGCATTCCGGTTTGCCGTGGGGCTAGGGCAGATGGTGCGTCAATTTGCCTCAAGCGGGGCGACGATACGAGCCTGGTTCCGCCCGAAGACGCGGGCCGACCATCCTGTGCGCACGATCTTGCTAGCGATCTGTCTCGTGGTCCCCGCGCTCCTCTGTCTTCCGTTCGTGATCGTCAATGCCCTGATTCCGTCCCCGTTCCGCCCCTCGCGACTTCTCGGCCTGGCGGGTCGCTCGGTGGTTTCCTGGGCTGCCGAGTTCGCCCGCAAAGGGATGGTGTCGATCAAACGGCAGGATTTCACGGCTGATTGTCGCCAGTTCATCCGCGACGCCGAATTGAGTGCCGGAGACATTGTCTTCATCCCCACCCTCTCGCTGGATGAGCTCGCGGGGTTCGGCAAGCTCTTGGAAACTGACGAGCCCGCACAACGGCTCGTCTGGCACTTGCTTTTTCGCTACGACATCGATGCCGAGATCGCTGCCGATGTTTCTGGGGAATCGCCGCGAGGGGATTCGATCCGCCGGGAATTCCGGGACTTCACCGCCGGCGCGGCGAATCATGCGGTCCATTTTTGGACCGACACACGCGAGCTCGCATTCCAGTTCAACCGGCTGCACGCGGGAAGCTTCGGCCAACTCCCCATTCCGCACACGACCGCTATCGCGGCGCCGGCGGCTCAGAAAAGCGACTTCGTGACGGCAGTCTACCTGGGAGACGCTCGGGCCGAGAAAGGTTATGCCCACTTGCCGGGGTTGATCCGCACATTGCTTGACGAGTACGTCGACTCGGGAAATCTCCGGTTCCGCCTGCAATCGAATGTGTGCAACCCGGAGCGGGAGCCGGCCGTCATCGCGGCAAAATCAGAACTCGCAAGTTTCCGCTCTGTCGTCGAGTTGATCGACCAGCCGCTCGATGCAATCCGATATGGCGAATTGCTGCGGAGCGGCGATCTCGTGCTGCTCTTGTACGATTATCGAATCTACGCGGCCCGGAGTTCGGGGATCCTCGCGGAAGCGCTCGCCGCCGGCAAGCCGGTCCTCGTTGCCGCCGGGACCTGGCTCGCGGAACAGCTTCGCCCGGTGATCCGAGAGTATTGGCAGGAGTTAATTGTAACGATCGCTTTTCGGAAGACGCTCGCGTCCGAGAAACTCGCCAACGCTTCCAGTACAGCGAGAACGCTCCTGAGGAGCGCTCGCGCCGCACTCGATCCGGCGGCCCACGCCCTGCTGTTTTCGGGGACACCTGATTTTCAGACTGCCGGACATTCGTTGCTGATTCACTGTCGTTTCGAAGCAGTCGACGGCACGACCGTCCAGGAGCGGATCGTGTGGCTGGGCCCGATCCACTCGCGCGAGGCCGAATTCACCTTGGTGATGGTCCCTCCGGATGCGGCTGTCGCGGTCCTCCAATGGGCCAATCTCGAACCGGAAAACGCGCTCGAGTTCCGCAACTGGCGCTGGGAACAAATCGGCTGGCCCGGCCGCGCTCGCGGCGACGTCCCGTCGAGTGCCGTGGGCGTCATTTGCGGCGACGTGGCGGATGCCCCAGCTTGTCTGGCAGAACTCGTTGACCATCTCCCACATTACCGTCGCACCGCGGGCGAATTCGCTCCCCGTTTCTTCGAATTCCACAATGCGTCACGGCTGGTCGAGATTCTGGAGCAGGCCGGCAATCGTCCGTCTGCCACCACGGATGATTCCGAGTCGCCGACAGACTTCGAGACCGACCCGACGGGCCTTGTGTTGGATCGGAGCGAAGGCAATACTCTGTAACAAAGTGCTGACAAGACCTCCGGCCTCGCCCTCGGCGCGGCCTGCATCCGGTAACAATCGGTCTTGTCAGGAGTTCGTTCAACGCATGCGCTTTTAACGGGGCTCCGGCGCTGCGCCAGGCTGACGGCAAATGAAACAACATCGAGAAATCTCCGCCATCATTCTGGCCGGCGGGTTGGGATCGCGTTTGCAAGGCGTCCGCGCGGACTGTCCCAAACCGTTGATTCCGTGCGCCGGCCGTCCGTTCATCGAATGGGTGCTGCAATGGTTCCGCCGCCAGGGGATTCAGGAATTTGTCGTCTCGCTCGGGCACCTCGCGGACGTTGCCGAACGCTATTTCACCGAGCGCGCTGCCGATGGGGTTCAGCTTCACACGGTGGTCGAGCCGAACCTGTTGGGGACGGCCGGCGCACTCCGTTTCGCCTGGAACACGATTCCCGATCGCCCCGTCCTCGTGACCAACGGCGACTCCCTGCTGCTCGCCGATTTGGAACCCGTGTGGTCGCTCTGGGATTCGAGCGATGCCGATGGGATCTTGGTTGGCGTTCCGCAGCTGGATGCGTCAAGGTACGGGACGTTGGCCTTCAACGCGCAGGGCAGACTGCTGGCGTTCGAGGAAAAGCGGCCCGGTCGGGGGGTGATCAACGCCGGGATTTATCTCTTCCGCCCGGAACTGCTCGCCGCAATCCCCGCGCAGACTCCGCTCAGCCTGGAGCGCGATGTGTTTCCCACGTGGTTGCGGGAGCATCGGCGCTTGCAGGTGTGCGTCGTCGAGGGGCCGTTTCTCGATATTGGCCTGCCGGAGACGCTCGCCCAGGCCGACGACTTTCTTACGCATCAATGGATTGAGGACACGTCACCGTGATTGTCACCCGGACTCCCTTTCGAATCAGCTTCTTTGGCGGCGGGACCGATTACCCCGAATATTTCGAGCGCTATCCCGGCGCCGTCCTGGCAACCGCGATCGACAAATCACTTTTTCTCAGCGCCACGCACTTCTACTCCGGGTTGTTCGATTATTCACTGCGGATTGCCTACAGCCGCGTCGAGTGCGCCCAATCGCTTGAGCAAATCGAGCATATTCCCTTCCGCGAAATCCTGCGAAGTTGCGGGATCACGCGCGATCTGGAAATCAGCTACGCGGCCGAGCTCCCCTCGCTCTCGGGAATCGGCTCTTCGTCGAGCTTCGTGGTCGGGTTGCTCAATACCCTCGCCGCGTATCAGGAGCGCGTCATGCCCCCGCTCGAACTCGCCTACCGAGCGATCGACATCGAGCGGGATGTGCTGCACGAGGCGGTCGGCTGTCAGGACCAGGTGCTGGCGGCCGTCGGCGGATTCTGCCTCGTCGAGTTTCGCCGCAAGGATGACATCTGTGTCCACCAGGTCCCCTTGACCGCCGAGCAGGTCGAAAATCTCGAGCAACACCTCTTCATGGTGTTCACCGGGATCCGGCGGCGGGCAAGCGCCCAGGCGGCACGTCAGGTGGAACGGCTCGACATGAACGTCTCGCGGCTGCAACAACTGCGGGCGATGGTCGACGACGCCTACGAAGCGCTTGTCGGCACCACCAGCCTCGAAGGTTTCGGCCGTCTGCTCCACGCGTCATGGCAAGTCAAACGCGCGCTCGAAACTTCCATCAGCAACAAGGTGATTGAACGCATCTACACCACCGCGATGGAAAGTGGCGCGTGGGGAGGCAAGTTGCTGGGGGCGGGGGGCGGGGGGTTCTTGCTCTTTGTCATCCCGCCCGAACGTCGGGCTCGGATCAAAGAACAACTGGCCGACTTTCAGGAGATTCCGATTCGCCTCAACGCCGCGGGGAGCGAGATCATCTTCAACTCGGCGGCCAAATGAAGTCCGAGCTTTCGGAACGGCGTTAGTAACCGGCGCTCGACGAGCCGGATCCGTAACTCGACGATTCTGCATATCCCGAGTATCCCGAAAACGTCCACGGTGCTCCGTAGTTCCCCGTTCCCATCGTGCTCTGCCCGTAGCTCCCCAGGCCGTAGCGTGCCAATCCGGCTCCCCCCAGCCCGTAACCGCCCAGCCCGTAATTCTTCAAGCGGTAATCTCCGGGGCCGCGGTAACTGTTCACACGCGGCAACTCATACGCAGGCGGGTTTGAAAGCTCGGTGTCCAACTCCGCCGGAACCGGCGTCAACGCCGGTCCCGGCTCATATTCCCAGCCGTCCGCTCGGCTGACTCTTCGCGATGAACTCTCCGTTTGGGGAGCGTTCATGTCGCGGACGACGGCATGTCGCACGGCGCGTCGTCGCGCCCCTTGCGCTTCGGCCACATGCGGGAACAAGAGTCCCCCGGCGGCAAGCGCCAACGCGACGCCACTGAGTCTTCCCCATTTCATCCCGTGCATGATCATTCTCTCCGGGGCAGCAGGTTTGATGTGATGCTGCCAAATAGACATCATTCAGGTCCCATTTCGCGAAATCAAGTATCTCGCGACCGCAGAGAGTCGTCCGGCCAACACGGGAAGAAACCGACTGGAAAGCCACAGGATCAGCTCTGGCCTTGAGGAAGCGCGGAATCTCAGCAACACATATCGTCACTGGGAGTGGTGATCCCCCATCGCCCAGCCTGCTTTTTTACAGGACCGCGGAGCTCCGATATCGGACTCGACGGTCCTGCCGATGATTCCGGCCAGAGCGTCGGTTTGAAATGCGCGGCGTACTCCCTTTCCTTTAACGGCTGGGTTGTTCTAATTGAGGAAGACGGCCTGACGACCCAACCCTTGCCGATGGAGATCGCACATGTTTCGCCCGCTCACACGTCGAGACTTCGTGGCCCGTTCCTTGCAGACGAGCGCCGTTGCGGCAATCGGTGATCTCGCATTTCTCCGCGGTTTGCCTGCCGTTGCGGCGGATGAAGCGCAGGTCACCCCCCGCACGGCCCAATTCAGTCCGGAGATCGAGCCGCTCGTCCGACTCATTGAAGACACGCCGCGGGACCGGATCATCGAGACTGTCGCCGCTCAAGTTGGCAGAGGGGTCACTTACGAACACCTTCTCAGTGCCGTCTTTCTGGCGGGAGTGCGCGGAATCCAGCCGCGGCCGGTCGGCTTCAAATTCCATGCGGTGCTGGTCGTCAACTCCGCCCACCTCGCGAGTTTGCGCGCCCCAGAAAAAGATCGCTGGTTGCCGCTCTTCTGGGCGGTCGACAACTTCAAGTCTTCCCAGCAGGCCAACAAGAAGGAAGGGGACTGGCACATGGCGCCGGTCGACGAGAGCCACCTTCCCGCCCCGCACCAGGCCCGGCAACGGTTTATCGAGGCGATGGATGCGTGGGACGAGGAAGGGACCGATCGCGCCATCACGACCTTGGCCCGGACTGCCGGCGCCGCGGAGATTTACGAACTCTTCTGGCGCTACGGCTGCCGTGACTTTCGTGACATCTGCCACAAGGCGATCTACGCGGCCAATTCCTGGCGGACCCTGCAGACGATCGGCTGGCGGCACGCGGAACCGGTCCTGCGCTCGTTGAATTATGCCTTGCTGGACCGCGGGCAGGACGGCAATCCCGCACAGCATGATTTCGATGCGGACCGCCCGTTCCGCGAGAATCAGCAGCGGCTTGCCGAAATCGGACCGCTGTGGCAGCGGGAGCGGACCGTCTCCGTCTCGGCCGCCGCCGACTTGCTCGCCACGCTGCGCACGGCTAATCCCTCTGAAGGGAGCGCCAAAGTCGCCGAACTCCTCAAGCAGGGGATTCATCCCAATTCGGTCTGGGACGGCCTGTTCCTGGCGGCGGGCGAACTCATCATGCGTCAACCGGGCATCATCGGCATCCACTGCGTCACTTCGATCAACGCCCTGCACTACGCCTATCAAACCAGTGCCAACGACGAAACGCGGCGGCTGGTGATGCTCCAGGGGGCGGCCTTCCTGCCGATGTTCCTGCAAGCGATGAACCGTCGTGGCAAGGTTGCCGACGTGCGGATCGACCAACTGGAAAAAGCCGATGTCAAAGGGGACCTGGCCCAGGGGGTCGAAGAGATCTTCAGCGACGTCAGTCACGATCGGATGTTGGCGGCCCGCAAGACGTTTGCCCTGATGGATGGCGATCCGAGCCGTTTCCCGACGCTCGTCTCCGCCGCCGAGCGGCTGATCTTCACCAAGGGGCGCGACTCTCACGACTACAAGTTCAGCTCCGCCGCCCTGGAAGATTACTACGCGGTGAGCCTGCCGTGGCGGGCCCGTTATGCCGCCTCCAGTATGTTCAACCTCCGCGGGTCAGGTGATGCCGATAACGAACTGATCGGGCGCACGCGCACCGCCCTCGCCATGTCCTGATCCCGCGTCCGCGGGCCGACAAGCGGTTGTGCCCGCAGGGCTCCCTGCGCCCGCTCACAACGGGAGTTGCGTTCATGGGACCGGTCCGCCACGGGTGCGGAAAAGGCCGGACGCAACTGCTGGAACGTCCAAAGCGAGGATGCGGATCGTGCCGGTTGCGGTGAACCGCGCGGCGGTCGATTTCACGACAACCCCTACGTCGGGCAATTGATTGATGCGGGTTGTAAACGACGGTCGATGAACGAGACGTTGCGCACTCCGGACGGCGGCTTAAGGTCCGGAGGCCCCTTGCGGGCGATCCCGTACCCCGACGATATTTCAGGCAGAGAAGGACAGCGAACGATGGCGGGAAAAGGGGGCGGTGCCTGGAAAGTGGCCTATGCGGACTTTGTGACCGCCATGATGGCCTTCTTTCTCGTGATGTGGATCACCGGGCAGAGCAAGCCCGTCAAGCAGGCCGCCGCCGAGTATTTTGAAGATCCGTTCGGCGTCAAAAAGGGGGCGCGATCCAAAACCTTGAAGGGCCCGCGGGATTCCATCATCGAAGGCTCGCTGGAAAGCGGACGCGGCCAGGCTCACGGGATCGCGATGGGCACGATTCGGTCCTCGGAGCCCCCCAAAGCCCGCGGCGTCGATGCCAAAAAGCCTCCCCGGATGATTGTCGTTCACGACAGTACGGGGACCCACGGCTTGGGGACTGTTTTGCGGTTTGCCGACGGAATCGTGGAATTGGACGACGAAAGCAAGCGCCGCCTGGACGCATTGATCCCCATGCTGCTCGGCAAATTGAACAAGGTCGAAGTTCGCGTTTACACCTCCAGCGGATCCGGAGGGGCGTTTCAAGATCGCTGGCAGTTTTGCAATGCCCGCGGCGTCTCCACGATGAAGTACCTGGTGGGTTCCGGGATCGATTCGGAGCGGATCCAGCTTTGCCTTGAAGGGGAGACCGAGCTTCGCATCTCCGACGCGGACCGCGGCGATGACGATCTGAGCGGCAATGTCGAAGTGTTTGCAACGGACGTACTCTTGAACCGGTGACTGACAGCGCAATCGGGCTCCGCGATTTGGACCAGGGCATTCCAACGCAAAAAACGGCAACTACACGGGACGGACGAACATGATCGTAATTCTGGGAATGATCGTCGTGATCGGGGCAGTCTTGGGTGGGTTCACCTGGGCGGGGGGCCACATCGGCGCCCTGATCCATCCCTCCGAAGTGCTCACGATCGGGGGCTCCTCGCTCGGGGCCTTGATCATCATGTCGACGAAGAAGACGCTGGTCGACCTGGTTCACGGCATCATCGGAGCGATCAAGGGGACCCCGTTCGACGGCAAGATGTATCGCGACTTGTTCAAAGTGTCGTATGACCTGTTGCGGATCGCCCGCCAGGATGGGCTCCTGGCGCTGGAGCGGCACGTGAGCGCTCCCCACGAGAGCGACGTCATCAGCAAGTACCGCCACATTGCCGCCAACCACCACGTGGTCGAATTCTTTTGCTCGGGATTGGCCCCCTTGATCGACGGCGCCACTCCGGAAAAAACTTCCGCCCTCCTCGAAGCCGAATTGAAGGTAATCTCCGACGAGCATCACGTCCCGGTTGACGTCCTCTCCAAGACGGCCGACGGGCTCCCCGGGTTCGGGATCGTCGCCGCTGTGTTGGGAATTGTGATCACGATGGGGGCCATCGACGGCCCCGTCGAAGAAGTCGGTCACAAGGTCGGTGCCGCCCTCGTCGGAACGTTTCTGGGGATTTTGCTCTCTTACGGTTTCCTGGGGCCTTTGGCTGCCAGAATGGACTTTCAAGGGCAGGCGGAGTCCGCGTTCTTTCGCGCCATCACGACCATCATCGTCGAGTTCGCGAACGGAAACCCTCCCAAGGTGGCGATCGAACAGGCCCGCCGCGGGGTCAGCACCGAATTTCGGCCCAACAACGTGGAGCTCGAACAGCTCTTCCGCGAAGTCGAAACCAACGGCGCAGCGGCCTGACAGACTCCAGCCGGAATGGAAAGGTGAGTGAATGGCGGGCAAAGGGGGCGGCGCCTGGAAAGTGGCCTACGCGGACTTCGTGACCGCCATGATGGCCTTCTTTCTGGTGATGTGGATCACGGGGCAGGACAAGCCGGTGAAGGAAGCGGTCTCGAAGTATTTCGAGGATCCCTTCGGCGACGACGTCGGCTCCCGCTCGACCTCCTTGAAGGGGCCTTATGATTCGCTGACCGTCGGCAACTTTGACCGCGGCCGCGGACCTGCCGCCGGAATGGTGATGTCGAACCTCAAGTCGACGGCCCCTTTGAACACCCGCGGCACGTCTGCCGTCATGCCCCCCCGCATGACCATCTTTCAGAACAGCACGCGCAAACGGAGCCTCGGAACGGCACTCCTGTTCGCCGAAGGTTCCGCCGATCTGGATGAACAGGGGCGCAAGCGGTTGGATTCGCTCATCCCGCTGCTCCTGGGCAAGGCCAACAAGGTCGAGGTTCGCGGCTTCACTTCCCGCCGCCCCCTGGACCCCGACAGCCCCTATCGTGATTCGCGGGAACTCTGTTACGCCCGCTGCATGACGACAATGAAATATCTGATCGAGCGGAACATCCATGCCGAGCGGATGCGGATTTGCCTGGACGGCGAACCGGAGCATTATGCCCCCAGCCACGAGCGCGACTTGCAGGCGGAATTATGCAACGTCGAAGTCTTCGCCTCCGACATGATCTCCCGCCGCCGCGAAGCTTCGGATCAGCGCGGCCCCGACCCCGGGCATGCAGGGGCGGCTCTCCCCGATCCGGAGCCTGAGGAAAAGTGATTCCGGACTGGGCCGTTCCTGATCCGGGTTCGCAATTCCATTCCGCGGTCAATGTTTGTGCGCGTGTCCGTCTGCCTGGAATAGCTTGTGGTTCTTGTCCCCGCGGGCAGTGACATACGCGATCAAATCCAGGACTTCATCCCGGCTCAACTTGTCGAGCAGTCCCTTCGGCATGAGCGACGTCGGAGACTTCTGCCGCTCCTCGATGTCGGCCTTCTTGATCTCGACTGGCTCCGACTTCACCAGCGGGTTTTCAATCACCTTGACCTTGTCCGGAGTTTCCTCGACGACGAGCCCCGTCACGGTCTTTCCCGAAGCGAGCAGGAACGAAAACGCCTGGAATTTTTCATTAATCCGCGCCGAAGGCTCGAGCACGTCCTTGAGAATCTCAATCGGCTTGGCCTGGGGATCGAGTTTCGTCAAGTCCGCGCCGAACTGATTTCCCTGGTTGTCCACGCGGTGGCAGGAAACGCAGGACGCGACCACAAACATCTGTTTCCCCGTTGCGAAGGAACGGGCCTCGGAATGCTCCACCGCGGCAGCCAGGTCGCCGAACGTCCACGCGGTCCGCGGCCGCCGATCCTTCAAGAGCTTGTCACGGATCGGGAGCGGATGCGCGGCAAGATATTCCTCCGGGCTCGCCAGGTACGCGTCGAGGTCCGGAACGACGTAGAGCGCCCCGTACATCCGCCGCCAGTGGCCCGGATAAGTGCAGACATACGGGTAGACCCCCGGCTCCGTCGGCGCCACGAACGCGAGCCGTTGCGAGTCGCGCGGTTGCAGGAGCGTGCTGGCGAGCAGGACCTTGGGGGATTGCGGCACGAAATGCTGCGCGGCGAAGCTCGGCTGCTGGGCGCTCGCTTCGGCGCTCAAGCCGATCTCCTCAAGCGAGCCCGGCTGCACGATCACAAAGTTGTGCGGCATCAGGTCCGAGTTGTCGAGCAAAAACTCGACCGGCTTGCCCGCTTTGACTGCGATTACGTCCTGATCGAACGACATCCGCTCGAACAGCGTCCCGATCCGAATCCTCCGCACCCCCAGTTCCTCCAACTCCAGCCGCCGGGCCTTCGCCGCGTCCGCCGGCAGCAGCGTCGTCAGCGAATCGGCGAACTCGAACGCCGCTTGAGCGGCAGGTGACGTTCGCTCCTGGGGCGCCTGCTGGCGGAGCGAATTCACCAAAACCTCCACCAAGGGACCGGCTTCTTCCTGAGGCCACGATGTCCGCGGGATCCGTTGCAGAGCGCGGATCGCCGCCCAACGATCGACGTCATCGCGGACGAACTTGGCCAGCTTCTGGAACGTCTTCAATTCCTGTCCGCGAATCTGCGTCAGCGCCTGCATGGCCGACTGGCGCACCTGCGCCGCCGCTCCCCCGCCGCTTTGCGGGAATTTGGCGACGGGGTTGGGGGCCGGGATCCGCTCTTGCTGGAAGACCGTTCCGCGGTTGCCGTCCAGCACGCTGAGGGTAAAGCCTTCGAGTCGCTTCCCCAGATCCCCTTCGCCGCGGTTATAAATCACAATTTCGTCGATCGCGAACTCTTTGCCGAGATCGACTTCCCACCACGGTTTCCCGGTGTTTTCTTCCGAGTGGGTCTGCCCGCCGGCACCGAATGCGCGAGCCGTGTTGCCGTCGATGGCCCGTTTGGCGTCCCCTCCGTTCGCGGTGTTCTTCTGCGTGGCCGTCCCTTGCCGCGCCACATTCCGCCCGTTGCTCAAGACTTCAACTTCGGCCAGCGTCAACGTTCCCCGGCCGGGGAGCTCGACGCGCACGTAGCGCCCCAATGTCCCTTTCCCCGCGGCGCCGCCAAGGGAGGCCGGCAGCTCGGAGAGCAGCGGTTCGATCTTCCCGTAGAGGCTCGCGCGGATCCCCGGATCGGAAATGAGCGGCACGGCACTCACAAAATCCTGCAGCCGTTGGACGTCGCTTGCCGCCAGGTTCCACGCCTTGTCCGGCGAGCCGTCCACCGTGATCAGCGACACATACCCGATCTGCCGGAACGTCTGCTGCTTGGCGGACGTCGCCAGGTTTTCAAGTTCCGCGCGGGCGGCTGCGAGTTCGCCGGTCCGCCGTCCCGTCAATTGCCGCACCAGATCGAACACAACGCTCTGCTCGGCCTGGACTCGATTTTGATCTTTCCAGCACATTGGGATCCTAAGCTTAGAATTCCACGTGGACAAGTTGTCGCGG
>JADMIO011283411.1_pt1 | contig 43341 bp, 40 predicted proteins | sample 8958161 | NCBI WGS metagenome assembly JADMIO01 (sample SAMN16585339, study PRJNA669376) | soil metagenome | isolation source: Crop rotation soil | place: USA: Cullars Rotation, Alabama | collected 2011
ACGCAAAAACTCCGCGACCGCTTGAAGCAAGTCGAAGAGCAAGTAGCCTCCCTGGAGTCCGAACTAGCCCAGCACGAAGCGTCGTTAGGCACCTTCAAGAGCATGGAAGAAACCGTTCGCCTGAACGAACTCATCACCCAGCGCACTCTGGAGTTAGAGAAGGCCGTCACGGAGTGGGAATCCCTCTCCTCCGAACTGGAGTCCGCAAGCTAGAGTTTGAGGATCACTGAGGCGATAGAGTGCTCATGATGCGCCCCTCAATCAGATCCCAAAATTCCACTTGTCTCGATACCGTTCCCAGTGCGGTTCGTTTCTTTGCGTCATCGTAGACAAGATTACTGGTGGGGCGCGCGGATGGAACGGTTTGGCTAGCAGCCGTCTGAGGACTCCACAAGTGTACGGGGCCGTCCTCCGCGGCGTACGCGATCCATCCACTTCCTCCCAAAACGGCGATCGTTCGCACATAGCCGGATTGTGGCGGCGAGGTCCGAAGTAACCGCCGAGTGGCCAGATCCCATTGGTAAACTCGGCCATCTTGACTTCCCATGAAGACCGAACCTGACGCATCCAGGCCTATCGGACCCAACGTCATGATCTTCCGGTTCTCAGTTAGCCTGCCTGCTAATGCATCCACGCGGAGGTCCCAAAGTGCCGGGCCAATGTCCAGCCCAAAGTAACCCGCCTCATCCGGAGTGAAGACCACGTCACCCCAGATCGATGTACAGCAATGGATCGACCTGACGGCTCCACTTGCTAAGCTCATCATTGTGACCCGCCCGATGCCGCTAACGGTCAGAAGGGAGCGCCCATCCGAGCTAAATCTTACCGATCCGTAGTTCGCACCGTCGTTTCGAATCACGTGTTGCTCATGAGTATTCGGCAAGGTAACCAACGTAATGTTCCGATTCGCGATTGCCAAGTTTTGGCCGGTCGGAGAAAATCGCAGGTCATTCAGCTTGCCGTTCGATTGAATTATTTTGCTAGGAAGAGTTAGGTCGTCCAAGCCCCAGACATGAATCAATCCCTCTGAGGTGCCGCCCGCGATCCATTTGCCGCTCGCGCGCAATAACATGAATGCTTGAGTCGGTCCTCTTCGCAGGGGAAAACGTAACAATCAAGACAAAGGCGCTAACAAGAAGCAGCGTGAATGCGGCAGTGAAGGTTCGGTCCGAGGTCAGACAGCTTCATCGGAATGTGTTGACGCACAGAGGCTCGAATTAAGCCGCCCTACTAATTCGTTCTGAGTTGGAAAGGGGGACTGTTTACTACGCCTAGAACCAGGGACTCGAAAGTGTAGTTGGTCTTCGCGCTCTCTCGGACGATGGCACGGACGGCGGGGGCGTCGAAGTATTGCGCGTTGCGACCGACAGCGTACATCAGGAGTTTCTCCGTGATGGTGTTGACGAAACGCTCGGGGTCTTTCGCTAACGTTTCCTTCAATCCAGCGAGACCTTCGAATCGGGTTCCATCCGGGAACACGCCAACAACATCCAAAGGCTTGCCGTTATCCCGATCGCGCCACCGCCCGATCGCGTCGAAGTTTTCCAGCGCCAAGCCGATAGGATCCATGCGGGCGTGGCAGCTGGCACACACCGGGCTCGCGCGGTGGAGTTCCATGGCCTCTCGCATGGAAAGCGCCTCGCCTGTGGCGCTGGCTTCGGTCTTGAGTGCGGGAATATCCGGCGGAGGCGGCGGGGGAGCGGCTGCGAGAAGATTCTCCAGAACGTATTTGCCGCGCAAAACCGGCGACGTGCGCGTCGGGTAGGACGTAAGGCTAAGAATGCTGCCTTGCCCTAAAAGACCTCCGCGAGGGCTCCCCGGTGGCAGGTCGATACGCCGGAAGTAGCTGCCTTGCACGTTAGGAATGCCGTAATGTTTCGCGAGTCTTTCGTTGACGAAAGTATAGTTCGCTGTGAGCAGATCCACCACGCTGCGGTTCTCGCGCAGGATGCTGCCGAGGAATAACTCCGTTTCTTGCTCAAAAGCGCGGCGAAGGCTCTGGTCGAAATCTCGGAACAGCAGAATATCCGGCTCCTTCAATGCCACGTCGCGTAAGAACAGCCATTGGGCGGCGAAGTTATCGATGAGCGATTCCGAACGTGGATCGGCCAGCATGCGTTTCACTTGCTGCGTTAATACCTGAGGCTCGCGCAAACGTCCGTTGGCACCCAAGTCACGAAGTTCGTCGTCCGGAATGCTCGACCAAAGGAAGAACGACAACCGGGAAGCGAGTTCCAGGCCAGTGATCTTGTAGGTGCTATTGGGAAGCCCGCCTGCCGGGTCGCGCTCAATCCGGTAGAGAAATTGCGGACTGACCAGCACGCGCTCAAGGGCCCGCTGGACACCCAGGTCGAAATTGCCCTCGCTTTTTCCGGCCGTGTAAAAAGGCATCAGAGCCTCGACGTCAGCGTCGGTACTGGGGCGTCGATAGGCTCGCGCAGTCAATGTGGAAAGGATCTGGCGCACGCATTGTTGTTCATCCAACACCGAAGTCGGCCGGCAGGTAAAAAGCCTGCGACGGCTTTCCGTGTCGCCCGGACCTCTCTCATTGAACGGTCCTGTGAGGATCACGCTGGCGATGGCGGGCTGGGTTCCCCGGCTGCGGAGCCTGGGCCGAAGCACAGCTTCATCTGAAGCGTCGGTACGCTGCACAAAAGTGACGGCAACAAGATGCTCACCGGCTTTGATCGGAACGCGAAATTCGGGATCGCCGCCTACCGGCGCTCCGCCACGCCCCGTTCGACCGACGCCTGCGCTCCCGATCATCAGAACATCCTTACGTTCGCCGTCCACGCTGATCTCGATTTGATGCGCTTCGCGGCCCGCTCCTGAAACTTCGACGCGCAGTTGATACTCGGCATCCAACGGGAAGTAGCTTTTGATCGCAATGCCGCCGCGCGTGCCAAACGGGAGTTCGTCGAGGCGCTCGTCTTGCGGCATGTCAGCGGCGACGCGGTGGATGTTAAACATCTCCGGCATCTTCGGATCGCCGACTGCCAGGCGGCTGATCTTGCGCGCAGCTTCCAAGTAGCGCTCCAGAATGACGGGCGACACGAAGAGCAAATCGGCGATATTGTCGAAGCCACTCGAGGAGTTGTCGGCAGGCAGCAGGAGTTTGTAATCCATCTCCTTCGGCAGATCGCGGACGGCAAGCAGATCGCGGATGGCGTTCTGATATTCGGTGCGCGTTAGTCGGTGCAGGTGAGGTAACCTGCCGGGATCGGGTTTAGCCGCAGCGGCTCGGTCGAGTTCGGTTTCAAGATATGTGGCGATTGATTTGTAAGTGTCCGCAGAAGGTCTCGGCACACCCAAGGGTGGCATGGAGTTCGCTCGGAGCTGCCGAATCACTCGCTCCCAGAGTTCAGGGTTGGCGGTCGGCGAAGCCGCGGGATTGAGGACGACGCCTCCGGTTTTGAGCTTCTCGTTGTGGCAGCCGGTGCAGTATTGCGTGAGTGCGGCTTGCGGAGCCTGAGCCGTTTGCGGCCACGCGGGGGAGGTCAGCAGGAGAGCCACAGCCGCGAATGGAACGAGATTTCTCAAATCGTTGCCATTATATAACTTCTACCTATATTACGATCACGTGCACCGCAATATCGAGGAACAAGCAAATGTCAGGCTCTTGATTGCTACTTACTTTTTCGGAGCCAGCCCTTCGGTCAGCTCGATGTATGTCCCCCAAGGATCAGTGACGAACGCGATCTTGAGGTCGGCCTCGGCAATCTGGCGGATGGGAGCCTCGATCTTAACTCCTTGCGCTTCGAGTTTCTTGACGAACTGATCGAGATTTTTCACCTCGAAGCCAATGTGATCGATGCCGCGGCCTTTGGTGCCCACCAGCTCCTTCGCGCCGCTCGAATAGGAGAGATTGGCTCCAGGAACATCCCCCGCTTCAATCGGCACGATGCGAGGCAGGCACGCAATGCAATTGCGCTGGCCGGGTGTAGCTCCGAAAATCTTCGCATACCAGGCCTGCATGCCTGCGATATCGGCGATGTTGTAGTGGATATGATTCATCTGAATTGGCACAGTCAATTCAGGGACTCCGTACACTTCGACCCGAATATTTTCGGGAGCCATGACGTACACTTCGTTCGGGTTCGCGGTCGGTTCAATCGTGAGTCCGGCGGCCTTCCACTTCGCGAGCGCGGCGGGCATATCCTTAACGACGAAACCGAAATGATCCACGATGGACCCACGTGGAGGAGGCACCGGCTGGTCCGTCTTGCGGATCATCACGTACACACCGGGGAAGGCGATCATCTCCAAAGGTCCGTTCTTCACCACCGTGCCGCCCATGTGCTGCGTCCAGAACACTTTCTGCGCATCCACATCGCGAACGGACAAGTGCATGTGCCCCATCGCGACTCCTTCAGCGTTGGGCGCAGCGAGTTGTGCGAGAAGCGGCGTTCCACCGAGGACGATAAGACTCAGAAATGATTTCGCGGTCATGCGGCTAATCTAGCACGGCGCCGACTTCATGACATGCGAATCTGCCACCTCCCCGAACGCGCCGTGAAGGCTTGGCCGTCCAGTTGCTCCCTGAGAGCGCGGACCTGTCTCTTTCGAACCAAAGGAAAGGATTGATAGTTTGCAATGTCTTGGCCATCGGCGGTCTCCTCACGTTCGTAGCATTTCGCAACGTTGTCATGAAACACAGCCGAGTTCGGGTTGTCTAATCTCCAGAGCAGCCTGAGCCGAAGGAGGAACCCTCATGGAAATGACATCATTGATCGCCGATCAGTTAAATCGCGAAGCCGAACTGACGCGCCGCGCATTACAGCAGGTGCCAAAGGGCAAAAATGATTGGAAGCCGCACCCCAAGTCGATGCCGCTCGGCCAGTTGGCGCACCTGGTCGCCACCATGCCGTCGTGGATCTCAATGATCGTCAAACAAGACGAACTGGATATCAAACCACAGGCAGGCGGTCATGACGCCGCGTCCCGAAATCTGGATTCAGCGGAAGCGCTGGTGCAGACTCACGACAAAGCTGTGACGGAGGCGAAAGAGGCAGTTTCGTCCACTACCGATAAGAAACTTCAGACTCCCTGGAAGCTGTTGGAAGGTGGCAAAGTAATGTCCACCGACTCGCGACTCGCCTTCATAATGGACAACTTCAAACATCTGGCCCACCACCGCGGCCAACTGACCGTGTACCTGCGCATGAATGATGCCCAGGTACCGGCGATCTACGGTCCATCGGCCGACGATCATCGGTTTTGAATTAGTAAGCCACGCTCATTAGGCCGTTTCAACGGTGGGACTTGCAGGTCAATTCGGGGTATTCGATCTGCTCGTCGAGTTCGCTGGAAGGAGCTTTCAGCCTGCAGCGGATTCTTAGTCCACTTCTTCCAACCCGCATGCGAACAAGTCAGGCAATTCGGCCGAGTACGACATTGGTAGGATAGGTGTCGTGACTGACAAACGATGGGTGCTGGCGCTCCCTTTCCTGGCTTGGGTTGCGATGGCGCAACAACCTCCTGCAAACCCGACTCAGGCGGAGGCTGTCGATAAGATTTTTCAGCGATGGGACTCTCTCGAGTCTCCCGGCTGCGCCCTCTCCGTCATGCAGGCGGGGCAGATCGTATACAAGCGCGGCTATGGCATGGCGGATCTGGACCACGACATTCATATCGGCCCGGACTCTGTCTTCCATGTGGCATCGCTGTCGAAGCAGTTCACCGCCACTGCGATCGTGCTGCTGGCGCAGGCTGGCGGGCTTTCGCTGGATGACGACGTTCGAAAATACCTTCCAGAACTACCGGATTTCGGCACGCCGATCACCATTCGGAATTTGATTCATCACACCAGCGGACTTCGCGATCAGTGGGACCTGCTGCAGCTCGCCGGTTGGCGCTATTCTCTTGATCTGATCACGGACGATGATGTCCTGGGATTGATCTCAAGGCAGCGCGACCTCAATTTCAAGCCTGGCGATCAGTTCCTTTACAGTAATACCGGATATACTCTTCTCGCTCAGATCGTCGAGCGGGTGAGCCGGCAGTCCTTCCGCGATTTCACCGAGCAGCGCATTTTTGAGCCGCTTGGCATGAAGAATACGCATTTTCAAGATGATCACGCCGAAATCGTCAAGCGTCAGGCGATCGGTTATGCCAAGGACGGGAACGTTTTTCGATTAAGCGTCCCTAATTTCGACACGGTGGGACCAACCGGCCTGCTGAGCACCGTGGAAGATCTCGCTTTATGGGACGAGAATTTCTATCAACCGACGGATGACTGGAAACCCGTGGTCGAACAGCTTCTGCAGACTGGCACACTCAATAATGGCCAACCGCTCACCTACGCTTTTGGACTTCAGATGGACAAGTATCGCGGTTTAACGGTGGTGGATCACAATGGTGCTGAGGCCGGTTACAAAGCCGACCTGTTGCGCTTTCCCGAACAACACCTCTCGGTGGCCTGCTTGTGCAATGTATCGGAGGCGAATCCCGCGTTACTGGCGCGGTCCGTCGCAGATATTTTTTTGGCCAGTGACTTCAAGGAACCGCCGCCCTCGGCTTTACCAGCGGAGAAGCCGATCACGCTTTCGCAACGAGAGCTTTCGCGCTACGTCGGGGTGTACTGGGACCAGGAGACCGAATCGGCATTTCGACTCACGTTGCGTGAGGGCAGGCTCATGCTCGGCGCAAGCGCGATGATACCCGTTGCCGAGAATCGCTTTCGGGTGGGAGCACTCGAGCTAACTGCCGAACCCGAGACTTCAGAGGTACCGCTCCGAATGATCATCCGATCCGGAGCCGAATCCAGGGCTCAAATTTTCACCGCTGCGCCGGAGGTGAGGATGACACCGGGCCAAAGAGACGAATACACCGGGAACTACCAAAGCGACGAAATCGACGGACTCTATCGGATCGTGGAGGAGCGCAACACGCTGGTATTGAAACGGCCGAAGTACGGGACGGACATTCTCATACCTACGATCCTGGACTACTTCCAGGGAGGCCCCGGAAGCCTTCATTTCCTTCGGAACGCCAGCGGAGACATTACAGGTTTTCTGATGAGAACCGGCCGGATACGGAATTTCCAGTTCAAAAAGGTGGACTGAGTGACAGTGTAAGGACGGCTTGTCCAGAGTGACGGCGCGATCCTGCCCTGAACCGACTAGACGGGAAGCACGGAAGCTGAAGAAGCGTCGAGTTTCTACTTCTTGCCTGCGTCCTTATCCTTGACACTCAATCCGCCGGTAATGCCGTCGACCTGATACCCCGTTTGGACTTTCCTGGCTCGGGCAATCTCTGCCGGAGTGGCTGTCTTCGGGTCGACGTTCGCAGCAGGGCAGGTGAAGCCGCGCAGTGTGCATTCTGAGGTGTTGTGCTTGATGCCCCGCTTTTCCATCTCTCGCGTCATCAGAGCGAATGCTTCCTCATTGACGAATACAGCGTTATTGGGAATGAAGGTTCCGACGCCAATCGCATAATCAATCGGCATGAGAGGCTCTATACTGGATCCGAACTGCCCGTCGTTCTTCTTGCCCAGATCGTGAACGTCCAGCCGGGCGCCCTTGTCGATCAGGTATTGAATGATGGAAACTTCGCCCATGTTGGCGGCGGCCATCAGAGAAGTAATGCCATAACTGTCGGCAGCGTTGACGTTTTCGCCGAGGGCGATCATCTTGTCGATGATCTTCAGACGGTCGGCAACCGGGCGGGCTTTGTGATAACTCCGAATGAAGCCCAGACCCGCGGCAGCCATCAGCGTCGTTTCGCGATCCGAGGATTGAATGTGCGGATCGGCGCCATGGGCGAGCAACAGGTTTACAACTTCCAGATCCGCGGAAAACGCAGCCCGCATGAGGGCCGTGGCGAAGACAATGCGGGGAGATCCTTCGCGCATGCGCGACCGGGGAGTGTTGTTTACGACAGCATTCGGATTCGCCCCGGCGTCCAGCAATTTCTGAATCAGGAACATCGGATCTTTCGTAACGATCCACGGGAAGTTCGGAGCCGTCTCCATGTTGCGGCGGTCAACGGCCCAGAATAAGGGCGTGAATCCCTGCGCATCGGCCTGATTCACATTCGCACCGTTGTCGATTAAGAATGAAGCAATGTCATAACTACCATTGAATAAGGCGAGCCCCAAGGCGTCTTTTCCGTCGCCATCCCGCGCGCTCATATCTGCCTTGGCGGCAACCAGAAGACGGGCGGACTCCAGATCGTTTTCCCGTGCCGCAAACATCAACGCGGTCAGCAGGCCGCTCGATAGCTCCTCAGGACCTTGGCCGGGCTTCACGGCGGACGGCGTCGTGCCCTCGTATGTTCGGCTTGTGGCCTGTGCAACAAACTTCGACTTGGCGTTGACGTTCGCTCCTCCCGCGATCAGCGTCTTTACCGCATCCGCGTTTCGCGCCGCTGTTGCCCACATGAGTGCGGTCGTGTCTCCCCACTTCTCCGTCGCATTGACATTCGCACCAAGATCGAGCAACAACTTGACCGCGTCGGGTTTTCCTGTGCGCGAAGCCATCATCAACGCCGTATCGCCGGACGCTGTGAGTGAAGCATTCGGGTCCGCGCCGGCTTTTATCAATCTGCCGATCATCGCAGCGCTTCCGTTCACGCTGGCGAGCAGGAGTGGTGTGGCTCCGTCCATATTGGCTGTAAAGACTTTTGCGCCGGCCGTCAGAAGCAGATCGGCGATCTCAAGATCGTCGCGCTGCGCGGCCCAAAGTAAAGCCGTCGAACCATCCACCTGGCTGGCATTCACGTCCGACTTTTTCTGAATCAATCCCCGGACGGCTTCTTTATCGCCCCTCATGGCAGCATCGGCGATGTCGCTTGCGCTCGCGCATAGAGAGCCGATGGTGAGCAGCGCCGCGATAATTGGCAGAGTTCGATTCATAATTTAGTTCCCCTGATTGGTCCCGCGCGTTCGCGCCAGCCACTCTACCAGCTGCTCGACTTCCTTATCCTCGATCTGCGCCCCTCTCTCGCGCATGTCTAAGGTAATGGTGCGCCATCGTTCCTCAGGATTCCGTTGCTTTTCGACCCGATCCAGAGCGTGACATTTCGTACACGCGCGGTTCAGCAGTCGATTCGCCTCGGGATCGGAGAAAAACTCGCTGATCTCCTGTGGAACGTACGCGCGGGGAAAGGGTTTTGTTTTCGGACCGAACCTCTCCACCAGCCATGTCACCAGGAGGTCGCGATCCGCATCTTTGAGAATCTTCGGCTGATCCTTGTGCTTGGCGTCCAGCAGCGTTTTCCATCCTGCTTCATCCAGGGCAAAAAACGCGTAGTCGTCAATGCCGTGGCAGCTAATGCAGTTCTCCTGAATCACTTCCCACACCGGTCCATCAGGCCGTTTCACCTGGGGACGTGCAGGGTTTCTTTGCGCGTGCGCCGGTAGCGTCACGATGATGCCTAGAACCACCGCCAGAGCGTTCCACGCCTTGTGCTTTAGGATCATGACCTATTACGCGAGCGTAAGTGGGCTCGCGCTGGAACCAAAACTCTCTCGATCGATGCCGTACTTATGAATCAGGCCGAGCAGCATGTTTGCGGTCCGCTCTTTGTTATCGGGGAAAACCAGATGGCGGTTTCCTTTGAATGATCCGTCCAACCCACCGACCAGGATCACGGGAACCTTCTCGTGCGCGTGCCGATGCGAGTTCCCCATGTTACTTCCCTTGTAGATCAGGACGTGATCGAGAACCGTACCGTCTCCTTCAGGGATCTTGCTCAGCTTGTCGACAAAGTATGCGAAGTTCTGCACGTGATAGCGGTTGATTTTCGCGTAGTTCGCGACGTTCTCTGGCTTGTCCCCGTGATGCGAGGTTCCGTGCCAGCCTCCTGTGAAACCAGACTCCGGGAAACTGGCACCGGAAAGATCTCGTCCCAGCATGAACGTGATGGCTCGCGTGATGTCGCCCTCAAAGGCGAGCGCCATTAAGTCGTAGATCAGGCGAAAATGCGTGTGCCTGCTTTCGGGCAGACCGAAGGGGATTTCCTGGGACGGCTCCGCGACGTTGGTGTTCATCGCAATTTCGATTCGTCGCTCAATTTCCCGAATGTTTTCCAGGTAGGCATCCAGGCGGGTCTGATCTTCTGCTACGAGAGGCTTCTTGAAGTGTCCAATCTCCTGAGCGATGGAATCGAGTATGCTAGCGTTTTGTTTGCGGCCAAGACGCCGCGCTTCTGCGCTGGGTCCATCGCCGAACATCCGTTCGAAGACCACTCTCGGGTTGACCTGGGTCGGCAGCGGCTGCGTGGGCGAGGCCCACGAAATTGAGTTGGTATAAGCGCAGCTATAACCCCAGTTGCAGTTGCCAAAATTTCCTGTGTCCTCAATGCCGAGTTGCAGCGATCCGAGGATGGTATCGCGCCCGTACTGCTGCGCGATCACCTGATCGATCGTGATACCCAGCATGGGACTCACGGTGTTTCTCCGTGGGCGCATGCCGGACAATAAAACAGCTCCGCGAGCATGATCGCCACCCGGTTCATCCGCGGTCGCCATCGCTTCCGGCATGTCCAGCCCGGTGATTAAGGTGACATGCTTACGAAATGGCTCCAGGGGTTTGGTGATGAATGAAAATTCAAAATCTGCACCCGTCTGCAAGGGGCTCCAATAACCCGGCGACGCCCCATGCGGATGCCAGATTGCGGCGAATCGCTTGGGCGGCACAGCGGCCGTTTTGCGGAGCGGGGTTTGGGCCGGAATCATTGAATCGAGCAGTGGAAGCGCGAGCGTTACGCCTGCTCCACGGAGGAAGGTCCGGCGAGGGATGTGCTTTTTGGTCAGAAACATCTATAAAGCCTCGATTCTATACTCGTCTTCAATTCGGGCTGGACGCAAGGGTCTCTGTTCTCATCTGGAACGGTGCGCTTCTGATTACACCCAGCAGGATCTCCATAAAACGGTCATTATTCTTGTCAGCATCTCGAACAATCCTTCGAATTGTCGGCATGTCGTAATACTCCACGCCTCGGCCTAACCCATAGGTCATGAGCTTCTCCGTGAACATCCGGACGAACTGCGGGGAATAACGCAGCAGGGATTTTCTCAGCTCCACCGGACCGTTGACCTTCGTTCCGTCCCACAACTCAGCCGAACTGTCGATCGGTGTGCCTCCGTCGGCGCCCTGTTTCAGACGCCATTTGCCATCTGCATCGAAATTCTCCAAAGCGAAACCGATCGGATCCATCAGCTTGTGGCAGCTCGCGCAGGGCTCCATCTTGCGATGCATCGTCATCTGGTCGCGCAAAGTCAGCGTTTTTTCAGAATCACCCTTTGTGTCTTCGAGCGGTGGAACGTTTGGGGGCGGCTCCGGCGGAGGCGTTCCCAGGATATTTTCGAGTACCCAAACGCCGCGCTTCACAGGCGATGTCCGGAAATTCTGGACCCAGGTGACAGACAGAAAGCTCCCTTGGCCCAGCAGACCACGTCGATAGTCCAACTCAGGCCCAAGTTGCACGCGCCGGAAGTGCGAACCGTAGACGTTTGGAATTCCGTAATGCTTTGCCAGCCGCTCATTCACGAAGGTGTAGTCGGCCGTAAGCAGATCCGTCACGTTTCGATTCTCACGCATGATGCTCTCAAAGAGCATCTCCGTCTCACGGCGGAACCCTTTGCGTAGATCGTCGTCCCAATCCGGATAGAAGAGTCCGTCGGGAGAAGTCGAAGGCAGGTTGCGGAGGTATAAGACCTGATCCGCAAAATTCTCAATCATCGCCGCCGAGCGGGAATCGTTCATCATGCGGCGTACCTGCTGCTCCAGGACCGCCGGGGTGTGCAGCTTATTCTGACTCGCAATGCTGATCAGTTCGTCGTCCGGAATACTGGACCATAAGAAGAAGGACAAACGGGAGGCGAGTTCGAGATCGGAGATTTGATATTGCTGCCCCGGGACGTTCTTGGTAGGTGCCTGCTCCGCTCGAACCAAAAACTGCGGACTTGCCAGGATGCGTCGTAGAGCCAGCTCGAGGCCATCTTCAAACACCCCGGCGCTCCGGCCCTGCTGATACATCCCCCAAACCCACTCCAGATCCTGAGCCGTAGTCGGACGCCGAAACGCACGTCGCATCAGGGTCGTCAAGATCTGCTTGGCGCATGCTTCTTCCTCGGCGGTGTTCGCCGGGCGGCAGGTCATGATCTTTCGGAGAGTTGGTGAGTCTTTGGGCCGTTCCGCATTGAAAGGTCCCACGATACGCAGAAAGCCGACGGCCGGATAATACTGCAACTGTGGAAATGTATTTTGCTCAAGCGATTTACGTTCGTATTGCCGGATCAGATCCAGACTCGGGCGATAATTGGTCGCGAGAAAAGTCAGTCCGACCATGTGCGAACCAGCCTTGACCGGGACAGTGAGGTCGAGCCAGCCATCGGCTTCATTGACGCCCTGGTTCATACCGACGCCTTTGTAGTCCGTCAGTATTGCCCGTTGATTGTCGATCAGAAGTTCAAGTTTTTCGCCAGGAACATAGCGGCCTAGCCCGAAGTTTTGAATAGAAAACTTGTAGTTGCCATCCGCCGGAAAAACATGGCGCACCAGCATCCCGCCGCGGGTCCCGAAGGGAAGCCCCTCAATGTGCTGCGTTTGCGATGTATCCGCGGGAGCGATGAAGGCGGCTTCCGTAGGTGAGTCCCAAAAACCAACCGCGGTACGCGCGATCCGTGTCGCGGCCGTTAGGTACGCTTCAAGCAGAGTCGGCGAGATGGTCAATGAGCCGGCGTTGTTATCGAAACCTCGGGCGGAATCATCCTGCGGCAGCAAAGTAGAGGCGTCGATTTCGAGGTCCAGCAGATCTCGAATCGCGTTCGAGTATTCCGTCCGGTTGAGGCGATGAAGCACGATTGTTCCGGGATTGGGATGCGCCGCCGCCTTACGATCAATTTCCTGTTCCAGCCAGTCCCGTAGACCCGCGTATTCCTGAAGGCCCGGACGTGGCATCCCGGGCGGCGGCATAAGGCCGGCACGGAGCTTTCGGATCACCTTTTCCCACTGTTCGGCGTCATCCCCGACAGAAGCCAGATTCAATTTTTCCAGGGATAGGCCAGCGGTCTTAAGTCGTTCATTGTGGCAAGTAACGCAATACCGGGTAACCAGGGCTTGTTGAGCAAGGGAAGCGGAAGTCGCGGAAGGAGCCACGTCCGCGGGGCGTTGCGCTAACGTTAATCCGGCCCCGGCCAAAAGGCACAGCACCACACCCGTGATCCACGACTCATATCTAAGGAATTTCCGCACGTCACCGACCCAACGCGATTCTATGGGACTCGGGGGTCGGGAGCAAGATCTAACTCAACCTATTGAGTTAATCCTTGAAGAAAGCTATCCTATTTCCGATGGCACAACGCAGTCTAGGACCCTCTGCACAGGTGCCCTCGAATTCCTTGGAGCGGGCCCTGCTGGTCTTGGATCAAATTTCCCGTAAACCAAGCGGACTCACTAATAAGCAGGTCAGCGAGGAACTTGGCATTGCGACGAGTAGCTGTTCCTACCTGCTCGGTCGTCTGGAGCGCGCAGGATTTCTGTCTCGACACGCACCCACGGGCCGTTACAAGATCGGTCTGAAAGTGGTGGCCATCGCTCGAGGGGCTGTACGACAACTGGATTTCCGGACCGTTGCCGGTCCAGTCCTGCGCCAACTTGCAGAACAAACCCAGGTCGACGTAGTAATGGGAATCTTAGATCGAGAACGCCTCATGATTGTGAGTCGCGTCGCCAACAGTCAATTCATCGAGGCTGAAGTGGATACAGGCACCGAGTTCCCGGCCCACGCCACCGCTATTGGAAAAGTACTGCTGGCGCATCTTCCGCAGCCGGAGTTGCTCGCCTTGATTCGCAAAAACGGCCTGATTCGGCTCGCTGAGCGAACCATCACGGAGGAGGCTCAACTCTTGCTCGAACTTGAAGCTGTAAGAGCCCAGGGCTACTCGACTTGTAGTGAGGAGCACACCGTCGGGCGGCGCAGCATTGGCGCTCCCATTGTAGATTCACGAGGCAATGTTCGGGCGGCGCTGGCGGTCGCAGGCGATCTCCGGGATCTGTTTTGGGAGAGGCCGACTTCTGAGATCGTGAACGTTTTGAAGGATGCAGCCAGAGAAATATCGCGACTAGGCCGATTGACCACGCGCGGAATAACGAGACGCCGATAAACCAGCAAACCGCCGGTGCACCACGCGAACGCCCTACACTCCTGACTCAGCTTGGCGCTTCAAGTCTGCCGCGAATTCGTTGAAGGCGGGCTGCAAGTCGGGTATCGAGCGCTCGATCAACGGCGCGAGGAGGCCGCTGAAGTGCTCTTTCATCTGAAATTCGGTTGTGCTATCGCCGCGGTCGGTTAGAGTAAATGTTCGTTCGCCCTTAAAAAGGCCTAAGGGCATGCCTCCGGTCCAAACCATTCTTTTGCCTGGCTCGAATTGCGTGACTTTCACGGGGAAGGCGCGGCCGGGACTAATCTTTGCGTGGACCGTGACTTTCTCTCGCAAGGCGATGCGGCCTTCTACCTTGTTTACGGTGCTATTCCACGCTGGATATTTCGCGGCGTCCGTGAGAATGCTCCATATGGTGGAGGCGCTGGCGCGGATCGGAACGGACACGGAGAACGCTTTCATCGCACCAACGTAACATGACTAATCCGGTCAAAACGAAGCGCGGGTTGCCGATATGGTCCGTGTGACTCCGACTATCCCGATGACGCCCACCAATACCGCCGCTTCCGATCTGCTGCAACAGCAGGGGCTGGCAGCGCTTGGTAAGCTACCCCCTTTTTCGCCGATCTTGCACAAGCTGCTCGCCTCGTTGGGAGGGGAAGATGTATCGTTCGCCGTGTTAGGCGATCTGGTTGAAAAGGATGCTGTATTAGCGGGAAAGCTACTGGGCGTGGTGAACTCCGCTCTCTATGCTCGCCGCAGCACCATCAATTCCGTGCGCCATGCGCTGAGCGTTCTAGGAATGGAAAAGGTGCGGAATACGGTACTGGGCATGTCAGTTTCGACCATGCTGAATCAGGCCAAAACGCCTCCAGGTTGGTCGATGGAACGCTTCAACAAACACTCTGCTTCCGTGGCCATCCTCAGCGATCTGATCGCACAGCGAGTCCCCGTCGAATATCCCGAGGGCGCCTTCGTCGCGGGACTGCTGCATGACATTGGCCGTCTGCTGATCGCCATTGGCTTGCCGAAATACTTCGAAAAAGCGCATTTCTATTATCAAACCTCGGATACTCCATGGGTGGATTGCGAACAGCAAGTGCTAGGGTTCATGCACCCCGAGCTTTCCTCTGCGGTCTTGGCGGTTTGGAAAGTTCCTGAGCCGATTCAACGGGCCGCCGCGCAGCATCATCAGCCGGTCCAGCCCAAGGCCGGAGAGATGACCCTCGGCTGGATCCTCAACGCAGCCAATCAATATGTGAATTCGACGGGCGAGTCGATCCTGCCGTCAAAGAAGCGGGATGCCGCAGGATCCGTGTGGATGGAATCGCTTGGGCTAAGTCACGACGAAGTCGCGCGGATTCTGAGCGACTTCAAAGCCGAGCACGACGCTATCGCCCAATATTTCCGCTGAGTTCCGGTCCCATAGCTGCTACGCTTGAGGATTCTGCATGTCTGACAAGAAACTGCAAATCCTCCCGCTCGGCGGGCTCGGCGAGTTCGGAATGAACTCCATGGCGATCCGTTATGGCGATGACATCATCGTGGTGGACGCCGGAATGATGTTCCCTGACGACGAACTGATGGGGGTGGACATAGTCACTCCCGATTTCGCCTATCTGGAAGAGCACGCATCCATGGTGCGCGGCGTGGTCCTCACGCATGGGCACGAGGATCACATCGGCGGACTGCCGTTTCTGCTCCACAAGATAGATGTTCCGCTGTACGGCTCGGCGTTTACGTTGGCTCTGGTCGAGCGGCGGTTGGAAGAACACAAACTCGCTGACAAGGCGGTACTGAAGACCGTCAAGCCGGGCGATCGGATAGAACTGGGACCCTTTTCCGTCGAGTTCATTCATGTGACGCATTCGATTGTGAGTTCCATGGCGGTGGCGATTACCACTCCGCTGGGCGTAATCATCCATACCGGTGATTTCAAAGTAGATCCGACTCCCACCGATAACATCCTTTTCGATTTACATACGCTCGCTGAGTACGGCAAGCGCGGCGTGCTGCTGTTAATGTCGGATTCGACGAACGTTGATCGGCCCGGCTACACCGAAAGCGAACGTGCTGTCCGCCCGCGTCTAGCCGACCTGTTTATGCGCGCTCCACGGCGGTTGGTGATCTCGTGTTTCAGTAGTTCCATCCACCGCTTGCAGCAGATCCTTGACTTGGCGGATGAATATGGTCGGAAAGTCGCGTTCTTCGGCCGCAGCATGCTGAACACGACCGAGATCGCGCATGACATGGGCCTGCTGACAATCCCGAATGGGGTGCTGCTGCGTCCGCAGGATGTCATGCAGTCGGCTCCGTCGAAGATAGTCGCGGTGGTGAGCGGAACGCAAGGCGAGCCTATGTCGGCGCTTTCACGCGTCGCGGTCGACGGACATAAGCACCTTTCGGTAGGGCAGGGCGATGTGATTGCGATGAGTGCCCGTATCATTCCCGGTAATGAGAAGGCGATCTACCGGATGATTAATCACATGTCGCGCCGGGGAGCCGACGTCGTTTATGGCAGCATGAATCCTCCGATCCACGTTTCAGGCCATGGCAATTCGGAAGAATTGCGGCTGATTCTGAATCTGGTACGGCCTAAGTATTTCGTGCCGGTGCATGGCGAGTATCGGCAACTTTCGAAGCATGCTCAACTGGCTCAGCACTTGAGTCACTCGGGTTTGGAAGAAAGCTTCGTGCTGGAATCCGGAGAAACGCTGGAGATCGACAAAAAGGGAGCCCGGCGCGGCGAGCGAATTAATGTGGGCCGCGTTTGTATCGATTCGGGTACGTTGGATGAAGTAGTCCATGACTTGGTGATCCGCGACCGGCGGCATCTTTCCGAAGACGGCTTCGTGGTGCCGATCATCGCGATCGATAAGCATACCGGTTTGACGGAAGGGCGTCCGGAGATCGTGAGCCGAGGCTTTATGTCGCTGGATGAGAGTGTGGGCGTCATGGAAGAGGCCCGCGCGGTCGTGGTTAAGACGCTGGAGGCCTCATCGCTGGAAGAGCGCGCAGATTGGGGCGTGATGCAGGAAAAGATCCGTACGGATCTGAAGAAGTATCTAAGCAAACAGACGCAGCGGCGTCCCTTGATCATGCCGGTAATCTTAGAAGTTTAACGGCTGAAGTTTAACGGCTCGCAACGATCGTGCGATAATCTTACTGGAGTCTTACCGGTATGGAAAAGACAAGATTATCGACAAAGGGCCAAGTGATTCTGCCCAAAGCTGTGCGGGACGCCAAGTCCTGGAAGTCGGGTACCGAGTTTACGGTGGAACCAACGAAAGAAGGGGTGTTGCTCCGCCCCGTAAAGCCGTTCCCGCCAACGAAGATTGAAGACGTTTTCGGTTGTCTGCAATACACGGGAAAACCGAAGACCCTCGCCGAAATGGATCAAGCAATTGCCGACGAGGTTAAGCGCAGGCATGCGCGCGGTCGATACTAACATTCTCGTCCGCTTCATCACGCGCGACGACGAAGATCAAGCGCAACGGGCACGGGCGATCATAGCTAATGGAGACCTTTGGATCGCAAAAACAGTCTTACTCGAAACAGAGTGGGTTCTCCGCAGCGGCTACAAATACACGCCCCAGGCAATGCACGATGCCTTCATTGAATTGCTAGGTCTTCCAGGGGTCGAGGTCGAGGACACCACCGAAGTATCCTTGGCCCTCCGCTTGTTCGGAGAGGGTGTCGACTTCGCGGATGCGATGCATCTTTGCAGCCGCCCAGAGGGGGCGGATTTTATCACCTTCGACGAGGCTCTCGTACGCCGAGCCCGCCGTGCTGCAATCGGCGCGATATCGCAGGCCTAAGCTACTGGGTGCTCAGGACCCCCATCCCGATTTGTCCGTGGAGGTTCTGATCGGGGCTCGCTACGTCTCCTCCGCCGAACCACACGCGTAGGCTGCCATCCGTCTGTCGTTCAATCGTTGGGTCGCACATCACCAAGTTATTCCACGGCTGTAAGCCGCTGATGGGAGTGAAGTCCTCCACTCGTTTCCATTGCACGCCGTCGGTGGAACGAGCCAAACCCATGCGCCGGTGCTCATTTTTGTCGCGCCCGGTGTAGAGCATCCACCATGAGCCTCCCGAGGTCCACACCGCAGGCTCGCCGAGTCCGAATTCATCGAACGCTAAAGAACCTCCGAGTTCGAGGATCGGATTCTTGCGGAGTTTTATCCAGGTGACTCCATCAGCGGATCTTGCGATACCGAGCCGCTGACGCGCTGCTCGATCTTGGCCAAGATAGAACATGTAGTAGAACTCACCTGAATGGATGACGTATGGATCGGCTACGGCGCGCTCGTCGAAGCTCCCTCGCGGACCGACGGGAAGCACGGCTTCTCCGTAGCGCGTCCAGGTGCGGCCGTCCTTCGACCGCGCTAGCGCGATTCTGGGAGGGCTGCCCGCCTGGTACCAATAGAAGATCTCACCTCCGGATACAACGGCCGATCCGTTGGCGGCAATGTAGTTGCCCTCCCACCCTTCGGGGGAGAGGATGCGGCCGAGCTTCGTCCATGTGGCTCCGTCTGCGGACTTGGCGGCGGCGGTGTGCCACGTTTTCCCGTCAAATTCAGAGTAGAGATTCCAGTAGGCGTCTTGAAAGCGAAAGACGGAAGGATTTAAGACGTCGGTCGCCTCGCCGCGCTCGATCACGGGATTTGCGGTCGCTGTCCAGTGAAATGGTCCGGCTGGACCCGAGGCGTCCGGTGCTGGCAGCGTGAAATCGGCGTAGCGTCCACAGCTCGTGAGGAGGAGGATGCACAGCCCGGTGAGGAATCGCGAGTGCGCGGAGGTCAAATCGGAATCCTTAGCGCGATTCTGGCGCCTTCGCCGGGGCGGGAGTCGAGCGTTAAATCGCCATCCAAAACTTTGACGCGACGTTTGATGCTCAAAGGACCCAGGCGCAGCAGTTCGAGTTCGTCCAGATCAAAGGTGCCGCTGAATGGGAAACCGCCGCCGTTGTCTTCAACCACTACCGCGATGGAGCCATCTCCACGCGTCGCGCCGATCACCACCCGTGTCGCACCTGAGTGTTTTTGAATGTTGTTCAGCGCTTCACGGAGTATCTGTAAGAGTTCGAGAGATATTTCAGGGTCGGCCGGATCGTGGAGTTCCGCGGCGGTGAACGTGGTGGCAATCCCGGTGTCGCGCTGAAACGATTCCGCCATGCGGCTCACACTGGCGGCCAGACTCATGCCTTCGTCGGCGGGACGCATACTACGGACAAAAGTGCGTAAATCTGTCACTTGGCCTCGGCAGAGATCCTGCAACTGGCGGAGTTCTTCAGCCGCTGCTTCGCTGTCGCGCTTCATTAATTTGTTAATGATTTCGAGGCGCATCTGGAAACTCACGAAGCTTTGCAGCGGCCCGTCGTGGAAATCCGCAGCGATCCGCTGGCGTTCGGCTTCCCGCGCCCCCTGGGCTTGCGAACGGATGATTACGTTTTGGCGCAACGTGGAAGACATGCGGCGGTCCAGATAGCCGCGGTAGAAACCGATGGCTGTTCCGACGCCTGCGATCGCCACCACGGCTCCCAGCAATGTGCCGGAACTTGCACCCGCGATCACTACCGCCAGAAAGAGGATGACGGCCGCCGTGATCGATGTGATGACCATATCGTGCAGGAGGACAGTACACGTCATCAGGTAACCGCAGGCTATGCGAGCCTGCCAGCCTTCCGGCGCCAGCCAAACCCACAAGGCGAAATTGATCGTATCGGCGACGATGGCAATCGCTGCACGCGCTTGCGATTCCTGACGCAGATCGAAGAGGGAGCCGAAGGCGTAAACCGCGTAGGCGATTAAGACAGCGGTAGTCCAATTGAAGTCGAACGCGGGACCCGTACTGATTGCATACCAGCCGCCGCCCGCGAGCGCTAAGACCAGCCGTCCGACGCGTAACGCCTGCCGCCCCCTATAGGGAACCATGGACCACCACGCCGCTAGCGCTGATACAGATACAAACGGTGGCTGCGGCCTTCTCCGTCATCGTCAATATCCTCTGTACGGGAGGGTCTCCACGCCGCGAATTCAAAATCATGGGCGACCACGCGCGCACCCTTCTTAAGCTGACGATCGAGGATAGGAGTGACCAGTTCATTGCCTACGGGAAGCAGATATACAGTGATCAAATCGGCTGATTGGTAGTTTTGCTTCAGCAGATCTCCATGAATGATGCTGACAAGGGAGGTGAGGCCCAGCGCCTTCACCCGATCCAGGCTTTGCTTGACCAGGGAATCGTCGAACTCCACGCCAATGCCCTTCGCCTTGTATTTCTGGGCCGCCAGAATCGGAATGCGGCCATCCCCCGAACCGAGGTCAAACATGGTCTCGCCGGCTTTCAGCCCGCCCAATTGCAGCATCCGGTCGACCACGGTGACCGGTGTTGGGTAGTACTGGGCAAGCTTCTCGATTCCCGAGTTCTGCGCCTGAACGATCAGGAGCGCAGGCATGCACAGAGCGGCGGCGATGGTGGAAAGGAAGCGCATCACGTCTTACTATACAACGGCTCCCCATCGACGTTTCACCATGCGATATTCTATCGGCCCACATTGTTTATCGACGACTAGAATAAGACATGAAGTCTAAACTGTTGTCTGCCGTGCTTGCCCTGGCCTGCTTGTTAGCGTCCATTGGTCTAGCCCAGCAGTTCAAGGGCAAACAGCACACCTTGAAGGGTAAGGTCACCGAAGTGTCGAAAGACCGGCTCACGGTGGATCACGGCGCTGTCCCAGGTTACATGGGCGCGATGACGATGCCGTATAAGGTCGATAAAATTGACATCTTGTCTAAGCTCAAGAAGAACGATCAGATTGAAGCCACCGTATACGACAACGACTACACTCTGTACGACATCAAAATTCTTCCGCAGTATTTCGACACCAAGCCGGACAATTAGGTGAACTGGGCGGCTTCAGTTCCGTGTCCGGCAATCTCCGATGACGTGACGCTGTAGAATGAAGGCATGAAGGCCACCCTGTTATCCCTTTTTCTGGCGATGATGTGCCTGTTTGCGAGCATCGGTCTTGCACAACAGGCCAAAGGCAAACAGCACACGCTCAAAGGTAAGGTCACCGAGGTGTCGAAAGACCGCCTGACGGTGGATCACGGAGACGTTCCCGGCTTCATGGGCGCAATGACCATGCCGTATAAAGTCGACAAAGTTGACATCTTGTCCAAGGTCAAGAAAAACGACCAGATCGAAGCGACGGTTTATGAGAACGACTATACTCTTTACGACATCAAAATCGTGCCGCAGTACGTCGATTCTAAGCCACCCTCGAAGAAGTAGTGGGAGCCGTGATTTACGGCAACGCGAACACGTAAATTTGTTCGTTATTAGTGGGATTTGGATCGGTAATCCCTAATCCACCTGATGCCGTGATCGCGACGTATTGCTTGCCGCTCTTGCCCTGGTACGTCATGGGGGAAGCGATGGCGTCGTATTCGAGCTTCGTTTCCCACAGCATTTTCCCGGTTCGTGATTCGAATACGCGGAAGCGTTTGTCGTTCGTAGCACCGATGAAAAGAACTCCGCCGGCAGTCGCCACCGAGCCTCCGCCGTTTAATCGGCCGGTATTTCGCTTGCCTTCAGGCAACTCATCTGTGACGCCGAGAATCACGCGCCAGATCGTCGCACCGGAGCGCAGGTCGATCGCCGAGAGATGGCCCCATGGTGGTTTCTGGCACGGCCAGCTCGATGATCCCATCAGCCCTCCGCTAGCGTCTGTCTTACGATCCCAAAACTTCGAGGGCACAGGAGCCCCGTAAGCGCTGCGCTGATCGTAGGGCACTCGATTCCCATCCGGCATCTTCTCGATCCAGCCGACGCTCGCGTAATCCAGGGTATTCACGAACACGTAGTTCAGGGACGGATCAGACGACATACCGCCCCAATCCGTGCCACCGATTGCCCCCGGGAAAATCACGCTCGAAGTAGGCGGGGCTCCGGGAGCCCGATAAACCCAGGGTGTGAACGGACCAGCGTTATATAGAGGACCGCTCTTCGCAACCAGATCCTGACAAGCCTTTGCATGCGCTTCGTTCGTATCTTCCGCAGTGACCATATCCGTAGCCGGGTCAAACTCATGGCGCGAAAGCTGCTGTGGCGCGCGTGGGATGGGCTGCGTGCGCGAACTATGCTCGCCCGGAACCTGACTCTGCGGCACCGGTCTCTCATCGATTCCGAAAATCGGCTCGCCAGTCACACGATTTAAGACGTACATGTAGCCTACTTTGCCGGTCTGCGCGAGCACAGGAACCACTTGTCCGTTGATGCGCACATCCATCAGCGTCGGACCCGGAGGCAGATCGTAATCCCACAAATCGTGATGAACAGTCTGGAAATACCACTTCATCTGCCCGGTTTCCGCATCAATGGCGACTACCGAATTCCCAAATAAATTGTTTCCTTCGCGATCGCCTCCGTAGAAGTCGCTCGCCGGACTGCCAAAGGTAGAAAAGAGCAACCCGCGAGCCTCGTCTACACTGATGTAGAAACCCCAGTTGTTGGCTCCCTGGCGGTCTTGCCAGGCATCGGCGGGCCAGGTTTCATTCCCTTTTTGTCCCGGTTTCGGGACTGACTGGAATTCCCATAACTTTTCGCCCGTGCGGACGCTATAGGCGCGCGTGTTCCCCGAAGGACCCTTGGCCGGCTGTTCGCCGACGTTCGCTCCCACGACAAGTTTGTCCTTATAGAGAGTCGGAGGAGAGTTGTAGGGCACCACCAAATCCACTTCGCCTTCCTTGCCGAAACCGGGATCGATCTTCCCCGTTCCCGCGTTCAGAGCGATCATCCGCCGACCCGCCGTAAACACGATGCGCGGCGGATTCGTGGCGTCCCCAGGCCAGTAGGTGACTCCCCGTGAACTCGGATTACCTTGTCCCGTGAGATCGAACTGCCAAATGATTTTGCCCGTATCCGCATCCAATGCGAGAACGCGCTTCCCCGCCGTGATGTACATCGTTCCGCCGATCACAATAGGCGTCACCTGCGAGTAGCCGTTCCCGCCCTTCGTATTGTTGCGCTCGGCGTCCGTACGGAGCCTAAAGCTCCACGCTGGGCGCAGCTTGTCGGCATTCGCCACATTAATCTGATTGAGCGGCGAATACTTTGAGCTAGCCAGGTCACGGCTATAGCGAGGCCAATCGCCCGCAGGAATGGGAGTGGTCTGCGCGAACGCAGTCGACGCGAGCAGCGCGCCAGTCAGAAGGGGAATGCGAACGTTCATGGTACTCCAGCCTATAGAATTGCGCCGTCGGGCGTCAATGTAGAAGGTTGTGCCGCCGGTTCTCGAACTGCGAGCTCAGGACTTCTTGATAGGCAGGTGGGAAACCTGCCTCATCGTGAGAATTCTCTCCAACATATCGGGGATCTCGAACACTGCACGGTTCTCGATCTGAGTCACTGAAGCTTTGTATTTTTCCAGATCGCGTAAAAGCTCCATCACCGCGTCGCCCACGCGACGAAAGTTCGGCACCACTAAGCCAGCCTGGTTCTCACGCACCCATTCGGTGTTGTAGCGTTCTTGGGGAAGGGTCCAGGCGCTGCGCTCTACGATCACGGGAAGGCCCATCGCGACAGCCTCGCTAATGCTCCCGGGACCTGGCTTTCCTATAAAAAAATCTGAAAGTCGCATGTAATACGGGATCTCCTGTGTGAATCCTTCGATCAGATGAGCCGCCCGCTTCGGCATCGCGCGCAATCGATCCGTAAGGGACGCGTTCCGGCCGCAAATCATGATGAGCTGCACGTTGGCCAGCCGCTCCGCGATTTCGAGCATCACCTTAGAGCCCTGTCCGCCGAAAAGAACCAGGCCGACCGGTTTGTTGGGATCCAGTCCCAATCGTCGGCGCTCCGCCATCCGATCCACTTCAAGCGGCTGGTAAAAGCTAGGTCGCAGGATCATGCCGGACGTCTTCAAAATCCGGTCATCAGCGTGCCCAAGCGCTCGAGCCTGCTCTACCGCTTTGGAGGTGCCGCAAATCACCCACTGCTTCTGCCGCTCCAGCCAAAAATGCGGAGGATAATCCGCGAAATCGGTCAGAATCGTCACGTAGGGAACGTTCGGAAGACTTTTCGAGAGGCTCTCGTGCAGCGCCCGGTTGAAATTCGGGACCAGGGAGACGACCAAATCGGGCCGGGTTTGTTTCCAATGCTCTTCCAGGAGGCGTACGGTGGCTCCGTGATACGTGCGGACGACCCCCTGCATCATTCGCAAAATTTGCGCCGATCCGAGGGTCCAGCCCCGCGCCAACATCCGGTTATAGAGGTCTTCGAGCCGAATTCCAGTCAGTTTGCGGAAGATATCCAACGGATCGAGGACTTCCTGGAGATTCACCAGTCTGACATTCCAGGGCCGATCTTGCGAATCGATGACGGCTTTCAAGGCGGTTGCGGCCGCCCGATGCCCTCCGCCGGCATCGAAATACAGGAAATCAATGATCGTCACAAATGTTTTATGCCCATGTCATGCAAGCGTGATGCTCGGGCTGTAAAAGGATAACATGGTGGCTTTTACAGGCACTGTAACAAACTGGCTGACCACGGGAGACCACCTGCTGATGCGCCGGGTAAACCGGTGGCGGGCGCCGAAATGGCTGCGCCTCTGGATGATCGCATCGACACGCGGAGGCGATGGTTGGCTGTGGCTCGGCATGGGGCTGGTCGTGGCACTGTACGGAGGAGATTCGCGGGTCCAGGCTCTCGCCGCGGCGACACTTGCCGTGGCGACCGGGGTTGCGCTGTTTGTGAAGCTGAAACGCATCACAGGACGTCGTCGCCCTTGTGCCATCGAGCCGCATTGTTGGGCAAGCCTGCTTCCGCCGGATCAGTTTTCGTTTCCGTCGGGACACACCATTACAGCCTTTGCGATGGCGACAGCCCTGGGATCTTTTTATCCTGAAATGCAGCCTCCACTCTATTTCTGCGCGGTCAGCATCGCCGCATCGCGTATCTTGCTCGGCATGCATTTCCTTACGGATGTCCTGGCCGGAGCCGCAGTAGGCGCGCTGCTCGGCGTAGCCTCGACGAGCCTGCTCCGGTAATGTGGCGTACGCCCTCGTGCGCGCCCGCATGGAGACTTGTCCCGACGCAGCATAAACTATATGTCATGAGTCGCCGTATCCTGCTCGTTGCCGTATTGGTCGGCGGACTCGCGTTTCTCACCATGTTGTCGGTCACGGTCGTTTGGATGACGGTGCCGGAAAAAATCGTCTATCAGGAATCCTCACCTGTACAGACGGCAACCTTCGGAGTGGAAGTGAAGCAGCACGGTCGGTCCTACTACGTCACGGACGACCAGAAGAAGACCCTCGACCGTATTACGAACGGTACCCCCATCGCTTGGTTTGGTTCGCTCGGCGTGGTTGTCCTCTCCATCCTGGTGGGAGCCGGAGCGCGTTTGCGCCTTTAGGCGCGCAGGAACGTTCCAACGCCACCCCCAGCGTCGTTCACCAGCGCGGCTCCGTTTGGAGGGTTGTTGTACTGCCGGTCCTTATCCCCTTTCTGAAACTTGACGGATTCGTGGATCCAATCGGAGGAACGTACGGTTCGGAAGTGAAGAATCGAGTCGAAGCGGTGAATGGATATCGGCGAGCCGGGTTTCCTGCGGGCGCCGTTGGCCGTAAGGTTCGGCACCTTGAACTTAACGCCTGCGCGGGTTGCCGCATCGAACATCCAAGCGAGGGCGATGCTCGATAGTCCTGGATTGTCGTTACCGCCGCCGACGTCGGAATGCACTCCGCGAAACCAAACTTCGGTCAATCGCGGCGGGTTTGAGGTATCCTCCTGATGCTCCTCCAGCCGATGCAGCGGAAAGTTATAACGCCGCTCGTCCAAGGCCATTGCGTGATAGCAGTGCTCCGCATTATCGGGCAGATGCAGTTCCCAGCCCAAGTCGATTGGATTTCCGGGAACACCAAAAGACGGCACGGTATCCCACAACCCCAGGAATCGCACGGACGGAACGCCTTCGTGACCCGCGATCCCTTGCTGCAGAGTGTTCGCGAAATGTAACGCCAAGGCCGAGCCCCGGCTGAAACCCACGACATCCACCACCGTGTCGCCGTTCTTGAAGTTCTGGCGAGCCGCGGCGATCGCTTCCGAAATCCGCTTGCGGCCTCCCGCACCTGTAATGCCGCCGACAGCCTTGCCAAAAACGCCTAAGCGCGTCCCCACGCCCGGCCAGTAATTCACGACTCCGTCGTTGTAGGAGTCCCTAAACCAAACGACGTTGGTATCGTGCTCGGTGCCTTCCTTATCCAAATTCCAGGTCCCGTCGAACGCGTATAGAGCCACGTAAACCTCCTCTTCACTGGCAATGGTGAAACGATACCACATTAAGGTATCTTCAGAATCCTGAGCGACGGGGACTGAAGTACGTGTTTGTGATGCTCTGGTAGCGGCGGAAAATTAGATGGCGGCTTGTTTTTGCCCCGCGGCGCGGCGTCGTCGGCCACTCAATAAATAGATAGCAGCACGAACCTCCAAGAGCGGATCGTCCGATGGCTCGATCCCATCCACGCGCGGGAGAGGGTCGAAGATGATCGGCTTATGTTCCGGACCGCCGTCCTCGACAGGTGCTGTTAACTCCAGCTTGCCGAGCTCGAACAACGTTCGATCCTCGGGCCAATGGATCGTGGCATCGTTCACGGTGTCGCTGTCATTCGCCAACTGCACCAGAATGCGAAACACCACCGGGTCGCGGGCAATTCTGCCGGCAAGTTCGTCGAACAGGAAGTTTGGATCTTTCGCCTTGGCTGCGTCTTCCGTCAGGTGGTCTGCGCCGGCGTCCGGCAGGATTCGATAGCGTCCGTAGCGGCTCGCGCCCTGGGCATTGGTGAAGCGCATGGCGGTCACGCCGAAGTAAGTCTCGCGGGCGAAACTGGAGGGCGCAGGCTTCGGCGTCTGCACGAACGCCAGTGCCTTGGGATGACTTCCGAGGAACGCTTCAATCGGAGTCGGCGATGGCGTACCGGGTGGGCTAGCGATGGTGGCGCGAAGCATTTCGAGAAATTCCTGGGCGGTGTGGGTGGGAAAGCCGTCCGTCGAATGGCTGACGATGTCGGTATGAACGTGCGGGGCCATATGGAAACGGACCGCCATGCCGCGCGGATTCGCTTTGGGATCATTATCCGGCAACACAGGAATGCCGGTGGAGTTCGAGAAGCGCACGGTGACCGGAGTAGTAGCCCGGGTGACATGCGGCGCGCGCGTAAGGGAAGCGGCAGAGGGGGAAGGTGTGAAAGTTCCCGACAGCATAGTGCCCTTCGCATGCGCGGGTCGAAAGCCAGGGTGCACTCCGAAAATCGTATCGAACTGCTGAAGTAGTTCTTGACCTAACGCGACAATCTTCTCATCCGAGGGAAGGGGCATTTGTCGAGTTCCTCCTGACCTCAGTCTACATTTTCCATGAATGGATGGCGGGGATCTAGTTCGGCTTAAAATCCGGACTGAACTGCTGCACTGCCTGCTTCAAAATATCGGCGAAATTTGCTCCGCTTTCCGACCAGAGTTGGCGGCGCTGCAGCGGCAGAGCGCCTTCCACATCTCCGACCAAATGGAGCAGGCTGCGCAGATTCGATTCCTGCATTCTCAGCGAGCCCTCCACGTTCGGCATCGGAAGAAAATTCGCGTCCAAGCCGAAGTCGATGCGCAATTGATCGCCCGCTTCATTGCCTTCAAATTCCGGACCCAAACAGAGAATCCGCACAGGAACCGGAGCCAGCTTCCAATCGTTCTCGAATTGCCACAGATCCCAGGACGTTTCGAACTCGCAGCAGGAATCTGCCTGCATCGTGTCGCGAGCGATATTGACCACGTCGCTTACGTCCGTACCTGCATCGAAGGGGCGTTCGATGGCGGGCGGCTCCGCGAATTCCAGCGCATAGACGCGCAGTACGGAGGCTCGCTGGCTAAGCTTCGAAACCGGAAAAGTCTCAAGCAGCTTGCCGTAGTGCCGCAGCATGTTGGATTCGTTGAACCCGCGCACCCAGCAGGAAAGATAGAGTCTATCGCTCACTTTCCGATTGTAAGATGCAACGCGCTCTCTTCGTCAACGCCGAAATACCACTTGTTCGGAGGGCAAGCGGGACTCCCATCCTTTGGTTTCGAGCTCGGGACTGGCCGCGTACTCTTCCGGCCACCCGACGCAAAGATATGCCACGAATGTCCAAGGCTCCGGTACCGAAAGTGCGGCAGCAACCGCCGGTGGATGAAGGATTGAAACCCAACCGACTCCGAGCCCTTCCGCTGTCGCGCGGAGCCACAAGGCGTAAATTGCCATGACCACGGACCATAGCAAGGTTCCAGGCATTGTTTGCCTCCCGAGTCCATGGCCGGTCTCGGTCGAGCAATCTGCGAAGACGGCGATGTGCACAGGAGCCTCGCCGATTCCCGAAAGTTTTAGGCCCTGGTATTGATCCGCGAGCGCGCCTTGGTAAATGTGTCCGGCTTCCTCTTTCGCCGCCGCGTGATCGGCAAGAAGGCGGGACCGCAATTCCGGATCTTCGATCACGACCCATCGCCACGGTTGCGAGAATCCGACCGAGGGCGCCAGCATCGCGCTTTCCAGCAAATGCTGCACCAGAGCGGGATCGACAGGGTCCTTCCGGAAGTGACGCACGTCTCGCCGGGAGCGAAGAAGCTGGTCCAATCGCTCGCGAAATGCTTCATCGAAGGGCTCGCGCGAAACGGGGTTGATATCGAAGGGCACTCAGAGTTATTCTAGAACCTCAATGGTGTCCTGTTGTGATCTTGTCGCAATGGGATGAAAAGGGAATCCGGTGAAAATCCGGAGCTGCCCCGCAGCGGTAATCGGGAACGACCGCCGTCAACAAGCACTGGCGCTTCATCTGGAGGCGTTGGGAAGCGACGGCCATTAGAAAACCCTGATCTGATCAGGTTCCGCCCGAGAGTCCGAAGACCTGCCACTGACCGCCCCTCATGGGGACGGAATTTGATCGTGTGCCTTCGTGGGAGGGGCCTTCCGATGCGTTTTCTGATTTCTCTTTTTCTGCTTTGCACTTCGCTTTTCGCGCAGCCGCAAAGAATCGTCTCCACTTCGCCCAGCATTACTGAATCGCTCTTCGCGCTCGGTCTTGGCGACCGCGTGGTGGGAGTCTCCACTTACTGTCACTTTCCAGCGGGCGTAGAACGTCTTCCGAAAATCGGAACCTATTTGGAGCCGAATGTCGAAGTCATCGCACGCCTGAAGCCCGATCTCGTGATCGTCGAGCGCCTTCCGAATGCCGCACGACAGCAGTTGAGTGGGTTGTCGTTCAAAGTGGCCGAGGTCGACTACGGCAACCTGCAGAAGAACCTGGATGCGATCACGGCCGTCGGCAAGGCTACGGGGGCGGAAGCTGCGGCACGGAAGGTGACGCAAGGGATCCAACAGCAACTAGAGGCGATCCGGACTGCAAGCGCTAAATCGCCGCCGCGTTCTGTGGTCTTTGTGGTCGGACGCAATCCAGGATCGTTGGAAGGATTGATTGTCGTCGGCGGCGGCTCCTATTTATCCGAGCTCATGACCATCGCCGGTGGCCGCAACATCTTTGCCGACGCGCCACAAGCTTACCTGAAGACGAGCCTTGAATCATTGCTGCGGCGCAACCCCGACGTCCTGATCGACATGGGAGAAATGGGCCAGACCGTGGGCGTGACGGACAAGGACAAGCAGGCCGTCGCCAAGCTGTGGGCGGCTCGCGACACCCTCACCGCCGTCCGGGAGCATCGCATCTATGCCGTCGCCTCGGATATTTTTGTCGTTCCTGGACCTCGCATGCTGGATGCCGCCCAAGCCTTCGCGGAATTGATTCAGAGAGAGCCATCAAGCCCCGCCATTAAGGGCGGGGGCAAACGCAAATGATCCAGGCCAGCCACCTAAGTGCGCATCGTGGAGATCGGCCTGTCCTTGCGAACATCGATTTCGAGGTGAAGGCAGGGGAGTTCGTCGCGCTTCTTGGCTTGAACGGAGCGGGGAAGAGCACGTTGCTCGAAACACTGGCCGGTGTGCTGGTGGGATACGGGGGAAGTTGCAAAGCAGCGTCTCGCGAATTGCGTTCGTACACGCGCAGAGAGATCAGCCGTTTGATTTCGTTTCTGCCGCAGTGGCAAGTCAGCTCCTACGGATTCTCGGTGCGTCAGGTGGTTGCCATGGGGCGCTTTCCGCATTCAGGCGGCTGGATGGAGTCCCCCGACGATCACCGAGCCATCGATGCGGCCCTCGAAGCCTGCCAGTGTGCCCATCTGGCGGAACGTCGTTTCGCCGAACTCAGCGGAGGGGAACGGCAGCGAGCTCTACTCGCCAGCGCTCTCGCGCAGGAGACGCCGATCCTGTTATTGGATGAGCCATCGGCGCACGCCGATCCGCCATTGCAAGCAGCAGTTTTTGAGTTGTTGGCGCAGCGGGCGGCCAGCGGAACCATTTGTATCGCGGCGATGCACGACATCAATCTTGCCGCGGCATTTGCGACTCGCGCGCTGCTCTTGCATGAAACCGGTGTGCTGCACGATGGCAATGTTGACGGCATGTTGACATCGAAAGCCTTCGAACGAGTTTTCGGTCCGCGGATCGTGGTGCGGCACGATGAAGAAGGCCAGCTTTTCGCGGCATACGCGCGGGGGCATCAGGGTTGAGCCGAAAAATGATCCTGATCGCCGCGGCGTGTGCTGTGGCATCGTTGCTGCTGACCCCGTGGCTGGGACCAGAGCCGTTGCAGTTAGACGCGCTGTGGAACGGAGATCCCCAGGAATGGAGGCTGTTTCTCGGACTTCGAGTGACACGCACCATGCTGGCTTTTTTAGCAGGCGGCAGTCTCGCCGCGGCGGGAACCGTCTTCCAGGCGCTGCTCCGAAATTCGCTGGCTGAGCCTTATACACTCGGCGTATCCAGCGGAGCTTCCGTGGGCGCCGTTCTCGCCATCACTTTACGTATCCCGTGGATCTCGGCCTTTGCGCTGATCGGAAGTTTGCTGGTGTTACTGCTGGTGCTGCGTCTGGCCGGGCGAGGGGCTCGGATCTCAGCGCATGCGTTGATTTTGGCGGGAGTCAGTATCACCAGCGTTTGCTCCGCTCTGATCACGATTCTGCATAGTTTTGCCGGGCTTTCTCAGTCGTTTTCCATCACCACGTGGTTGATCGGAGGCATCGAAGGCATCCCCGCGACCACGCTTGGATTCTACGCTCTGGCCGTGGTTCCGGTATGGGTTCTTCTCGCCTGGAAAGCTCCTGCATGGAACCTTTTGTCGTTCGGCGAGACCTGGGCGGAGGCGCGCGGATTGCCCGTTAAACAGTACGCTCTGCTGGGCTACTTAGCGGGATCGTGGCTCGCGGCGATTACCGTTTCCCTTACCGGCCCAATCGGATTTATCGGTCTGTTGATTCCACACTTCGCGCGTGAGTCCGGAGGGCCGGATCACCGCAGCCTAATACCTTCGGCGATCCTGTTCGGCGCGGCGTTTCTGGCAGTTTGCGATGCGCTGGGCCGGACAATTTTGTCTCCTGCCGATATTCCCGCCGGGGTTTTGACGGCGATGATTGGCGGCCCGGGGTTGGTCTGGATTCTCTCACGTGAACGGAATCTGGCATGAGTCTGATTCTGGTGGGCGGGGCATCTCGCAGTGGGAAAAGCAGCTACGCACTTAAGTTAGGGATCGAACGGGGAACGCGGCGGGCCTTTGTCGCTACGGCGGAGCCTTTCGACGACGAGATGGCGGAGCGCATTGCTCGGCATCGTGCGGACCGCGATCCGAGCTTCACGACGATCGAAGAACCGCTCGAGGTGGCGCGTGTTGTCCGTGCGAATGACACTCAATTTGACTTAATTGTGGTGGATTGTCTTACATTGTGGGTCAATAACATGCTTTTGCGCGAAGAGCCGCATATTGACGAACGCGGCGCAGAACTCGCGCGGGTGTGTGCGGCGAGTTCCGCTTTGTGCATTTTGGTGACAAACGAAGTTGGCGCGGGCGTGATTCCTGAAAATGCACTCGCCCGCCAGTTTCGCGATCTGGCGGGACGTCTGAATCAGGACATGGCGCAGGCGGCGAGCGAAGTTTATCTGCTGACGTTCGGGATCGCGAGCCGCTTGAAGTGAGGGCCGCTTTACAATTCCTGACAGTTCTCCCGGTACGGTCCGAGACTCGCGAATACGGAGCGGTCTGGTTTCCTCTGGTGGGGTGTTTCCTCGGACTCATCGCGGCTGCGGCTTTGTACCTTCCGCTGGGGGCGATTTGGGCGCTGGTGATCGTGACGGCCCTTACGGGCGGCTTGCACGAAGACGGGCTTGCGGATGTGTGCGATGCGGTTCGTGCGTATCGTACTCGTGAGCGGATGATGGAGATTCTGCACGACAGCCGTATCGGCGCTCACGGAGCGCTGGCGCTGGTGCTCTCGGTCTTGTTGCGCTGGCAGGCAATCGATCACTTGACCGGCAATCCGTGGATCCGGCTGCCGATTGCGCTCGGAATTTCGCGGGGCATGATGGTGCTTCTGGCGGCAATAACCCCTTCGGCGCGGCCTGGATTGGGTGAACAGTTTCACGGCAGTCTGACGAAGCAGATCGTTTGGGTGACCCTGGGTCAGATGGTTGTGCTCGCCGCCCTCGAATGGCGCGCGGCGTTGTGGCTGATCCCCTTACAAGTTCTTTTATTCTTCACGGTGCGGCAGTGGTTTTTAAAAAGGCTGGGCGGAGTGACGGGAGATTGTCTGGGATTTGAATGTCAGGTAACCGAAGCGGTGTCGCTGACGTTATTTACGTTGATTTGACGATGCGCCGCCGCCATCACTGGCGGAATAGAGTCCATGGAACAACGATGCCTTTAATTCATCTCATCCGGCATGCGGAGCCCACGATCTCCGGCGTCATGCTGGGGCGCGCCGATCCGCCTGCCCGGACTCTGCCCGCGAAATCGGAGCTTGCGGTCAAGGCGGTTTTCTCCAGTCCTCTGCGGAGAGCTCGTGAGACTGCATTGGCCCTCTTTCCCGAGCAAGGGATCACGATCGTTAATGATCTGGCGGAGGTGTCGTTGGGCGAATGGGATGGTTTGTCGTGGGAAGAAATTGAGCGGCGCGATCCCGAACTTGCTCAGCGTAAGCTGGAAGATTGGTTTGCCGTGACCGCTCCCGGCGGCGAAGCCGCGGAGGAGATCAGCCGGCGCGCGACCGCCGCATTGGAGCTGATTCGCGAGGCTTCGGCGCCGGTTGCCGTGGTCGGTCATTTGGGCATGAACGCGTTCCTGTGGAATTTGTTGACTGGGGCCCCGTCTGCCGCTTTCACACAGAAGTATCTCGAGGTGAAGACGCATGACGACATGGACTGACATTCCACGCCGCGCGGATCCGATCTTGCGCCAGGTGGTGGAGGATCGCTGGAACTCGCTCACGAAACCGCCGGGATCGTTAGGTCGGCTGGAGACTCTGGTCGCCGATATTGCGGAGATGCAGGGTAAGCTGCGTCCTAAGCTGGACCGCAAGGCAATCTACGTTTTCTGCGGCGATCACGGAGTGACAGCGGAGGGCGTCAGCGCGTGGCCCTCCGAGGTGACAGCGCAGATGGTGCGAAACTTCGTGCGCGGAGGCGCGGCGATTTCGGTGTTGGGTGCGGCGCTCGGCATCGAACTTTCGATAATCGATTGCGGCGTGATCGGGCCATGCGTTCCCGGAGCCATCAACCGAAAGATTGCGGAAGGGACGCGCAACTTTGCGCTGGAGCCGGCCATGACGCTCGCGGAGGTCACGCAGGCGATGGACAATGGGGCGGCGTTGGCTCACGAATGCAGAGCCGATCTGGTGGGCCTGGGCGAGATGGGCATTGGCAACACCGCGTCCGCCAGCGCGTTGGTATGCGCGTTCACTGGATGGTCCGCCGAGGAGACGGTGGGCCGCGGCGCGGGCATCTCCGACGAAGGCCTGGCGCGCAAGAGGGCGGCAGTGGAGCAGAGCTTGCGCCTGCATCGGGAGTCCTTCGGCGACCCGAAGAGCGTATTGGCTGCCCTGGGAGGCTTCGAGATCGCGACCATGACTGGCTTCATCCTGGAGAGCGCCAAGCAGCGCCGTCCGGTGATGGTGGACGGCTTCATCACGACGGCCGCAGTGCTGGCCGCGAGGGCATTCGCTCCAAATGTGATGGATTACCTGCTGTTCTCGCACTGCTCGGCAGAGCACGCGCACGCACGAGTGCTGGCATCGTTGGCGGTGCGGCCGATCTTAGGCTTGGACTTGCGTCTGGGCGAAGGCTCGGGGGCAGCGATGGCAATGAATGTCGTTCATCAGGCTCACTTGTTGTACGAGAAGATGGCAACGTTCGCGGAGGCGTCGGTGGCGGAGGCGAGCTGACCATCGCGGTTTGATTCCACGACCTTCTATTCAGCGGTCAGTTTAAGTCGCGCGCTGGCCACATCGAGTACCACCGCTCTGTGGCTTCTATCCACTCCCATTTGGGCCGATCGCGACTTCAAACGCATCTTGCGAAAATGACCCCGTGGTAGAGGGCGCCGAACTAGCGATGCGCAAGTTCATTCATTCGGCGGACCAATCCGAAGATAAAGATGTGGGAGTAGATGCGCTGGACAAAAGCGGCCTGATAGGCGCAATTCCACATCACGTCAGTGCGCCAGGAGCTTGAATCTTTTTAGCGGCTTAAAACAGAGCGAACACGGCCTATCACAAGCCGATTCCCTCATTGCCGACAGAATGATATGATCGCGGCACCGTTCATGAGAGCGGTCAAGCTGACGAGGTGTCTTGATGCGCATGATCCTAGTGTTTGTCCTGTTGCTTGCGGCGTTGCCTGTGGTTCCTCAGCAAAAGAATTCGTTGCCTCGCGACATCCATCCGGTTACGCTCTCGCGGCTGCCTCCGGTTACCGCCGCGGACCTGGACGAAGCGGGGCAGCGTCTGCTCGCGGCGCGGACTGATTACAAGCCAGGGCCGGGACCGGGCCACGTTTCCGCCTATAGCCCGAGAGAACTCGATCTGGGTGTCCCCTCCGGTGCGACGAGTCCGGTCGGTCCTCGATTCTTTCAGCTTGCGGTGCTGATCACGGCTCGGGAGATCGACCAACAATACGAATGGACCTTTCACGAACTGGCGGGTCGGCGGCAGGGCTTGGAGCAACCGGTGATCGATGTCGTCAAGTACAACAGGGGCGTGGCGGGACTATCCGACAAAGACTCGACACTGATCACTTTCGGGCGCGCGCTATTTCGTGAACACCGCGTCAGCAGCGAACTCTGGGGCAAGATGGTGACCCTTTTCGGGCGTCAGCGCACGATCCAGCTCATGATGATCATGGGCGACTACTTCCGCGCGGGTTTCATGATGAACGCGGTCGATCAGCACCTCCCGCCAGATCGGGAGCCACTGATGCCCACGATAAAGAGGTAGTGGGGTTGGACTGCCGGGCCAGTCTCACCGGAAAGATCGGAGCGCCAATGCCCCTTGTATTTTCGGGACAGGTGGCTACAATGAATAATTCTTCATTTTTGGATGGCGAAAGACCCCCAATCCGAGTCCGACGCAGTGAAGAAACTGAAGGCTGCTCTTCCGCAGGCTTCGCCCAGCACCATGCCTTATCTGGTGGCCTCGGGGCTGGTACTGGCCGTAATGGCCTGGTACATGTTCTCTTATGTGCCTGAGCAACTGAACTACTTCGTCGGGCTCCGTTTTCGAAATCTGGCGGTCGCCAGCGGGCAGGTCCAGAGCAAAATCGACAGCTTGGTGAAGGCCTTCGAACTGGCTGAGGATAGCGACCAGGGTGTTAGCGATCTCACGCACTATCTCGAAACACTCATTCCAGAGATCCGGCCGATCAAACCGTCTGCCGCCCGTCTTGCTGTGGGGTCGTCCAAGATGGGGTCAACGACCGTCGGCTGGACCGTTGCCTGGGAGGACTTTGCTCAGCAGGCGGCTCTGGCTTCGCGCGGATCGTTCGATGATTTAATTCTTGCCGATGCCACGGGAGCCGTGGTGTGGCAACGGGAGCGAAACAGTCCGCGCATCGGCAACCTGAATGAGTTGATGAATTCCAAGGCGGAGGGCGGCGGCGGATGGCTTCCGCTTTCCTTCAGTTGGAACGTGCAGACAACTCCGCTGGAAGCACAAGGTAAAACAGTTTTGCCGGGTACCGCCGTCCTGAAGCAATTGAATCTGGACGGAACTCCGGTTTATGTGGTGATCCAGCAGGTGCCGGTCGCCGTGGTCACCACCGCAGCGCTGCCGGATGCGCGGCGATTGTTCGTGGCGGGCGTGATTTCCCGCGCATCGCTGCAAGCACAAGCAATGCATGTCCCCACCACCTATGTTTTGGCGATTGCGCTTTCGATGACGCTCCTATTTTTGGCGATCCCTTACTTAAAGTTGGCGACGCTGACTTCGAAAGAGCGATACCGATTGATGGACGTCATGTGTCTGGCGGCTGCGGCGATGTTCGTTGCCGGAATCGCCGGCATGCTTCCGTTCTTGCTGCCGGTGGAAAGCGAGGCCGGGGATCGGGCTCTGGCGAACTTCTCGCAACAGATTGGCGAACGCTTCGCCAATGAGACCGAAAAGATTCTAAAGGTTGGTTCCGCAATCGCCCATCAACCGAATTCTCCTGACCTGATTGCCTGCGAGGTCGAAGTCAAGAAATGGGTGGGAAAGAAGCCTTGTGGTTTGTGGGAAGGGTTGGAACGCACGGACAACATCCCCATGGAGTTGGATGTCGTCATGTGGGTGGATCCGAAGGGAAACCAATCCAAGAAATGGACCACGAAGACGCAGGTCACGGTTCCGACGCCGCACCTGGATTTCGCTCATTACCAGGACATCGTGGCTCGCCGCACGTGGTACCTGCGAAGCGGGACCTACAGAGAAAGGTTTACGATCGAACCGCTCAGGGCTCCTACAACGGCTGAGATGGGTGTGGTATTTGCCATTCCAGACGGCGAGGGTCTGGTGGCGTTTAATGTTCGGCCTCAGACGGTGGTGGATCCACTGATCCCGCCGGGTTATGGGTTCGCTCTTCTGGCCCCGGATGGGCAGGTTCTCTTTCACTCGCAGGAAGGTTTGAGTCTATGGGAGAACTTCTTCAAGGAGACCCGGGACCCGGCAGATACCGCTACCCGCGCCCGTTCGGGCCGGCCGTTCACTTGGACCACGGATTATCACGGCCGCTCCCATCGGGTCTTTATGCGAACGTTTGAGGAGTTCGGAGACTGTCCCTGGTTGATCGTGACTTTTCAGGAGCTGGATCCCTTGTCGGCTGCCAAGGCGGAGCAGCAAGGGATGACGTTGGAACTCTTTGGCACCAGTTTCCTGATCCTGATTCTCGGGCTAGGATGCGCCGCGCTGTTGTGGACCGTGAGGGGCCAGAATTTCCGCGACATGCTGCTGGATACGGCTTCCGTCGATTCGCGCTCTTCCGTTCCCAGCAAGAAATCGATGCGTTGGCTGCTGCCCATGGCAGTGGCGGCTGTGGTTGGGATTGCGCTCACATACGTACCGTCATTGCAAGGCTCGCTCGATTTTTTCTATGTTTTCTTTGCGGTTCTTCCGTTGGCGGCGTTCTGGGTGGCGGCGCATTTCAGGAAGCAGCAGGCGATCAAGCTGCGGTCCGGGGATCCCGGCCTGCCAACGCCTGGACTGAAATTCGACAGACTGGCCATCGAATTAGCACTCGTGGTGCTGGTCGCCGGAGCGCTTCCTGCGGCTGGCTTCGCGCGCATTGCGTATCGCATCCAGCAGCGTGATGCCTCTGAACGCCAACTGGAGTTTTCCTCCGCGGCATGGTCGCAGCGGCGCACGCGGGTTCGGGATCGGCTCACCACTCGAGCCTATCGACCGGCCACTCAGGCCATGCTGCTGACTGAGCCGGAATTCGCAGGCGAGATCAAAGACGGAGTCGATCCAAAATACAATTATCTCGGGATCGGTGAATCCGTCGGCATCCAAATCGGACCACGCGTATCGAGCACGGGGAAACCCACCGACTGGGGAATCCTGCGGTGGCTGCTCAGATCCGGAAGCCCCTCACCGACGCTCGCCAGACTATCTTCCGGACCTCCTCCCGCGCGTTTCATCGTGGAAGGTGGTAACACGGGTACGCCCACACTTTCGACACCGGTGAATGCCGGGTCGTTTTCGGATTTGTGGTCGCGGTGGTCACTTTTCAGTCTGTGTCTGCTAGGCGTCGTCTGGTCGGCCGTTTATTGGGCGCGTCGCAAACTTGGGGCGATGCCTGTGGTAACGGCTCCCAGCATTGACGAGCAGGTAGCCTCGGTCAGTGTTAACGGGAATGAAATTGTCCTTTTGATAGGCACTCCGCGGTCGATGAAGGATCAGTTGGCAATGGAAGCGATTCGGTGGGCGCGAGCTTCCCAGACGCCGCCCATTGGGCGGTTTCCGGCTTATCGCGTTCCACTTTCGGATCCGAGCATTTCGGACGGCTTCATGCGGACGCACCTGGAGAAGATCCGAGCCGTGGAGTCCGATCCGTCGAAATGGGATTGTGAGGGGCGTCTATGGCTCCAGGTTTCAAATCTGGAAACGCAATTAGTCAGCAGCGTTGCGCGCGGGAGAGCGATGCAGTTTCTCGAGAAGCTACTGGTGCGTGAGGACGACAAGCCTGTACGGTCTCTCATCGTTACTTCGAGCGTTGATCCCATTGCGCACTTCGAGGAACTGTTTCAGGAGGAGCGCCGGGGCGCCTACATGGATGCCATCCCGGAAGTGGAACTGAGCCGCACCTCTTTGTTGCTTACACGTTTCCGCCGCTGCTATTCGAACCCGCTCCTGCTGGATGAGCAGGGAAATTCCCGGCCCCATAATGACCGCGATCCCTGGAATCGATGGCTTGAGTATGAGCCGATGAAATGGAAGGAAACGTTACGGGCTGAGGTCGGCGGCTATCCACCATTGAGATTTATCGAACATGAATTAAGAGCCGCCTGGGTGGAGCAGACGGCAGGCATTGCAAAGGATAGTCTCGCCCTGGCGATTCGGAATAAGGCGGAGGCTGCATATTCGTTGTTGTGGGCCAGTTGCACGCGGAGCGAAAAATTAGTCCTTGTGCAACTGGCCCAGGAAGGTTTCGTGAATCCGAAGAGCCGTGAGATTCTGGCCCAACTGGTTGCGAAAGGGCTGATCGTTCAGCGGCCAGCTCCGGCGATCTTCAACTATACGTTCCGTGGTTATTTACTCAAAATCGAGCGAACTCACATCATTCACGAATGGGAGAAGATGGAGGGCGCGGGTCTGTGGCAGGTCTCCGGACGTCTGATCGCGAGCATCATTTTAGTATGCGGCGTGTTTTTTCTGATGACGCAGGATTTTCCAGTTCAGTCGCTCGTAATCCCAATCATTTCAGGCTCCGGAGCGCTTGGAATCCCGATGCTGCGGTCGTTGATGGCAACAATTTCCTCAAAGACGGGTACTTCGGTCGGATAGATCGTGCAGCCTTTGTGATCCGGCTATTCTTACTTTGTTGGTTTAACTGAGCGTGGTAGGTCGGACCCCTGGTCGGACCTTGGAGTGATGTCGGGGATTTCCCGGCAAGCTCCGCCTTCAAAAGCGAGCGCACTCACATCGTTGGTGCAGTCGCCCGGATGCTTCGGTCGTTGATTGCATCGATTTCCTCGAAGACCGGTACGCTCGCTTTGATCCCGCGCTCCTGTTCAACTGAGTGTGGGTAGGTCGTGAGTTGCGGGAAGCCATACTTCCAGGCACGCCCCGCCTTCTTTGCGATTCATCGCGGTGATCGTGCCGCCGTGTTGGGTGACGATACCTTCGGCGACAGTCAAGCCGAGGCCGGTACCATTGGCGTCCAACCGGGTGGTCACGAAGGCATCGAAGATATCCGGCAGAACTTCGGGAGGAATGCCGGGTCCGTTATCTTCGACGGCGATTGCCACTCCCTGTTGCGGACCCTTCTGCAGGTGGCGTGCGCGGACATCTATTCGTCCACCCGGAGCGTCAAGCGCGTTTAGCGCATTTCTTAAGAGATTGACGAAGACCTGAATCAAGCGGTCGGAGTTTCCCATCACCTGCTCCAGAGGTGCGACGTGGTTTTCGAAGTGGACCCCTGCGGCTCGGGCGTCGATGGCCACCAGCGACCAGGCCTCATCGATCACAGCGCTGATGGCTACGGGCTCGGTCGATTGCTTGCGAACTTTGGCGAAATCTACCAAGCTTTCGCTGATCGTGCGGAGCCGCTCGGTCACTCGCTGGACCCGAGCCAATCGATCCAGAGTGTGCGGGTCGGTGGTGGATTCGATCAGCTTCTCGACGGAACCGTGTAAGACGGCAAGAGGCGTGTTAAGTTCGTGCGCGACGCTGGCGGAAAGGAGGCCGAGGCTCACGAGCCGGTCCTGTTCTTCGAGGCGCTTCAGAGCCGTGGCGAGTTCATCTTCGCGCCGGCGAAGTTCGGCCACGGTCTCGTTGCGCGAGCGCATGATTTGTCCGATTTCATCATCGGGAATCTCCGGGCCGGGAACCAATTCGCGCTCCCGATCTCCGGCGCGCGTGGCCATGTCCGCCTCTAACAAAACTTGCAGCGGGCGGTAAACATAAAGCGGCATGATGGCGGATTCAAGTAGTACTACTGCGGCTACATAAATGGCTCCGAGCACGACGAACAGCGTCACTCTTGCTCTAAATACCGCGTTGTCAAGTGCTTCGGCTTGGATTGTGCCATCCGGCAGACGTCGCGCATCGACCATTTGCTGTTGAAATAACGGAATTAATGTGAAATATGCAGCGCACGTCAGCACTAGAAAGAACAGGTTGTGCAGCACGATGAGCTTTAGACGGACCTTGAGATTCCCAAAGCTTCTTGTTAAACTGTAGGTGTTCTTATGGGACAAGAATGGCTGCTCCAATTGCGCAACAGCTATCGTTATGATAGAAGCTATAGATACCCTTATGGGCCGGTACGAACGACAGTACTAATGATGCCCCACTCTCAGCCGTACCTACTGAAGGATACAAACTAACGATGGCTGCTATTTTCCCCAAGTCGTCTGATCTCATTTTAAAGGTCGTTGGTGCGGTGATCGGGTTGGGCGCGCTCGGCGGCGTGGCTGCCTTTGCCTACCTTAGCTACCCCACCGTCATCGACACCGGATACCAACCCAAGCAGCCGGTGGCTTATAGCCATAAACTGCACGCAGGCGAACTGGGCCTGAACTGTTTCTACTGTCACTCGACAGTGTACCGCGCAGCGTTCGCCGCGGTTCCCGGTACCGAAGTCTGTATGGGCTGTCACACGAATGTTCGCGACAAGAGTCCCCGCCTTGAGCTGGTGCGCAGTTCGTATGCGACCGGGCAGCCGATTCCGTGGATTAAGATTCACGATCTGCCGGACTATGTGTTCTTCAATCACTCCTCTCACGTGACGGCGGGTGTCAGCTGCGTCAGCTGCCACGGCCGTATCGATCAGATGGAAGAAGTAAAGCAGGAGCAGCCTTTGAACATGGCGTGGTGCTTGAGTTGCCATCGAAATCCGGCTCCTAATATTCGTCCGGCTAATTTGGTTACGCAACTCGATTGGAAGCCGGATCGCGACCCGGCTGAGATTGGTGCTGAAATTATTAAGCAGAAGGGTCTTCACCCTCCGACAAATTGCTCGGGGTGTCACCGATGAGTCTCGTACAAATTGCAGTTCCGTCCAAGGCCAAGGGTCCGAAGTACTGGCGTAGTCTCGATCAGGTGGCGGACACTCCTGAGTTCCGTCAATGGGTCGAGCGCGAGTTTCCGTCAACAGCGGTCGAGTTGCTGGACGGCAAGACGCGCCGCGGCATTCTGAAGGTGATGGCGGCATCGTTTGGCATGGCGGGCCTAGTGGCTTGCTCGCGTCCCGAATTGCGCTTCGCTCCTCAAGTGCGCGGACAGATGGACTATGTCCCTGGGGCTCCTTACAACTACACGACGGCGATGGTGCTCAATGGCCAGGCGACCGGGTTGGTGGTAGAGACCTACGATGGACGTCCGCACAAGATCGAAGGAAATCCCGATCATCCTGTGAGCCAAGGCGCTGCCACGGCCATGATGCAGGCGAGCGTGCTGGACATTTACGATCCGGACCGCAGCAAGCAAGTACTGAACGGCAAGACGGCGTCTACGTGGGAAGCGTTTGAAGCGGCGCTTCGCGGTCTGCCGCTGGCGACGGGTGGCCTGCGGATTCTGAGCGAGACGGTGGTATCGCCGACACTCGATAGTTTGCGCGCGCAGTTGCTGGCGAAGTATCCGAATGCGGCGTGGGTGGAATACGATGCCATCTCGCGCGAGAATGAACGGGCCGGTACGATGCTGGCTTTCGGGCAGGCGCTAAACGTTCATCCGCAGTACGATCAGGCTCGGGTGGTGCTGTCGCTCGATCACGACTTCCTGGGGATCGATACCGCGTCTCCGTTGGCGACGAAGCTCTTTTCCAAACGCCGAAGGATGGAAGCGGAAGAAGATCTCGAACGGCTCTCGCGGTTGTATGTCATCGAGAGTCAGTTCTCGTTAACGGGCGCGAATGCGGAGCACCGATTACGAGCCCGCGGCTCGGATGTCCGGCAGTTTGCGCAGGATTTACTGGCGGGTTTGAGTGCGGCTCCAGCGACTAGCACGGATCGTCGCGCCAAGTTCCTGAGCGCGGTTGTGGCTGATTTAAAGTCTGCGGGTGCAGAGGCTCTTGTGGTTGCCGGTCCGAGGCAGCCTGCTGGGGTTCATGCCTTGGCGCATCAGATTAATCAGGCGTTGGGGTCGAAAGCTGTTACGTTCACGGCGGCGTCTCGGCCGGAACGCGTTACGGCGGGTGTGGAAGCCCTGGCAGCTCTCGCCGGCGAGATGAACAATGGCGCCGTTACGACGCTGTTGGTGATTGGCGCGAATCCGGTGTATACGGCTCCCGCCGATGTTCAGTTTGGCGCGGCACTGGCGAAGGTGGCGAATTCCATTCACCTCGGCCAAAGTGTAGACGAGACGGCCGCTGCGGCAAAATGGCATTTGCCGGAAGCCCACTATCTCGAAACCTGGGGCGATGCGCGGACGACCGCGGGCGTGGCTTCGATTCAGCAGCCGATGATCGAGCCTATCTATGGCGGTAAGAGCGCAATCGAATTTCTGGCTCACGTGCTGGACCTTCCAGAAAAGAACGGCCACCAGATAGTGAAGGCTTACTGGTCGGCGCAGTTGCCTGCGGCGAATCGGGAGAATGTCTGGCGTAAAGCGTTGAACGACGGTGTGGTTTCAGTGGCGGCTCC
>JADMIO012731097.1_pt1 | contig 43338 bp, 29 predicted proteins | sample 8958161 | NCBI WGS metagenome assembly JADMIO01 (sample SAMN16585339, study PRJNA669376) | soil metagenome | isolation source: Crop rotation soil | place: USA: Cullars Rotation, Alabama | collected 2011
GCCGCGACTTCAAGTCACGTGAATTCCAAGCTTCGGATCCCACTGTGCTGGAAAGGCAACAAACACAGGCGGTTGTACCTCCTCAGCTTCAGCAAGCATTTCGGTATTACAACCACCAGCGGTGAGCGTTGCTAGTTCCTCTGTTTGCATCCAGCAGGCCATAAATTTAAATGCAAATTCAGCGGCTTCAACTTTTTTATGGAGCGGCCCCAACGGTTTTAACTCTGCCGCACAACATATAACTTTCAGTACTGCCAGTTTTAGTTTAGCCGGTGCCTATACACTCACTGTTACTTCCGCGCAAGGGTGCACAAACACAGCGGTTGCCACTGTATCTGTTTATGCTCCTCCAATTCCAACGCTTAGTTCTAATTCGCCCGTATGTATAAAAGGACTTTTAAGTTTTACAGGTGGTGGTGGTAATGCTTACTCCTATTCAGGTCCAAATGGGTTTACAAGCGACCTGCAAAATCCTTCCATAAATAATGTCAGTGGGGCTGCAAGTGGTATTTATACCCTGATAGCACGTAATTCTGGTTGTTCTGCTTCTGTGACACATTCCGTTACTATCTTCGGTTCTTACATTGGACCCGTACTAGCAAGTGACAATGAAAAATGCGTTCCCTTCTCCTCCACCTTTTCCATAAATACATTTGGTGCTCCTGCAAGTAATGCCAGCCTGAGTGTGAATGAACAATTATTCGTTGGCAACCCGGTAAACTATTCTCTTAGCACTGCTGGAAATTATACAATACGTTCCACCTTTAAGGACACAAATGGTTGTGTTAGCAGTTCAACCCTATTGGTTACAGCCTATCCAAAACCTGAGGCTGATTTTATTTTCTCACCGGCAAAACCTATTGAAAATACAGACCAGGTCATTTTTACGAATACATCCACGGGCATAAATCAAACTCACTGGAATTGGTTCTTTACGGATAACCATGGTTTTAGGAGCAGCAATCAAAATACAATTTATCTTTTCGAAAATTCAGGCACTTATCCAATTGCCATGGTCGTAAAGAATGTTTGGGGCTGTTCTGACACCGTCGTTAAAGCTGTGACCATAGGAAATGAATATTGCCTATATGTACCAAATGTTTTTAAACCCGATGGCGATGGGCTAAACGACATCTTTTTTCCCCTGGGCACCGGCATCACAAAATATGAATTAAATATTTTTGACCGTTGGGGAGAACTTTTATTTACCTCCCAGGATTTTTCCAAAGGATGGGATGGTACTTTTAAAAGCTTAGCCTGTAAAGCAGACACGTACATCTGGAAAATAAAGGTTAATGATCCCGAGGGACGGACCAAAGAATATGTGGGTCACGTGACTCTTTATAGATAAAAATCTACCATCCTTGAGTACTAAATGTTATTTTTGCTGGAGTGTTTACCAAGTTAAAAAACATACTCAGCCAACATCCTGTACTTACAATGGCCTTGCTGGTTACGGTAATCGTATATTCCAAATTTGCCTTTTTTGGTCACATCAGCTGGGATGATCCTGAAATGGTTTTTAAGAACCGCCTGGTTAAAAACTTTGATCTCAAAGCTCTATTCACAAATCATTTTGTAGGGAACTATATCCCCGTGACCATGCTGCTGCATTCCATCAGCTGGTTTTTATTTGAAAATAATGATGGAGGGCATCACCTCATGAATATTTTGTTCCACCTCCTGAATGGAATTCTGGTATATCAATTGGGGAAACGCTTATTTAAAAACGACATCATTTCAACCATTGGAGCAATTGTTTTTTTATTGCATCCCCTGCAGACAGAATCGGTAGCCTGGATCAGCGAATTAAAAAATATTCTGTCTGCAACTTTTTATTTAGCGGGAATGTTGAGCTACCTGAATTTCCTGGAACACTCAAACAAAAAAGATTACATTCTTTGTTTCCTGTATTTTGTATTGGGCTGTCTGAGTAAATCATCTGTGGTTGTATTTCCTTTGAGTTTAATTTGTATGGATCTCATCGTCCGACAAAAATTCACTTTTAACTATTTGCTACCGAAAATTCCATTTTTTATAATTTCCATTTTAATAGGCGTTATTAATATAAAGACTCAGGCGGCAGATCTGTTTATCAATCATGCCCATGAATTCCCTTATTATCAAAGGATCGGTCTTGCAGGGTTTGCATTGCTTAAATACCTATTCCTTTTTTTGTTCCCCTTAAATTTAAGTGTGATCTATCCTTATCCCGAAATCAAGACACAGGTAATTGTGCTAGGTTTTTTTGTTTTATGCCTCATTGGAGCGCTTCTGGTTTTACTCATAAAACGAAAAAAAACAAATTCTACCGCTCTTGTTTTATTTATCCTGGTCAACCTGATTCTGGTGCTGCAGATCCTTCCCTTTGGTGAGGTACTCTACGCAGACAGGTATTTATATGTTCCGCTCATCGGGTTTGGATGGTTAACAGGCCTGCTTCTTTCCAACTTAAAAACATATACTACTGTGGTTAGTGTTATTCTTCTTTTATTTTTTTCGGTATTTACATTTGCCAGAACAAGCGCATGGAAAAGCGGGATCGTTTTATACGAAGACATTCTTAAAAAATATCCTGATCAGTTCATTGCTTTAAATAGCGCAGGCGTAGAAAGTATGTTCTTAAATGAAGATGCGAAAGCGCTAGAATATCTCAACAAGGCTGTTGAAGTAGCGCCACGTAATTACAAAGGCTTTTATAACCGGGGCTTGCTGTATTTAAAAAACAAGGAGCCAAAACTTGCCATTAAAAGTTTTAATCAAACCCTGGATCTTTACAATTATGCAAAGGCTTATACAGGACGCGCTTCCGCATATTATATGCTGGGGGATATTCCAAAAGCAATAAATGACGCGAATCTTGCTTTACAAAGCGATCCAAACAATGCAAAAGCGCATTTTGTGCTGGCCAATTGTTATAATGATATGAATCGGTTGAATGACGCTTTAAAAGAATACAACAAAAGCATTGAGCTTAATTCCCTGGAGCCTGATTTTTATTTTAAACGCGCGATCACACACGGAAAAAATCAGGATTTTACTTCGTGCTTAAATGATCTTTTGCTATGTATTCAGTTAAACCCGAATTATTACGAAGCCTATTATTGGAAAGGCGTTGCCAAAATAAATTTAAAACAAAACCCCTGTGAAGATTTGAACATAGCGGCTCAACATAATTTTGAACCCGCCATTAATGCGCTTAATAAATACTGCAGGTAAATAAATATCCATCGTATGAAAATTACTTTAATACAAACACATTTACACTGGGAGGATCGTAAAAAGAATCTTGCACATTTTGATTCCCTCATAAACTCTATGAAAGAGCAAAGTGATCTCATCCTATTGCCTGAGATGTTTACGACTGGTTTTTCTATGAAACCTGAAAAAGTTGCCGAAGAGGATGGTGAGACACTGAACTGGATGAAAACAAAAGCCCGCGAAAAAAACGCGACAATTACCGGGAGTGTGGCGGTTAAAGACAATGGAAATTATTACAACCGTTTGTTCTGGGTGGAACCTTCGGGAAATATTAAAACATACGATAAGCGTCATTTATTCAGGATGGCCAAAGAGGACGAGCATTACACGCAGGGGACAAAAAAAATAACGGGAATGATCAAAGACTGGAAGATCCGCCCTCTTGTTTGTTATGACTTACGTTTCCCTGTTTGGAGCAGGAATGTTTTTAATAAGGCAAATGGCAACTGGGAATTTGATGTATTGATTTATGTAGCCAACTGGCCGGAAGTTCGCAATTATCCCTGGAAACAACTATTAATTGCAAGGGCGATTGAAAACCAGTGTTTTGTGGTGGGTGTAAACAGAATTGGAAAAGATGGAAATGATTTTTCACATTCGGGAGACAGTGTGGTGATAAACCCGCGTGGTGAAATAATAAGTCAAACAAAAGCCAATGAAGAAAGCATAGAAACATTGACTTTAGACAAACATTATCTTGACGAATTCAGGAAAAACTTTCCTGTCGGTTTGGACGCTGACGACTTTGAACTTAAATAGTTTTCAGGCCCTGAAATTTAACATTTTCATCTAGGTGGCGAAACCGGGTTTTCGATGAGTAAAACAAACCATTCGCCGAGTTAATTAGGATCCGATTTAACAAATTGGATTATTTTCATTTTTAATAGGTTTCCACCTCAAATTTACCCCAACCCTTTTATAAATTGATTTGTATCATATAAGGTAAGGGCTTAAGTATACACTTCAAAACCGGGAATGAGTAAGACTCCCGTTTGAATTAGTAAACCACCTCCCTTTTTTAAAATATAACATTAATTTTAGAGTACTCTTAAAAAAACCCGACCCATGAAAAAAACGTTTTACCTTTTTTGTTTATTAGGTTTCATCTTAACCTGTAGAAATTTGAACGCCCAGTCCCCCTTTACTCTGAATCCCCAAAGCCAGTGTTATAGTGCGGGAAGTAATACGGCGATCGCTTATGTCTCCAATCCGGTTCCGGGCGCCAGCTCTTACAGTTGGTCCGTTTCGTCTCCAAGCACTTGTGTTTCATCCATCAGTACTTTTTCTAACGGAGCCATTGCAAGTTTAACTTTTCCCTGTTGCGGTGTTTATCTGGTTACATTAACGGCATACAATCCGAATAACGTTCTCATTTCTACGTCTACACAAAGCGCGGTAGTATTTTGCAGCGGCGGTGTGGCTATTTCAGGTAATTTGAATATTTGTGCTGGAAGTAGCACAACCTTAACAGCAAGCGGATCTACAACCTATACGTGGATGCTTTCCAATGGTATGGCGTTCAGTGGATCATCGGTTGTTTTGACCCCTTCCGTAACAACGTGTTATACGGTTGTGGGAGTTACAGGAGGTTGCGTAAGTTATGCAGCAGGCTGTGTGAATGTAACAAATGGAACAAACATTGCAATTAATGGCAATGCAAATATCTGCTCCGGATCAACTATATTATATGCCTCGGGCGGTACCAGTTATACCTGGATGCCTGGGGGTTCTAACTCGCCATCTATTGTAGTGTCGCCAACTGCTACCACGTGTTATACGTTATTTGGTTATGGATGTTCAGGATTAGGCGCAGCAGTTAAATGCGTAACCGCAGGAGTTGCACCCGTAATATCCATATCCGGAAATACTGCGGTGTGTGCGGGCACCGGTGCTACACTTACTGCAAGTGGTGCTTCATCTTATACCTGGTTTACTTCCATGGGAACTTTTACCGGAAGTACAATCGTACTCACCCCATCCGCTACTACCTGTTATAGCCTCATGGGCTCAAGTGGTCAAGGCTGTACAGGGTATACAGGAGGTTGTATTTCTGTCACCCCTGGTTCTAACGTATCTATTAGCGGAAATCTGAATATTTGTTCAGGCCAATCTACTATCTTAACGGCTACCGGCTTCAGTTTAACATGGCAGCCAGGCGGCTCCCACTCTTCTTCCATTATTGTGACACCAAGTGTTACCACCTGCTATACACTTACAGGCATAGGATGTACAGGAGTTGTTTCTGTTGTGAAATGCGTAACGGTCAATCCAACCCCTATTATTTCCATATCCGGTAACACAGCAATCTGCTCAGGCCAAAGTGCCACACTTACAGCCAGCGGAGCTACAAATTATACCTGGTCAACATCCTACGGAAATTTTACAGGTTCTACCATTGTATTAACACCAAGTACCAGCACCTGCTATAGCATCATGGCCTATAACGGACCTGGATGTTACGCTTATTCAGGCGGATGCATCAATGTTTCACCCGGTGGTAATGTCGCCATAAGCGGCAACGCAAATATATGTTCCGGTAATTCTACTATTTTATATGCATCGGGCGCTACAAGCTATACCTGGATTCCTGGCAGCTTAACAAGTCCTTCTATCGTTGTTTCTCCTTCTTCCACCACCTGCTATACCTTATTTGGATCAGGAGGTTGTAATGGAGGCATCAGTTCCGCAGTGAAGTGTGTTACTGTCAACGCGAACCTTCCTATTACCATTAGCGGAAATACCGCGGTTTGTGCCGGTAGCGGTGCTACCTTAACTGCAAGCGGAGCCACCTCTTATACCTGGTACACGTCTATGGGAACCTTTACGGGCTCTACGATCGTACTGACACCATCTGCAACAACCTGTTACAGCCTTATCGCTTCTAACAACAACGGTTGTATGGGTTATTCCGGCGGATGTGTATCCGTGGGAGGTTCACCCGTACTTTCAGTATCAGGAAACACCGCCATCTGTGCGGGTAGCGGCGCGACATTGACTGCGAATGGTGCAACATCATACACCTGGTTTACTACAATGGGAACATTTACAGGAAGTACGATCGTACTTACGCCATCGGCTACAGCATGTTACACGCTGGTAGGATCAAACGGACCGTCTTGCACAGGTTATGCATCTGGATGTGTAAGCGTTTCACAAGGCGGCAATATTGCGATTAGCGGCAACGCCAGCATTTGTTCCGGGTATTCAACCGTGTTGTATGCTTCAGGCGGCACCAGTTATACCTGGCAGCCAGGCGGCTCAAATGCAAATGCCATTGTAGTTACTCCAACCGCCACAACTTGTTATACCTTATTTGGCTATGGCTGTTCAGGATTAGGAGCAGCTGTAAGATGTGTTACTGTAGGTTCTGCACCGGTAGTTTCTATATCAGGAAACACAGCGATTTGCGCGGGTTCAGGAGCTACCCTCACTGCCAGTGGCGCTACGAGCTACACCTGGATGACAGGGTTTGGAACCTTTACGGGTTCTACGATTGTATTAACGCCAAGTACTACCACCTGCTATAGCTTAATCGCATCAAACGGATCTGGATCCGGATGTAGTGTTTATACAGGCGGATGTATCAATGTTTCACAAGGCGGAAATATTGCGATTAACGGCAATGCCAGCATTTGTTCCGGAAATTCAACTGTGTTATATGCTTCAGGTGGCACCAGCTATACCTGGCAGCCAGGCGGCTCAAACGCAGCTTCTATTGCAGTATCACCTACTGCTACAACATGTTATACTTTATTTGGCACCGGATGTTCAGGACCAGGAGCAGCTGTTAAATGTGTGACGGTAAGCCCTTCACCAGTAGTTTCCATATCCGGCAACACGGCGATCTGTTCAGGTTCTTCTGCTACCTTAAGCGCCAGTGGCGCTACAAGTTATACATGGATGACAGCATATGGAACTTTTACAGGATCAACAATTGTATTGACTCCAAGCACTACGACCTGCTATAGTTTAGTGGCATCGAACGGTGGATGTTTTGTTTATACCGGAGGATGTATCAGTGTTTCTCCTTCTGGTACGGTTTCTATCAGCGGCAACGCAAATATCTGTTCAGGATCAACCGTATTATTTGCTTCCGGCGGCACCAGTTACACCTGGATGCCTGGTGGATCTCACTCCTCTTCTATTGTGGTGACTCCTAGTACGGGCGTAACATGTTATACCCTTCAGGGCTTTAGCTGTTCAGGACTCAGTTATGCAGTAAAATGTGTAACAGTAGGTACATCTCCAATTATATCGATCTCGGGCAATACAGCTGTTTGTGCAGGTAGTTCCACTACACTTACTGCCAGTGGAGCAACAAGTTATACCTGGTATACAGGAGGTGGCATTCTGACTGGATCATCCATTGTCATTACACCTTCTACTTCCACTTGCTTTAGCCTTGCCGCTTCTAATGGTCCTGGCTGTACTACATACACGGGCGTGTGTGTGTCGGTTGCTCCGATAAATAATCTGCTGATATCCGGAAGCTCTGCCGTTTGCGCGGGCTCTCCTGTAAATCTTTCAGCTTCCGGAGCCACAAGTTACACCTGGTTGCCGGGTAACTTAACCGGCTCTATGATTACTGTAACTCCAAGTGCAAGTATTTGTTATACTCTTGTAGGAACAAATGCAAATGGATGTGTATCCCTTGCTTATAAATGTATCCAGGTAATGCCGAAACCAATCATCACTACTGGTGGTGGAATCTTCTGTGCAGGTAATGCCGGTATTCTTAATGCGCAAGGTGCCACGTCATACACCTGGTTGCCATTTAATCTGACGGGTTCAAGCATCGTGATCACTCCAAGTGTGAGCATGTGTTATACAGTAATAGGATCAAATAACAACGGTTGTACAAATTCAACAGTAGGTTGTTTCTCCGTAATGCCTTTACCAAGTATAACTGTTTCGGGAACTTCTTCTATCTGTGCTGGTGCGAGTGCTACATTATCAGCCTCGGGAGCAAGCTCTTATACATGGCTGCCATCGTACACAAGTGGACCAAACCTGGTTGTAACGCCTTCTTCAAGCACATGCTATACGGTTGTTGGTATTAACGCCTTCGGTTGCTCATCTTCTGCATTAAAATGCATCAGTGTACAACAAGGTGCATTCCTTAATGTGAGTGGTCCAAATGTTATTTGTGCCGGATCAAGCGCAAATCTCCTGGCCTATGGAGCAAGTACCTATACATGGAATACCGGTTCGCACTCTCCGTTCATCACCGTATCTCCTACTTCGCCTGCCTGTTATACTGTAACCGGTACTACAGCGCAAGGCTGTATCGGTTCTGCTGTGAAATGTCTGAGCGTTCAACCTGGGCCTTCTATTTACATTTACCAAACGGATTCTGTTTTCAATAACGATTCCATCATATGCGCTGGCAATGCTGTACACTTATTCGCAAGTGGCGCAAACTCGTATACATGGAGCACAGGTTCTACTTCTTCCTATATTACAGTGACACCAAGTGTGACAACTAGTTACACGGTGTATGGAACGAATGCTATGGGCTGTGGCAACAGTCATGCAATTACCTTGTACGTATCGCCTTGTACCGGTCTTGCAAAAAACACAGGTAACCTGCAAATAACCATGTATCCTAACCCAAGCTACGGACAATTAACATTACAGGGAGATGGCGTAAATGCAATTTCTTACAGTGTACTGGATGTGATAGGAAGAGAATTGGTAAAAGGTGAATTTACAAATTCAAAACAAGTAGATCTTTCAGATTATGCGAACGGCACTTACATGATCCGTTTTGAAATGGGTAATACTGTTACTTACAAAAAATTAATACTCGAAAATAAATAATTTAGTTACTTTCTTTAAAAAGAAAATTTTAAAACCCCTCTCTATGCCTTGTCAAGAGAGGGGTTTTATCATTCATGACACTTCACTTTCAAAAAAATTTAATTTATAGTTAAACCATTGAGTAAACGCTGCGTTTGAACTATTAAGAATTTCTTTTAATGATTTTTTAATCGATAATTTTGATTTAACTAAAAACCCATATCATGAAAAAAATCTTCTACTCATTTTTATTACTCACGCTTCTGTTATCTTATCAGAACAGCCGCGGGCAAATTCTGACGGCTTCGGTCTCGCCCAATGTATGCTACAATCCTTCTTCTCCAAGCACCAATACCTGCCTGGCTATTGTTACCAGTACCGCAACCAGCGCCACGCATTATGTCTGGTATAGTTATTTGTTACCAAGCATGGTTCAGACAGGAACTTATACGCAACTAAGCGGAACTACCGGAACCAATATCGCGTTCTCCTTCCCAAACTGTGGATCGTATTCCATAGTCTGCGTTCCTTTCAATGGTGCCAGTCCATTAGGTGGTGCCGTAACGGCCACTGTGGATGTTATCTGTCCTAACTGGCTGAGCGCAACCGGTAGTGCAGTATGTAATGGAGGATCCACAACCCTTTTTGCTAACCAGGGTTATTATGCTACTGGATTCTCATGGACTGATGGCACTTCCGTTATTTCTACTGCTTCAAACGTAGTTGTATCTCCAACCGTAAATACCTGTTACACACTTACTGCTACGGATCCTTATACCGGGTGTAGCGGTTCTGCAGTTTCCTGCGTAACAGTAGTCACCACTCCAACCATCTCGTTAACATCCGTTGCTTCCAATTCTAATCATTGTGTAAACACTCCTGTTTATTTATACGCAAGTGGGGCAACCACTTATACCTGGGCGAATTCATACGGTTGGTGGACTCAAACCGGTTCTACCATTACCGCATGGCCTTATACCCCAACTATGTGTTATACTGTTACCGGGCAAAATGCCCCCGGCTGCACAGCCACCGCTGTGATTTGTTTGACAACTCAGGCAGGACCTTCACTCACTTTATCAGCATCGCCAAGTGCAACGGTTTGTGCCGGTACACCTGTAACAATAAGTGCTGCAAGCAATGGAATATCCACCTATACCTGGATCACAAATACCACCTGGCCTTATCCGGTTATTTCAAATACCTCAAGTGCGGTGGTAACACCTGTGTCCCCTACCTGGAACTCATATACTGTAACAGCAACAGATTCATTGGGCTGTGAAACTTTCACGCATATCGAACTTTATGTATCGACTCCTGTTATAAACCTATCGGGACCAAATACTATATGCCCGGGACAGACAACAACTTTAAGTATAAACTCAATCGGTACTTACAGCTGGACAAATGGGATCACCACAACTCCAGGAACATCCATTGTGGTTTCACCTACTGCAAGTACGTGTTACACCGTATCCGGCGTAGATGGAATTACCGGCTGTAGCGCAACGGCAACAACCTGTCTTATCTTATCAAATTCCTTTCCAATTAGTATATCCTATGCTTCAAATAATTCTGTCAATCCACTCGTGGTCTGTGCCCCCAATGGCATTTATTTAAATGCAGCAGGAGCTTCAACATACACCTGGCAACCGGGAAATATTACAAGCAACTCGGGATGGTTTTACCCGACTTCCAACACCTGCTATACGGTTTTTGCAACCAGCGCTGGCGGTTGCACCAGCTCAGCTGTTCAATGCGTCACAGTAACAACTGTTCCTTCTATAACAGTTACCGGGAATAATGTTACCTGCCTTGGCAATCCGGTTAATCTTTCATTGCTTGGAAGTGTTAGTAACTACTGGTGGTGGACGATTGCCGGAACTTCTACGCTGTCTGGTACTGCTTTCACCCCAACCGCAACAGGCCAATACACCTGGAGTGCAAGTGGAGGAAGCGCAAACGGATGCTGGAATTCCATCTATGGTACTGCAACCATCGTTCCTAATCCCGTAGTTAACGTGAGTGGTGGTTCGTCGATATGCCCTGGCTCAAGTGCCACTTTAACAGCAAGCGGTGCTCTTTCATATGCCTGGAGCAATGCCCTTTCCGGTTCGCAAATTGTAGTGACTCCTATTTCAACTACTTGTTATAATGTAACCGGAACCGATGCAAATGGCTGCATTGGAACAGCGACGTCCTGCGTAAACATTTATCCGGTAACCTTTGCTGCCGGTCCATCTTCACAAACAGTATGTTTAGGCACAAGCGCGACGTTTACAAGTACTGGCGCAACTACTTACACATGGAGCACAGGCGCGACCTTACCTTCCATTACGGTTTCGAGTCCAAGCAATGCAAACTTTACGGTTTCAGGAACAGATCCTAATGGTTGTAATGGAACCTCCGTTTTATCTCTTTTCGTAGATCCTAACTGTTCGGATGTTTGGGCAGGGGATGCAAACAGCGATGGTGTTGTGGATAACACAGACGTTCTGGAGATCGGTTTGGCTTTCAGCAATACAGGTTCTGCGCGCAGTCCGGGTGGTAATGCGTATGTGAGTCAACACGCGAACAACTGGTCGGGAACCGTTAGTACCGGAAAAAACAAATGCCATGCAGATTGTGACGGAGATGGAACAGTGGATATGGACGATACCTTGGCGATCTTCAATAATTTCTCGCTGACGCATGCGTTTAAACCTTCTGAAAGCACAACAAACGGAGATATTAACATTGTCGCCAATCAGAATGTAGCCTACACCGGCCAATGGAATAAGGCGGATATTTTATTAGGGGATGTTTCTTCACCAATTAACCAGGCTTATGGGGTTGTTTTTGATCTGAACATTGATCAAACGCAATTAGAGCCAAATTCAGCCTATATGGTTTACACGGCATCTTTCCTTAACCAGAACACACAAAATGTAGAGTTTAAAAAATTAAACCTTGCAAATAATAAAATCCACGCGGCAAGTGTCAGAACGGACCATGCGGATGTAAGTGGTTCTGGTAAGATCGCTGAGATCTGGTACAAAGTAAAAAGTAATGCTCCTGAAAATTCAGTGATCGCTATCTCCGTAAGCAATTCGAAAAAAATAAACAACGCGGGTACGACTACGGTACTTACACCAGGTACTGCTGCCATAAACGTAAGTTCAAACGGCGTTGGATTAAAAGAAAATAATTCTTTGGATCGCTCTGTCTCTTTGTTCCCGAATCCGGCAAATAAACAATTAAACCTGAGAAGCGGAATGTCCTCAGTTGTTACGTACGCGATCTACGACCTTTTAGGAAAACAAATAAGTAAAGGCGAATTTACAAATTCAAAAACACTGGATGTTTCTGAGTTAAATGCCGGAACTTACATCATACGTCTCCAATCAGGAACCTTAAGCTCACACAAAAAACTGGTGATCGAAAAATAACCAGCGTCCTGACTCCTGAATACCAGGAGTAACAACCCCTTCTCTTTCCTAAATGTACGTTGAGGAAAAGAGAAGGGGTTTTGTTTTTGTTAATTTTCATGTAACATTTAACGAACTGAACCCAACGGTTCTGGATTAAATTTTGTAATATTATATAAGGAGTAAGCTGAAAATCCATAACAGAGTAAGCGAAACTTAAACCCATAACCCATGAGTGAATTTACAAAACGAGTAAAATTATTATCCCTTCTGTTTATTTTGTTTGCCGTCCTGACTATTAAATCACAGTCTTTGGGCATAACCGTAAACAACGGCGTTAATTACCAATGTGACATGTACGGAAATAATATTGTAAACGCGTCCGTAACATCTACGGTAGCGGGAACAACCAGTTATTCCTGGACCGTTACTTCCCCTGCCTGTGTCCCTTCCTATTCTGCCACACCTGGCAATGCCATCATCAGCATAGCAGCCACCTGTGTTGGATTCTACAGTATTTGTTGTACCGCCTACAATGGCACAGCTGTCGTCGGCTTTCAATGCTCTACGTTTAATATTTACCCCAATCCTACTGTCACCATTTCCAACATAGGCCCTTCTACGGTTTGTGCCGGAACAGGATATACATTATCGGGATCTGGCGCTATCAGCTATACATGGGTCACCCAGTTTATGCCTATATACGGTGCTACACTTATAGATTACCCGACGTCTAGCTCCTGCTATACCTTGATTGGCCAGAACTCTCAGGGATGTGTGTCAACAGCGACCCAATGTTCCAATGTGCTGCCGGCACCTTCCATTACTGTTGCCGGTAACAATACGGTTTGCCTGGGTAGCAGTACAAGCTTTACGGCTTCAGGTGCATCAACATATACATGGTCTGCCGGCTCAACAGGTTCTACATACAGTGTGCTTCCATTGATCGGTACCAGTTACACGGTTGCAGGTACAGATGCCAATGGCTGCATAGGCAACACTTCATTTTTATTGGTTGTGGATACAACTTGTGCTGATGTATGGCCGGGTGATGCCAACAGCGATGGTGTTGTGGACAATACAGACGTTTTTGAACTGGGCCTTGCCTTTAACGATACAGGTTCTCCGCGTAGTCCAGGAGGGAATGCCTATACAAGTCAGTATGCTAGTGCGTGGACAGGCTATGTAAGTACCGGGAAAAACAAATGTCATGCCGATTGTAATGGGGATGGAACTGTAAATCTTGATGATACGTTAGCGATCTTTAATAATTATTCATTAAGCCATGCATTTAAATCTTCGGAAGCATCTTCCGCCAGTGGTGATATTAATTTTGGCACACTTCTGGGCAATACTGTCTTTACCGGCACCTGGAATAAAGTTGATATACTCCTCGGCAGTAACGCTAACGCTATAAGTCAATTGTATGGTGTTGCATTTAATGTTAACTATGATTATTCCCTTATAGACATCAGCTCCCCTTATATTGTTTATACCAACTCTTTTTTAAGCCTGGGCAACCAAAATATTCAATTCAGAAAAACAGATTACATAAATGCTAAAGTGTATGCTGCAAGTGTAAGAACAGATGGAAATAATGTAAATGGTTTTGGAAAAATTGGAGAGTTTTGGTTCTTCGTTAAATTCGGTGCATCACCAATGGCTACACTTAATTTATCCATTTCCAATGTCAGAAGCATTAACAAAAATGGCCTAATTACTCCTTTAACCGGAAGCAGTTCAGCATATCTCGTTACTACCATACTTGATGGTACAGGAGTAAACGAACAAAATCTGCTTGAACAAGCAACGCAACTCTTTCCTAACCCGGCAACAAACCAGTTGACCCTGCAATGTAGCCTTCGCGGTAAGATAAGTTATATTATCTCTGACATTGTTGGCAGAGAAGTTGCACACGGAGGATTTACCGGGACAAAAACACTTGATGTTTCTGAACTAGAAAATGGAAATTATTTTGTGCGTTTCCAATCAGAGGGCAATACCTCTTACAAAAAACTTGTAATAGGAAAATAATCAATCCTGATTTAACCCTTCTCTTTGAGAAAGGTTTCTTAATCCCCTTCTCTCCCGGAACGTGTTTTTCGGGTAAAAGAGAAGGGGGTTTTTATTGTGCGCTCTACCAAAAACAGTAATAAATATCTTTAGAACGATTTCCCCAATTAGCTATAATTTATAGCAATACGCTGTGTGCTTTCATAGTAACTTTGTTACATGGAAAGGCATGTGATGCATATGGACCTGGACAGTTTTTTTGTCTCGGTAGAAAGAAAAATAAATCCATCTTTGATCGGGAAACCGGTTTTAGTGGGAGGAAGCAGCGACAGGGGCGTAGTCGCCTCCTGCAGTTATGAGGCCCGGAGCTTTGGAATTCATTCGGCGATGCCCATGCGCATGGCGCGGCAATTGTGTCCTGAAGCCATTATTGTGAAAGGTGACCACGATAAATACAGCGAGCTTTCGGACCAGGTAACCGAGATCATCAGCGAAAAAGTTCCGGTGTATGAAAAGGCTTCGATCGATGAATTTTATATCGATCTCACAGGCATGGATAAGTTTTTTGGTTGTTACAAATTAGCCAAAGAGATCCGTCAGAGGATCATTAAGGAAACCGATCTTCCTATTTCTTTTGCCTTATCCTGTAATAAAACGGTGGCCAAAATCGGAACAGGACAGGTAAAACCAAATGGTCAGCATGAAATTCCGTATGGGACCGAAAAAGCATACCTGGCTCCCTTGTCTATTAAAAAAATCCCCATGGTGGGCGATAAAACCTATCAGCTTTTGCGGGGGATGGGAATTGAAAAGGTAAGAACCGTGCAGGAAATGCCGATACAGGTTTTACAACAGGTATTGGGCGAAGGAGGGACGACCTTGTGGAAAAAAGCGAATGGCATTGATAATTCCCCGGTTGAACAATACAGTGAACGTAAATCCATTTCCACGGAATGTACTTTTGAGAAAGATACCGTAGATGTAGATCATTTAAAACGCGTCTTGTTAAGCATGACTGAAAAATTATGCTTCCAATTACGCAGTGAAGAAAAACTGACAGGCTGTGTGACTGTAAAAATAAGATACTCGGATTTCAATACCTATACCATGCAGGCACGCGTGCCTTATACAACAATGGATAGTACCTTGATAGAAAAAGTAAAAGAGCTGTTTGATAAATTATTTCAGAAACGCATGTTGATCCGTTTGATCGGGATCAAGTTCAGCCATTTAATTCATGGGACTTACCAGATAGACATGTTCAATGATACGGCCGAGCACATACAGTTATATACAGCCATGGATAAGTTACGTCAGCGTTTCGGAGAAGATGCAGTGATGCGGGCCGCGGGTCTTGGCTTGAACAAAAGAGAAACGAGTTTGTTTAATGGGATAAAGAAAGCGACACCAAAACTCTTGGAGAACTAATAAAAGTTCTATATGGCGAACTATATGACATTTGTCCCAGAGAGACAACATTTCTAAAAATAAAACCATGCCAAACACTTATTCACAAATCTTCTACCATGTAGTGTTCGCAGTTCGTTACAGAGAAGCGCTTATAACCTCTGCTATAAAAGAAGAGTTATATAAATATATTACAGGGGTTATCAACAATCAAAAACAAACGCTCTTTATAATTAATGGGATGCCGGATCATGTTCACTTGTTGATCAACTGCAAACCAGATGTAAATCTTTCAAATCTTGTGAAAGAAATTAAAGAACATTCGACAAAATTTATTAATGGTAAAAAAATAATTCCGGGGAAATTTCAATGGCAAGGTGGATTTGGAGCTTTTAGTGTAGGAAAAAGGCATATTCCATATGTTATAAATTATATAAAAAACCAGGAGAAACATCATCATAAAAAAAACTTTAAAGAAGAATATTTAGAATTTCTAAAGGAAAATGAAATTGAGTTTAAGGAAGAGTATTTGTTTGAGTTCCATGAGAATTAACGATCTATGTTTTGCCCCTCTGGGGCAAATACTTATTCCCTTATGGTTTCCTAAAGTGTTTGGCCCCGCTGGGGCCAAACAACTCTAATTAAATTTCCCGCTAATTCTTGTCCCGGAGGGACAAAACATTTTTAATAAAATGCTCCTCAACTGCCACACATATTATAGTTTCGGGTATGGTACCTTATCCATAAAAGAACTTTTGCGGGAAACCTGGAATAAAGGGTACCATTCTTTCGTATTATCAGATATCAATAATACATCGGCGATCCTGGATACACTCAGGATGTGTGACAAAAAACCGATGAAACCAATTCCGGGAATAGATTTCCGGAACGGAATTAAACAACACTACATCGGGATCGCGAAAAACAATGCTGGCTTTAAAGAACTCAACGAACACCTCAGTGAACATCTTCACGAAAAAAAAGAGTTTGACAAACGACCGAAGGATCCCGAAAAATTTAAAAACACCTTCCTGGTATATCCCTTCTCATCGTTCGACGGACAAGAATTAAGAGAAAATGAATTCATCGGCATCTCTTCAAAGCAACTATCACAATTACCATTTTCAAAACACAAACACCTTTTTTCTAAAATGGTTGTTTTGCAATCCTTCACTTTTTCACATAAAGATCATTTCGAAGCACACAAAATGCTTCGTGCGATTGATCAAAATATGTTATTCAGCAAACTTACGAAGGAGGATTTGGGCTCGATAGAAGAAATTGCCCCGACGAAGGAAGAATTATACAAAACATTTTCGGCGTTCCCCGAAATAATAAAAAACACGGAATTTATTCTTGAGAACTGTTCTGTAAATTTTGAATTTGGCAAACTCGCAAATAAGAATCCAAAATTCTATAGAGGTAGCCTTGAAGAAGATGTGGCCCTGCTTCGTGAAGAAGCAACCAAAGGCTTAAAGTACCGTTACAGCGAAGTGACAGAAGAGATCAAAGAACGACTTGAAAAAGAACTTTCCATTATTACTTCAAAACAATTCACCTCCTATTTTTTAATTAACTGGGACATTACACAATATGCACAAAGAAAAGGCTATTTTTATGTAGGCCGGGGAAGTGGCGCTAACAGCATGGTCGCGTATCTTTTACGCATTACCGACGTGGATCCTATTGACCTGGATCTTTATTTTGAGCGTTTTATCAATGAGAATCGAAGCAATGCTCCCGATTTTGACATCGATTTTTCGTGGACAGACCGCGAAGACATGACCCGTTACATTTTTGAACGTTTTGGAAAAAATAACAGGGTGGCCCTTCTTGGCACCTACTCTACTTATCAGCACGATGCGGTAACGCGTGAACTTGGAAAAGTGTTCGGCTTACCCCCCGCTGAAATTGACAAGGTACAAAAGCTTAAAGATCCTAAAGAAACGGAAGACTCGGTAGCAAAAAACATTCTGAAATTCAGCGCCATGATTGCCGGGTTCCCAAGCCATTTAAGCATTCACGCCAGCGGGATCATTATTTCTGAAGAACCCATTACGACTTACACAGCAACCAATATTCCACCAAAAGGCTACCCCACTACCCAATTCAGCATGCTGGAAGCGGAAGATATCGGCTTGTTCAAATTTGACATTCTAAGTCAAAGAGGCCTTGGTAAAATAAAAGATGCCGTTGAAATCATCAAGCAGAATACACAAATAGAGATTGATATTCATGACATCAATAAATTTAAGCACGACGAAGAAATAAAAAAGCTATTGAGTATCGGTAAATGCATTGGGTGCTTTTATGTGGAATCCCCCGCCATGCGCATGCTTCTGGCAAAATTACAAGCTGACGATTATCTAAGGTTGGTTGCTGCAAGCTCCATTATTCGTCCCGGGGTTTCAAAAAGCGGGATGATGAACGAATACATTGTACGCTACAGGAAAGAAGAAGTAAGAGAAAAAGCCAGAGCGGAGCTTCCTGAACTGTATGATCTTTTAAAAGAAACCTATGGAGTAATGGTTTACCAGGAAGATGTCATTAAGATCGCGCATATTTTTGCAGGCTTATCATTGGCGGATGCCGATTACTTACGACGTGGAATGAGCTGGAAATTCAAACAACGTAATGAGTTCCACCTGGTGAAAGAAAAATTCTTTAAAAATTGTCTTGACAAAAAACATCCCTATCACACCATTCAGAATATCTGGACACAAATAGAAAGTTTTGCGAATTTCGCCTTTTCAAAAGGCCACTCCGCAAGCTACGCTGTAGAAAGCTATCAGGCCTTGTATTTAAAAGCGCATTATCCTCTTGAGTACATGGTAGCTACTTTAAACAATGGCGGCGGTTTCTATAGAACCGAGCTTTACATTCACGAAGCCAGGATGCATGGTGCTACCATTATTCCCCCTTGTATTAACAACAGTTCCGTGAATTGCGAGATAAAAGGCACAAACATTTTTATTGGCTTTGGCATGATCGCGCAACTGGAAAAAGAGGTGATACAACAGATCTTGAATGAACGTTTTGAAAACGGCCCGTATACGGATCTTTATAATTTTGTAAAACGCACGCATATTTCCATCGAACAATTACGCATTCTCATCCGGGCCGGGGCATTTAAATTTCTTCCAAAAAATAAAAAAGAATTACTGTGGGAAGCTCATATGCTTATCAGTCCCGTGAAGCAAAAAAAGTCCGGCGCCGAGTTATTCCACATCGAGCCCCAAAGATATGAGCTCCCGGTACTTGAGAATACCTGGCAGGATGACGCTTACGACGAGATTGATCTGTTTGGGTTTTCATTGTGCCCTCCTTTTAAATTATTGAAAGAACCCTTAAAAAACACACTTGTAGCCGCTGACCTGAAAAAACGAATCGGTAAAACCATGGAGATCGTCGGTTACCTTGTAAATATTAAAACTACCTGGACCAGCAATGGACAGAAAATGTATTTCGGAACCTTTCTTGATCAGGAGGGATATTGGATCGACACGGTACATTTTCCGCCATCTGCAAGCGCCCATCCTTTCACAGGCCCGGGATGTTATACTATTATTGGTAAAGTAGTAGAAGAATTTGATTTCATTTACATAGATGTTACTTACCAGCAGCGCCTGGCGGTTATGAACCGGGACGATGAATCCGGAATGCGGGTCCGTTCCGAACCAAGATTGGAACGTGGCAGAGAATACCAAAGAGGATAAAGAATTACCTTCATTTGAAAAATAACTTACCGTAATTCGCGCCAGTGACATGAAGGGTAGCTCTTCCCGACCTTTTCGATCGTGAAAGCTGCAGCAGGGTGTCAGGCTAGTGGCTTGACGAGCCAGCTTGTGCGAAGCCTTCCGACATTTGTCGGGATAAACTCTGAGGCCCGCCCGGGCGCCCAAAATAAAAGCGATTCGCCTATTTTTAAATTTGACCAACACTATTTTAAGCCTTATCTTTATTGGCTTCTTAAATAGCATCAATCACTAATGGAGTATAATTTTACCGAGATAGAAAAAAAGTGGCAGAAATTCTGGGCCGATCATAAAACGTTTAAAGCAGAAGACTCTTCTGACAAACCAAAATATTATGTATTGGATATGTTTCCCTATCCTTCAGGAGCAGGATTACACGTAGGACATCCATTAGGTTATATCGCTTCTGATATTATGGCGCGTTATAAACGCCACAAAGGATTTAATGTGTTGCATCCTATGGGTTACGATTCCTTTGGTTTACCTGCTGAGCAGTACGCGATCCAAACGGGGCAACATCCAAAAATAACCACAGAACAAAACATTGCACGTTACCGTGAACAAATGGATAAGATTGGTTTCAGCTTTGATTGGGACCGCGAAGTAAGAACATCTGACCCCGAATATTATAAATGGACACAGTGGATCTTCATTCAATTATTCAACAGCTGGTACAATAAAAATACGGACAAAGCAGAGAAATTACAAAGCCTGATCTCCGAATTTGAAAAACACGGAAACACGAAGCTGAACGCGGTTTGCGACGAAGACACAAAGCCTTTTACAGCAGAGCAATGGAAAGCCTTTTCAGAAAAAGAAAGGTCAGATGCTTTGATGCATTACCGCATTGCCTACCTTGGTGAAGCCTATGTAAACTGGTGTCCTGCTTTAGGTACCGTATTGGCTAACGACGAAGTAAAAGATGGCGTGAGCGAACGCGGTGGACATCCTGTGGAACGTAAATTAATGAAACAATGGAACATGCGTATTACCGCTTATGCCCAGCGTTTGTTAGATGGATTGGAGGGCATTGACTGGCCCGAAAGTCTGAAGGAATCACAAAGGTATTGGATAGGAAAAAGTGAAGGTACTTCATTAAGATTTAAAATTCACAGATCCGGAAGTCACCCGGAAATTGATGCGAAAGAAATAGAAGTATTTACTACACGACCCGACACCATTTTTGGCGTGTCTTTTGTCACCCTGGCTCCGGAACATGAGCTGGTAAATAAAATAACAACTGCTGAGCAATTGGCTTTGGTAGAAGATTACGTATACAAATCCAAAAACAGGAGCGAACGTGAACGTCAGGCAGATGTGACGAAAGTAAGCGGTGTCTTCACTGGTGCTTACGTGGAACATCCATTTACAGGAAATTTAATCCCTATCTGGATTGGTGATTACGTATTGGCCGGTTATGGAACAGGGGCTGTGATGGCGGTTCCGGGACATGATTCGCGCGATTATGCTTTTGCAAAACACTTTGATCTGCCAATTTTAGAAGTCGTTGCTGGTGGCGATCTTTCCAAAGAATCTTACGATGCCAAAGAAGGAAAATTAGTGAACTCTGATTTCCTGAACGGACTGGAAGTAAAAGAGGCGCTTAAAAAAGCGATCTCTGAAATAGAAAAAAAGAATTTAGGAAAAGGAAAGACCAATTTCCGCTTGCGTGACGCCGTATTTGGCCGTCAACGTTATTGGGGAGAACCCATTCCAATTTATTATAAGGACGGCATTCCTTACGCTTTAGAAGACAAAGAACTGCCTTTGGTGTTACCGGAAGTAGATAAATATTTACCAACCGAAGACGGAGAACCACCATTGGCCCGTGCCGCAGCTTCCTGGAAAAAGGATGGCAAATACGATTATGAAAATACCACCATGCCAGGTTGGGCGGGAAGCAGCTGGTATTTTTTACGGTACATGAATCCTCATAACGGCTCCGCATTTGCAGACAAAAAACTAACAGATTACTGGCAAAATGTGGATCTGTACATTGGTGGTAGCGAACACGCCACAGGGCATTTATTGTATGTACGGTTCTGGACAAAATTCCTGAATGACATGGGATTGATCTCTGTAGATGAACCTGCAAAGAAGTTGATCAATCAGGGGATGATACAAGGGAGGAGTAATTTTGTATACAGAATAAAAGGAGAAAATAAATATGTTTCATTTGGTTTAAAAAAGAACTACGACACGACTCAATTACATGTGGACGTAAATATTGTTTCAAACGATGAACTTGATCTGAGCGCTTTTAAAACCTTAAAAAACAATGCACTTGAAAATTCCGATAAAGCTGAATTTATTCTGGAAAACGGGAAATACATCTGTGGTTTTGAAGTAGAAAAAATGTCTAAATCAAAATGGAATGTTGTATCACCGGATGATATTGGTCAAAAATTTGGAGCGGATACTTTACGTTTATACGAAATGTTTCTTGGTCCTTTAGAGCAAAGTAAACCCTGGAATACGAATGGAATTACGGGTGTTGCTGGTTTCTTAAAAAAACTTTGGAGACTCTTCTATACAAGCGAAAGTTTTGTCATAACAGATGCAGAACCCACCAAAGCAGAATTAAAAACGCTTCATAAAACCATCAAGAAAATTACAGAAGACATTGAACGTTTTTCTTACAATACTTCTGTAAGTAATTTTATGATCTGCGTGAACGAGCTCACAGAACAAAAATGTAACAAGCGTGCCATTCTGGAACCACTGTTAATTTGCGTTTCGCCTTATGCTCCACACATTGCAGAAGAATTATGGAACCAGCTTGGTCATAAGGAAAGCATTGCCTTTGCTAAATTCCCGGAATTTAACGAAGCGCATTTAGTGGAAGATAGTTTTACCTATCCTATCTCTTTCAATGGCAAAATGCGTTTTAACATAGAGCTTCCGGCAACCTTAACTGTTCCTGAAATTGAAAAAAAAGTGATGAGCAGCGAAGAGGTTCAAAAATATTTAGAAGGTAAAACACCAAAGAAAATAATTATTGTTCCGAAGAAGATCGTGAATTTTGTAGTTTAGGGTCTCGTCCCTGACATCCCGGTGGCTGAGCCTGTCAAAACCACTTCGACATTTTGACCCCGGAGCTTGATACTAAAAGAGCGCTGTCACTTCGAGCGGAGTCGAGAAGGTGCATTGGCAGACTTCGACACCCGATAGTTATCGGGTTTGATCCCGGGCTTGATACTAAAAGAGTGCTGTCACTTCGAGCGGAGTCGAGAAGGTGCATTGGCAGACTTCAACACCCGATAGTTATCGGGTTTGATCCCGGGGCTTGATACTAAAAGAGTGCTGTCACTTCGAGCGGAGTCGAGAAGTATATTTTGACTTTCTTCCTGGCATTCAACTCCACTCAAAACAAAAAATGCTACCCTTTCGGAGTAGCATTTTTTCTAATTCTGTTTTTCCTTAATCTACATTATCATGTAAAAAAGAATTGTTCGGACGAATCTCGATCTTTTTATCATCCCCTTCACTCAAAGTATAACGCGATACGCTTGATTCTGTGCTTGGCGTTTTATTTTCCAACACAATGTTTTTGCGTTCGAAAGCTGTTTGTTTTTCCAATGCGGCTAAGCCTTCGGGACTTTTCATTTTTAAGGTAATGTCCTTTAGTTTACGGATACGATCTTGTGCCAGTTTAATTTGCTCTTCCCTGCTTACTGTATCCTGGTTTGCGTTTAAGAATTGCTCCTGCTTCACTTCGTTTACCGGTGTCTTTGTTTCTTCGTCTTTAATAGTATTGAAGGTGAACTCCACAATAGGAAGATTGGTTTCCGTTTCTTGCGTGAGTTCCGTTTCCTGGGTTGGCGTAATAGTAGGTTCTGTCACTTTTATAGTGACAGGCTCATCTGCCTGGTGTAATGGCGAAATAACAGCTTCTGATTCTTTTTCCGTCTTCGTATACACAAACGCTTCGTTTTTTTGAATTTCTTCAATAATAGTCGTTTGTTTTACTTCCTGAACCGGTGCTTCTTTTTCCTCCAGATTCACCACCTTGCGCTCTTTAAATGTTGGCGCTTCAAAACCGGTACTTGTTTTGGATTTAAAACCAGTTGCAATGATCGTCACACTTACATTATCTCCTAGAGAAGCATCTGTACCATAGCCTGTAATTAACTCGGCGGTTCCGCCGGCAGCTTCCTGGATAAAATCGGTGATGTCACCAAACTCGTCCATATCAATGTCATCGCTACCGCTCATAATGTTTAACAACACATGACGCGCGCCGCTGATATCGTTATCATTTAATAAAGGAGAATTTAATGCCTGTTCAACAGCTTTAATGGCGCGTTTTTCACCACTTGCGATCGCTGATCCCATAATGGCTACACCGCTGTCTTTCATCACCGTTTTCACATCATTAAAGTCAACATTGATGTGCATGTGTAAGCTGATGATCTCTGCGATACTTTTTGCAGCACCAGTCAATACATCATCCGCGTGTTCAAATGCTTCGCTCATTTTTAAATTGCCGTAGATCTCACGTAGTTTATCATTCCCGATTACTAATAACGTATCCACGTACTTTTTCATTTCTTCCAAACCTGCTTCAGCTTGTGCGCGACGTTTTTTTCCTTCAAAGGTAAATGGAATGGTAATGATCCCAACAGTTAGGATCCCCATTTCGCGTGCAATGCTTGCTATTACAGGAGCTGCTCCTGTTCCCGTACCACCGCCTAAACCAGCTGTAATAAATACCATTTGGGTGTCGTCATCGAGATAACTCTTAATCTCGTCGATCGATTCCAGAGCGGCATCACGTCCAACATCAGGAATAGAGCCTGCGCCCAAACCTTTTGTAGATTTAATCCCCAATTGGATTTTATTTTTTACCGGGCTTTTTTCCAAAGCCTGTTTATCCGTATTACAGATGATGAAATCCACGCCCTTAATTCCTAAGCGAAACATATGGTTAACGGCATTGCTTCCGCCGCCGCCTACACCAATCACTTTAATGATTGATTTTTCTTCTTGTGGTAATTCAAATTGCATCATTTTGTTCAGTTTTTAATTATTATTTCTCGTTTCTAGTTCCATGTACGTTTATTTAAAACGTACATTTAAAATTCATCATTCAAAATTTTATTCGATGTCGTCGCTCATCCAGTCTTTCGTCCTGTCTATAAGTGTTGTAAAGAAACTTCCGATCTTCTTTTGAGAATGACCAATCACTTTCTTGCTTTCTTTTTTCTTTTGCGCCGGGTTTTCCACCTCTACTTCTACCTCTTGTTTCACAAGATTTACACCGCGTTTTGAATCACGTTCGTATTTCTCAATACCCTTCATTACCAAGCCCACGCCTGTAGCATACAAAGGGTTTTTTAATTCATCGTCGTTACCCGCCAGGTGTTCGTTCGGTGTTCCAATACGGCAATCCATTCCCGTGGTTAACATCACCAATTGGGGCAAGTGTTTAAGCATGGCCCCACCACCTGTCACCACGATGCCCGCGGCTAATTTGCGTTCGTAACCACTGCTTTTGATCTCAAATAAAACGAATTCAAGAATCTCTTCCATACGGGCCTGGATGATCTGGGCTAAAAACTTAACAGAGATTTCCTTGTGGGGACGTCCACGCAAACCCGGTATAGAGATAATTTCATTCTCCTGATTTTCTTGTGATAATGCCGAGCCGAATTTTACTTTTAATTGTTCCGCTTGTGTTCTGATAATTCCACACCCTTCTTTAATATCATCCGTAATAATATTCCCACCAAAAGGAATTACTGCCGTGTGACGAATGATGCCATCATAAAAAATAGCAACGTCCGTAGTGCCTCCTCCAATATCTACCAATACTACCCCTGCTTCTTTTTCTTCATCGCTCAGTACCGCATCAGCACTGGCCAATGGCTCCAAATGTAGATCCACCGTTTGCAATCCTGCACGGTCTACACATTTAAAAATATTTTTTACTGCACTAACTTGTCCGGTGATAATGTGGAAGTTTCCTTCCAAACGTATGCCAGCATGACCGATCGGGTTTTTAATTCCTGATTCGCTGTCAATAATATATTCCTGTGGGATCACGTGAATAATTTCCTCGCCCGGACTCATCACCAAACGGTGCATGTTATCAATCAGGTTGTCAATATCTTTTTGATTCACTTCATCATCCAGGCTTTGGCGTGTGATCATGCCGCGGTGTTGCATGCTTTTAATATGCTGACCGGCTATACCCACAATTACTTCTCCAATGTCCACGTTCGCTTTATCAGCAGCTATTGCTACCGCAGTTTTAATAGAAGCTACCGTTTGTTCAATATTCACAACAACACCACGGTTCACACCCAGGGACTCGGCTTTGCCAATTCCCAGGATCTCTACCTTACCAAATTCATTCTTGCGACCAACAATTGCAGCAATTTTTGTGGTTCCAAGATCTAAGCCAACAACCAGCTCAGAGGCCAGGTTCGGGTTTGGGGTCGTTTTCTTTTCCATACTTTTATTTTTTGGTGCAAACCACCAGGTTTTTATATTTTAAGTTGATAGTAGAATATTTTGTCCAGCTATCTGATTTACTCAATCCTTCGGTATAAAATAATTTCAGCTTATTAAATTTCTCAGCAATGTTGTTCGCATCGCCAAAAACAATTTTATGATTACCAACTGCAGGAAATAGTTCCAACTCCCTATCCTTGTTCACGTAGATCTGGTGGATGAGTTGCGTAAGGCTGGAGTCTGCGTTTATGTAATTGGAAACATCTAAAATATCATCCAATAAACTTACTTCCTTAAACAACTTGTTCTTTTTGATCTGATCCACCGAAAACTCATATCTTCTCGCATAGGGCTCTATAATTTCACCACTCGCTACTAAAACCCTTGCTGAATAGTTCTGATTCAGTGGCATGAGCTTGCTTTGTGAATCAATATAATAGCTTTCTCCACTTTTATTAATGATCCTTAACACCGGCGTGCGCTGAAGTATCTCCACTTTGATCTCTCCATTCATATCCGCTGACACTTCCGCATTTTCAATAGCCGGATGAGAATTTAAAGCTTTTTCCAATTCCGGGATATTAATATTCTCGTATTTACTGGACAGAAGCGGATCATTCCGCTCATTGAAAAAATTCTTCACATCTGCTTCGCTCAAAAAGAGATTTTCATCGTTGTTACGAATGCTGATATTAAGACTGTTCGCAACGATGTTTTTTTCACTTTTCGAAATAAAAGCAAGCGAGCTTGTCAGACCTGCAATTGCAATAATCCAAAGAACGGCAACCAGAATTTTTCTATAATTTATTTTTTTCAATTCGTTTTCTCCACTTCTCTCAGAATAACATTATTCCGTAGCAATGACACTTATTTATTCAACACTTTTTCAATCGGCCCGATCAAAGAATCAATATCTCCTGCTCCCATTGTTACAATCACTTCTTTTTGATGCTTCTCTATCTCCTGCAACACGTCTTCCTTTGATAACAGTTTTTTATTCTTAAGCTTCATTTTATCCAACAACCACTGCGAGTTCACTCCTTCCAGGGGTTTTTCACGTGCTGGATAAATTTCCAGCAAAATGCATTCGTCCAGCATATCGAGACTTTCTGCAAACGCATCGGCAAAATCCCTTGTCCTGCTGAATAAATGCGGCTGAAAAATTCCAGTCACTTTTTTACCCGGGTATAATTTTTTAACCGAACCAATAGTAGCTTTTAGCTCTTCCGGATGATGTGCGTAATCATCTATGTAAACTACTTTTTCAGTTTTAACCCTGTAATCAAAACGGCGTTTTACTCCGCTGAAAGAACGTAATGCCTCTTTTATAACTTCACCCTTTATACCTAACTGCTGCGCTATCGCAACAGCGGCTATTGAGTTTTCTACATTGTGCAGGCCCGGTAACCCAAGCGTGACGTTGCTTATAGACTCAACAGGACTTTTTATATCATAAAAAAACTGTGCATTCTCAATCCTTATGGATTGTGCACAATATTCGGTATCTAAATTTAGCGAGTAGATTATCCTTTTATCGGTGAGGCTCAAATCGTTATCAACATTTTTCTTAACAATCAACACCCCGTCTTTTTTCACTTGTTTAGAGAATAAAGTGTATCCTTCCTTCACATGATTTGCATCGCCATAAATGTCTAAATGATCTGCATCCGCACTTGTAATAACCGCAATTTGCGGGTGCAGGGTTAAAAAAGAACGGTCATATTCATCCGCTTCCACAACCACGTATGCATCTTTATCGTTTACATCTCCCAACAATAAATTCGTATTGTAATTTTTAGAGATTCCACCCATAAAGGAGAAACAGTTGATCCCGGCACTTTTTAATAAATGCGTCACCAGGGTTGTTGTGGTTGTCTTACCATGAGTCCCGGCAATGGCAATGGTTTTAAACTGTTTTGTTATTTCTCCCAAAACCTGGGATCTTTTTAAAATGGTGTAATCATTTTTAAGAAGAAATTGATACTCGGAATGCTCTTTGGGAACGGCGGGAGTGTATACAATCAATACCTCCTCTTTTTTATAGTCTTTTAAACTGTTTTCCAGTCCGCTGACATTTTCGTCATAATGACAGGCGATTCCCTCTGATTCCAGCAATTTACATAAATCAGAAGCGGTCTTATCATAACCCGCAACCGCTTTGTGATAATGATTAAAAAAACGGGCCAGGGCACTCATTCCAATACCACCTACTCCCAGGAAATAATATAATTTGTAATTCAGTATGTTCATTATAATCTGTAGTCCGCTAATTTTAAAACTTCGTTGGCGATCACATTTGCTGAATCGTGAAAGGCCATTTTACTGATGTTATTGCTTAAAGTGACCTGTCGCGTTTCGTCTACAATTAATTCAGAAGCTACTTTTATTAAGGATTGACGGGCTTCGTTGTCTCTTACCAGGACAGCCGCATCTTTATTTACCAAAGCCATGGCATTTTTAGTCTGGTGATCTTCTGCTACATTTGGTGAGGGCACAAGAATGCAGGGCATCCCGATATTGCATAATTCTGACACAGAACTTGCCCCTGCTCTTGAAATGACAATATCCGCTGCCGCGTAAGCAAGATCCATCCTGGAAATAAAATCAAGCGCGTAAATATGTTTATTCCCGAAATTTTCCGTTTGCTGCAGGGCTGTACTGTAGTATGATTTTCCGGTCTGCCAGATGAGTTGAATGTTTTTTTCCACCAGTTTATCCAGGCCCGCTCCCATCGATTCATTAATGGTTCTTGCACCCAGGCTTCCGCCAATCACAAGAATCGTTTTCTTGCTCGGATCCAATTTAAAAAACGACAGAGCTTCTTCGCGCCTGGTTCTGACTTCTTTCAAATCTTGTCTGACCGGGTTTCCCGTAAGAATAATTTTATTTTTCGGAAAGAATTTTTCCATTCCTTCGTATGCCACACAGATCTTAGCTGCTTTTTTTGACAGCAATTTATTGGTAATACCCGCGTAGGAATTTTGTTCCTGTATTAAAGATGGTATTCCTTTGGCCGTAGCTGCTCTTAGCAAAGGACCGCTGGCATACCCCCCGGTTCCCACCACGACATCCGGTTGAAAATCTTTAATGATCTTTCGTGTTTTTAATAAACTCTGAAGAATTAAAAAGGGAAGCTTAAAATTGGATAAAGTAAGTTTGCGCTGTAATCCTGCAATGGGAACTCCTATAATTTTATACCCGGCATTTGGAACTTTTTCCATTTCCATTTTGCCCAATGCCCCAACAAATAAAATTTCAATATCGGGGACAAGCTTTTTTAATTCATTTGCGATGGCCACAGCCGGAAAAATATGTCCACCCGTTCCACCACCACTTAATATGACTTTCAATTTTTTCAAGAGCTAATTACTAATTTCCCCGGTAAAACATGGGAGTGATTTAAAAATTATGCGGTTTCCAGCTTTTCTTCTCCTTTGTCTTCCACTCCGCGGCTCACGCTTAAAATAATACCGAGGGCGATCATGTTCAGCCAGATCGATGTTCCTCCCATACTGATCAATGGCAGAGGTTGTCCCGTTACCGGAAACAGGTTTACAGCAACTGCCATATTTACGAGCGCCTGAAAAACGAGACTGAAGGAGAGTCCGATCGCAACCAAACCGCCGAAAGGTTTTTCGTTGTCACGTAATATTTTTATACCTCTGTATAAGAGGATCATGTAAAGAAAAAGCAAAAGAAAACCTAAGACCAACCCGTACTCTTCAATAATGATGGCATAAATAAAATCGGAGGAAGCCTGCGGTAAAAAAGCCCGCTGTGTGCTCCGTCCCGGACCCTTGCCAATAACACCCCCTGTGGATATTGCTATTTTTGCCTGCTCGCTTTGATAATTGCTCTCCGTGTCGCCTTTAGAAAAATTTTCGATACGCGCCTTCCAGGTGGTAGCACGACTGCTTGGAAATGTATCGGGCGCGAACCAGATCCACGAAAAAAGAAGCGTGGCAATAATCATACAGGAGCCACAAATTTTAAGAATGATCTTAATCTGAATACCCCCTACAAACATTAAGATCAGACAATTAAAAAATAACAAAGCGGCTGTTGAAAAATTGGCGGGCAAAATCAGAACACAAACAAGTCCGATTGGCAAAAGCAAATGCCTGGCCACCGACTTAAAGTCCTGCAATTCCTTAGCCTTTACCGTTAAAACCCTGGCCACATAAATAAGTAGCATGAGCTTAGCGATATCTGAAGACTGAAAAGTTAATCCCAGACCCGGAATAGGGATCCAACGGGAAGCTTCCCCTGCACTGACACCTCTCAGCAGTGTATAAATCAATAAAGGAATAGAAAGAATGAATCCGATTTGCGCCACTTTGCTGAAGACCGTATATTTTATTTTGTGAAACACATAGGCAATACCAAACCCTAATGCAATTATGACAAATTGTTTCACTAAAAAATATTCGGAATTCCCTTGCTTGAATTTATGAGCAAGTGTTACAACGGCACTGTACACTACTAAAATAGAAAGCAGCGATAATATGAACATGATCACCCATATTACCTTATCTCCTTTTAAGTAGTTAAAAAGTTTCATTTTCCCGATTCGTTGATGAATAAATTACAGAGATCTTACTGCGCCCTTAAATTGCATTCCTCTGTCTTCGTAATTTTGAAAAAGATCAAAACTAGCGCAAGCCGGGGATAACAAAACCACATCTCCTTTTTTACCGATCTTATAAGAAGCGGCAACTGCATCGGATGCATTGTCTGTTTCCACAATAATATCCACAACATCCTTAAATGCTGCAATAATTTTTTTATTGTCTTTTCCTAAGCAGATAATTGCTTTTACACGTGCTTTTACAAGATCTAACAATTCGTTATAATCGTTTCCTTTGTCCTGTCCGCCGCAGATCCAGACAACAGGTTTTTCCATACTTTCTAATGCATACCAGGTAGAGTTTACATTGGTTGCTTTCGAATCGTTAATGAACTCAATTCCGTTGATAGAAGCTACAAATTCCAAACGGTGTTCTACGTTTTGGAAATCCTGTAGACTTTCGCGGATGATCTCCTTGCGGACATCCACGATTCTGGCAGTCATTCCGGCTGCCATGCTGTTGTAAACATTGTGTTTACCTTGCAATGCTAATTCTTCAATTGTCATAATTAAGGGGTTTTGGTTTGGTTTATAATTAAGGGTTATTTGGTTATTGCTTAAAAATGCTCCGTCACCATCAATTGGTTCTTTGATGCTGAAAGGCACTGTGGTTGCGTTTATTTTGTGCTCGCTGATATAGTTGGTTATGACTGCATCATCGTGGTTATACACAAAATAATTCTGTTTGCTTTGGTTTTGAGTGATTCTGAATTTTGAAGCGACGTAATTTTCAAATTTGTAATCGTAGCGATCCAGGTGATCCGGCGTAATATTTAAAAGCACTGCGATATCCGCGGTAAAATTGTACATGCCATCTAATTGGAAACTGCTAAGCTCCAATACGTAATAATCGAAGTTCTCACGCGCCACCTGTAAAGCAAAACTCTTCCCTACATTGCCACCCAGGCCTACATTGTAGCCTGCTTTTTTAAGTATGTGGTACGTGAGCATGGTCGTGGTCGTTTTTCCGTTAGAACCCGTGATACATATTTTTTTTGCGTTCGTATACCGTCCCGCAAATTCTATTTCAGAAATGACCGGTATTGATTTCGCTTTTAATTTTTGTACCAGTTCTACCTTGTCTGGAATACCAGGGCTCTTAACTACCTCATCGGCATTTAAGATCTTTGCTTCTGTATGTATTCCTTCTTCGAACAAAATGTTTTCCTCTATTAATTGTTTTTTATAATTTTCTTTTATCAAGGACTTATCGCTTACAAACACGTCAAAACCTTTTTGTTTTGCCAGTATCGCTGTGCCTACGCCACTTTCACCACTACCCAGTATCACTAATCGCTTGCTCACTTATCTTAATTTCAGCGTTACAAATGTTAATACAGCCAATGCAATTCCTATGATAAAAAAGCGCATGACGATTTTTGATTCATGGAATCCTACTTTTTGATAATGATGATGAAGGGGTGCCATTTTAAATAGGCGGTTTGCTTGCGCGAATTCTAATCCGTGTTTTTTTCGTTGGTATTTAAAATAATACACTTGTAAGATCACCGATATGTTTTCTACCAAAAACACACCGCATAAAATCGGGATCAACAACTCTTTACGGATCGCAATCGCGTAAACTGCAATTATCCCACCAATAGCAAGGCTTCCGGTATCTCCCATAAAAACCTGCGCCGGGAATGAGTTGTACCAAAGGAACCCGATACATCCTCCGATAAAAGCGGCAATGAACACCACAAGCTCTCCGGAATTCGGTATGTACATAATGTTTAAGTAATCTGCGAAAACGGTATTACCGGATACGTATGCCAAAATTCCCAATACGGTACCGATGATCGCACTCGTTCCGGCAGCAAGACCATCAATCCCATCGGTGATATTCGCTCCGTTTGAAACCGCTGTTACAATTAAAATAACCATCGGGATAAAAATGATCCAGCCGTATTTGAGGCAATCATCACAAGCCCAGGAAATAAATTTTCCATAATCCAACTCGTTGTTCTTTGAAAAAGGGATTGTCGTCTTAAGGGTTTTAACTGGCACCTCCGCATACTTTGGAGCATTTAACTTGTGTTCTATATTGGGTGTGGAAATAGTCCCCAGTTCCTTTGATGTAGAAAGAACACGCTCTTTCACAACAACATCCGGGTGAAAATATAAGACACAACCTACAATTAATCCTATACCGATTTGCCCGATAACTTTAAACTTCCCTTTTAATCCTTCCTTGTCTTTTTTAAATACTTTTATGTAATCATCCAAAAAACCAATGGCGCCAAGCCATACCGTGGTGATCAACATAAGTACAATATACACGTTATGTATTTTCGCAAACAGTAAAGTTGGGATGATAATGGCCGCAATAATAATAAGACCGCCCATTGTTGGAGTTCCTTTTTTCTGCGTTTGTCCTTCCAATCCTAATTCACGTATCGTCTCGCCAATTTGTTTCCTGCGGATAAATTCAATAATACGCTTACCAAATATCAGGGAGATGATCAAAGACGTGATCAATGCCATTGCCGCACGGAAAGAGATGTAATTAAACACCCCTGCTCCAGGAAAATCAATGGTTCTGTCCAGATAATTAAATAAATAATACAACATTTATATTCCCAGGTTTTTAATTGTTTCTTTTAATATTTCCAGGTCATCAAAATCGTGTTTCACACCTTTTATTTCTTGGTATTTTTCATGGCCCTTTCCTGCAATAAGAATAATATCTCCTTTTTGACTCAGGTTACAGGCCGTACGAATTGCTTCTTTCCTATCCGTGATCCGTAATGTTTTTTTCACATCCACCGGGTTAATTCCTTTTTGCATCTGATCCAGAATCGCTTCAGGATCTTCGCTCCTGGGATTATCTGAGGTGAGGATCACCTTGCTGCTGTACTCGCATGCAATGGCAGCCATCACCGGACGTTTCGCTGCATCCCTGTCACCCCCACACCCTACCAGTGTAATGACCTGTTCGTTCCCACTGCGTATGTCTTTGATTGTTTCCAGGACATTTTTTAATGCGTCGGGAGTATGCGCGTAATCTACTATTCCAATAACACCATTCGGAGATTTCACATACTGAAAACGTCCCTCCACAGAGTTTAAATTACTCAGCGCTGTAAGTATATTTGTTTTGTCTTGTTTTAATAAAATGGCCGTAGCATATACTGCCAGGACATTGTAAGCATTAAATGTGCCGATGAGTTTTACCCAGATCTCCTGGTTATCAATGTTTAAGAATAAGCCCGCCAGGTGATTTTCAATGATCCTGCATTTAAAATCCGCCACCGTTCTTAAAGCATAAGTATGTTTTTTTGCCTTTGTATTCTGAAGCATGACAAGACCATTCTTATCATCTTTATTTACCAGGGCAAATGCGTTATTCGAAAGAGCATCAAAAAATCCTTTTTTAGCTTTGATATATTCATCAAAGGTTTTATGATAGTCCAGGTGATCGTGCGTGATATTTGTAAATACTCCTCCTGTAAATACTAATCCTGCAATACGATTTTGTACAACCGCGTGAGAGCTTACCTCTATGAAAACAAATTCACAGCTTTGCTCCACCATGCTATGTAATAATTCATTAAGGCTTAAAGCATCTGGTGTAGTATGTGTAGAAGGTATAACGGTGCTGTTTATTTTATTTTGTACGGTAGACAATAAACCGACCGAGTACCCCAGCGATTTAAATAAATTAAAGAGCAGCGTGACAGTTGTTGTTTTTCCATTCGTCCCGGTAACCCCAACAAGTTTTAATTTTTCAGAAGGATTATCATAAAAATTGCAGGCAATTATTCCAAGTGAATAAGTGGAATCCTTTACTTTCACATACGTTACACCTTCTATTTTGTTTTCAGGAATCTCTTCGCAAACAATAGCGGCAGCACCTGCGTCGATTGATTTTTGAATAAACTGGTGTCCATCCACTGCCGTGCCTTTTGACGCCACAAACAAACATCCTTTTTTTACCTTTCGCGAATCAGATACAACAGAAGAAATGGCCATGTGCGTAGAGCCCACAACTTCTTCCAGTCTTACCTTATACAATATTTCGCTTAGTAACTTCATTCTCTTTATTTTGCTTCTTTTTCGTAGTGATTCCCTTTTTTCTTGCTCCTCGTCCCTACCCCAGCGTTAACACAATTTTATTTCCTTTGCTAAATCTCTGTCCGGCTTCAAGACTCTGTTTTTTCACACTTCCAAAACCTTGTATCTTCACGTAAAACCCACTATTCTCCAATAGAAATAAGGCGTCTTTAGCCGACAATCCGGAAAGATTTGGCATGATCCCTTTTTTTAATTGTGTTTCCAAGCTGACTTCTGATAAATTCCATTTTGTAGAATCCGCTTTATTACGACGAACATATTTTTCTGAATCCATGCTTTTCAATGGAATATGAAAGGATTGTGCTACCATGGCTAATTCACTTGATTTCGCCGTGATAACATCCGGAGCCTTGGTCAGTAATTTATTTTTATTATTTACAGGTTCTATGCAGTTCAAACTACTGGAGTATACCTTCTCTGCGATCTCTTTAAATACCGGACCAGCAACCGCTGCACCATAATACACCCCATTGCTTGGAGAGTTAATCACCACAATGCATGTATACAATGGGTTTTCAGCCGGAAAATATCCTACAAAAGAAGCTTGGTAGCTTCGATCTCCTACATCTCCGTAAGCAGTTTTACCACTTCCTTTTCTCACACCTATTTTTGCGATTTGCGCTGTTCCTGTTTTTCCTCCTACTTTAAACGCGGTGATATCAAGCGCTTTCCCCGAACCGTTGGCAACAACGCCCTCCAGTAATTTTTTCGCCTTACGGATCGTTTCTTTTTTTACAATCTGTTCTATCAGGACTTCCGTCTCGAATTTTTTTACAATAATGCCATTGCGTCTGATCTCTTTTACAAAACGCGGTTTCACCATACGTCCATCATTCGCTACTGCATTATACAAGGTCAATGTTTGTAAAGGGGTAATCAAACTTTCGTATCCATAACTCAATTGCGGTAAGGTAACGCCGGACCAATATTTTGTTTTGGTTTGAGGAATACGTGGAACACCTTCTCCTGGTATAGACAATCCCAATTGTTTATTCAGGTGGAAAGAATTTAATTTGTTTGCAAACTGCTGCGGATTTTTGGAATAGTATTTTGTGATGAGTTTCGTTACACCCACATTAGAAGACGTTTCGAATACACGTTGCACCGTAAGTATAGGAGCCTCCGGGGCATGAGCATCCTTTACGGTCTTGTTATAATAAGTGCACTCGCCGTTTCCTACATTTATTTTTTCATCCAGACTCACTCCGTATTCATCTATCACTGCCAATAAAGACGCAAGCTTGAACGTTGATCCCGGTTCCGTTGGATAACCGATGGCATAATTAAAACTCTCGTTATAACTTACCGTATCGTTATTGCTTCTGGTTAGGTTTGCAATTGCTTTGATCTCTCCCGTTTTCACTTCCATTAAAATGGCGCAACCATGAGATGCGTCATTTTTCTGAAGTGTTTTTAAAAGAGCATGTGTTGCCACATCCTGCAAATTGATATCAATCGTTGTGTAGAGATCGCTACCATCCTTCGGTTCCACTTCATTCTCATCGTTAATAGGACGCCAGACATCTCCCGCAATTTTTTGCATCAATCGCTTACCACTTACGCCCATCAATACGGTATCGAATGCTCCTTCAAGACCAACGGGCTTTACTCCAGGTCTTGACATACCAATTGTTCTGCCCGCAAGCATTTGAAAAGGACGTTCGCGCCGATTTGTTTGCAAAGTTACCAGCCCACCGCGTTTGCCCTTTCTGAAAATCGGGAAAGTTTTTAATGTCTGTAAATCCTTATAAGATACATTCCGTTTTAAAAGTACGTAGCGGTCGTTATCCCTGCGCGCCTTGTTTAATATTTTTAAGTAGTCCCGCGAACTTTTATCATGGAACAGTTCACTGAGAAGCGATGCTAAAGAATCGCGGTTCGCCTTGTACATTTTTTCCGTAATAGAAGGAGCATTTATATCAACGGCTATTTCATAATAAGGCAAAGAGGTTGCTAATAAAGCACCATTGGCGTCAAAAATATTTCCACGCACCGCCTCCATGTCTTCTATCTTCGTCGTGAAGGCCTCGGCTTTCGCCCGCCACATATCGCCTTCCGCAAACTGGATCACGCAGATGCGGTACAATATGGCCAGGGCGAACACACACATAAAAACATAGGTGAGATACGTGCGCGAGAGAATATTTTTCTTGTTGTCCAAAAATTAATTACTTCCTTTATATAATTCTATACTGTCCACTTCTATTTTGATTGGCGGAACTACCGGCTCTTTTAATCCCAATTCTTCCGCTGATTTTGCCACTTCACTTTGTTTACTGGCGAACATGAGCTCGCTTTTTGTCGAAATATATTCTGAACGTAATTCTTTCAATTGGTTCGAAACTTTATTTACCTCGCGTATCTTATCATCTGCATAATACCCGTTCGCTATATAAAAAATAGCGATCAGGGTTAGAAATAAAATAAAGGGAAGGTGTTTTAATGTGGATTCATTCGTTAAAAAAGTGCCGCTGAATACTGAAGACAATCCCTTTGCCAGGACTCCTTTTTTGCGGGGTTTTTGTCCCGTTTTGGCGGGATGAACTTTAGACTCAATTTCTTCAGCCGTCAGTTTTTCCACCGTTTCTTCTTCTGAAACTTTAGGTTTAACCGGTGTATCTCTGAATTTATTTGCCAATTTCTGTATTTCTGGTTTCTTATTATTTGTTTCTTGTTTTAATTTCTTGTTTGTTAACCAGGAACAAGACACCTGGAACTTTAAACTTTATAACTTTTCCGCCACTCTCAACTTTGCACTTCTTGCTCTTGTATTCATCTTAATTTCTTCTTCACTCGGTAAAATGGGTTTAGAAGTTAGATTTTTAAAGATCTTTTTACCTGTTCCATAAATAATATCCTTCTCTTCTATTCCTTCCACATTCCCGGCTTTAATCACATTCTTCACTAATCTGTCCTCCAGGCTATGGTACGAAAGCATCACCAGCCTTCCCCCCCTATCCAACAATTCAACGCATTGTGTTAAACATTCTTTTAAAGCCTCTATTTCCTGATTCACTTCTATTCGTAGCGCCTGAAAAACTTTAGCCAGGTATTTATGCTCTTCAAATTTTGGTGTGCAGGACTTTATCGTTTCCTTGAGATCATTCGTGGTGGAAATTTCTTTTTCATTTCTCGCGGCCAGGATTTCTCCAACCAATTTCGCTGCATTATGAATTTCCGCGTATTCTTTAAAAATTTTAATGAGTTGTTTGGAATCGTACTCATTCACAATTTTTTTAGCGGTCAGTGAATTCTGTTGATTCATCCGCATATCCAGTTCCGCGTCAAAACGAATGGAGAATCCTCTTGATGCTTCATCGAACTGGTGAGAAGAAACACCAAAGTCGCCCAGGATGCCATCCACTTTTGTAATTCCATATAAACGCAGATAGTTTTTCAAATACCTGAAGTTTTGTGGAATCAATGTGAATCGCGGATCCTTTATGGCATTCTTGTGCGCGTCCTCATCCTGGTCAAACGAAAATAATTTTCCTTTTTCGCCAAGATTTTTTAGGATGAGCGCCGAATGCCCTCCGCCACCAAAGGTCAGATCTACATACACACCATCCGGTTGAATGTTAAGATGATCAATACAAGCTTGTAAAAGAACGGAGGTGTGATACGATGGATTATTCATCTCCCGCATCATTAAAATTTACACTGCCCAAAACATCCTCTGCTAATTTTTCTATGTTGATATCCTGGTTAAGGAAATCTTCATATAATTTTTTATCCCACAATTCAATCACATTATTGCTTCCCAAAACTTTCAGATCAGATTTTATATCTGCATAATCCGTTAAAGATTTTGGTACCAACAAACGACCTGAATTATCTGCCTCTACGTTTGTAGCTCCGCCTGTAAATTTTCTTACAAACACATCGTTTGCTTTGATCAAACGGTTGAGCTTGCTTAATTTTTTATTCAGTTTTTCCCACTCGCTTAAAGGGTACAAAACCAAACATTTTTGGTGCAAATTCCGGTTGATCACAAAGCCTTTTTCAAATAATTCCTCCAACTGTTTCCTTAGGTCAATAGGGAACATGAAGCGGCCTTTTGCGTCCACTTTACAATCATATTCTCCAATCAGACCTGTCATTACTTGATTTATAAGGTTTTAGCAAAAATAAACATATTTTTACCACTTTTTACCACTTTACCCCATTTTTTACCACTATGTTGAAAATTCCGACATAATGAACAGTGTTCATAAAGTAGGGGTTTTATTAAAAAATAATGAACAGACCTTTGTAAAAGCCTATTGGGATTGGAATAGAGGGTTTTGAACTTTCTTTGGAAATCGGTTAAAAACGCAGAAACAGGTGGAGGTTATTAACAATTAAGTTAACAATTTGAGATAAAAAGGACAAAATCACCGAAACCTTTTAGAATCTTAGATAGTGATCTATAATTTATTAATTTCGTAGTTAACCCAAAAAATCACCCCATGAAATCTAAAATTTGTCTCCTGGCCTTCACGCTTATTGCTCTCGTTTCGTGCAAAAAAAAACCTATTGATCAGAAGTGTTCAAATCCACATTCCAATCAACAAACTACTCAGCAGCGTTTAAATGTCACTCAGCCCCTTTTGTTAGAGGAAGCCCGCGTTGCTCTGGAAAATTCACTGAATGAAGATTACGCGCAACCGGATAATGGAGAACAAACCTTCACGGAAAGTTTTGAAAGGCCTGTTGAAATAGTGATGATCGATGGTCAAGCCTGGATAAATCCGAATTCTCTGGAAGCTGTAAACGCTGAGATCTGTCAGAGAATCAATGATCTGCTTGACGCAAATCCCGTGCTCGTAAAACAGGTGAAGATCCAAATTGTATTTGATGGAACGACGGCGATGGGTGTGCCATTGCTCACCATGATGCCGATTCCTTTTTTATAAGCAGGGATTTAAATAAACTCTTCTTTCTTAAAATAATCAATGATCGAATCGATGATGAGTTTATTCTGTTGCTTGGCATCCAGGAAAGGAAGATTTTCTTTTAATTTCCAGTGTGGCCAGCCTTCTGCGTCGTGACCTTCAAACTCATAAAATCCATAAGGTTCTAAGAGCGTGCAGATAGCCACATGCATCACCTCAAGTTTTTGATCTTTTTTATATTTTTTGAAGGGCTTGCCTAATTCCTGCAAGCCTATTAAGAATAAAATAGAATCGTAATCCACTTCTGTATCGAAGCGTTCTTTTAATTTTTTTTGTAGTATCTCCCAGTCACTTGCCATTTTAATAATGCTTATTTTTTCTGCCGCAGATTACACAGATTTCGCAGATTATTTTTTACTTGATCTCTATTTTCATTTCTTAAACCACCGGTTAACATCAGATCTGTGACATCTGCGCAATCTGTGGCTTACTCTTCCTCATCCGAAGAATTCTTCTTGGTTTCCCTCGGCGGTCTGTTCTCATTGATCTGGAATTGAATGAACTCCAGTACCTCTTCTTTACCTGCTTTTTTCTCAGCGGAGGTAATAAATGTATTTGGCATTTCTTCCCACTCTTTTAAAAGCTCTGTTTCAATGCTTTTAATATTTCTTGCGAGCTCACTTTTTGAATTTTTATCCGCCTTTGTATAAATGATCGAGAAAGGAATTTCATTTTCCCCACACCAGCTCATAAATTCAAAATCAATTCTTTGTAAAGGGAGCCGGCTGTCTATAAGGATAAACAAACATACCAGCGTTTCTCTTTTTTTACAATAGTCGTAGATAATTGTTTCAAATTTCGCGCGATTATCCTTACTTGTTTTAGCGAAACCATATCCCGGTAAATCCACAAGATACCAGGAATCGTTGATGATAAAATGGTTGATCAATTGTGTTTTTCCCGGGGTAGCTGAGACTTTTGCCAGTTTATTGTTATTACACAACATGTTGATCAAGGAGGATTTGCCCACATTACTTCTTCCAATAAAAGCGTATTCCTGTAGAGTAGGTTTAGGGCAACCGAAAATACTTGAGGCACTTTGTTTGAATACTGCTTTTTTAATTTCCATTAGTTTATCGGTAAGCCTTTTTCCAGCAGGTATGAATTAAAATGTCTCTCTTTTTTACTATCGTACACATCTTTAATAGTCACTAAAATTCCCGTTTCTTCCACGCCTCCAAATGTAGGATTGATAGCAGTTCCAAAGCTTTTCATGGTCGGACTCAAATTCATATAGGCATTCATTAACGGGGGAATATTCTCTCCCAGGTCATGAACGTGCTTGTGTAAAATTGCGTGACCCTCTTTGTACTTGTTGCCATGCAACAATTTTACAAAGGCATCGGTATTTGTTTGTTTTTTAATTCCGTGGATCGGCCACACCAGTTTGTCTTTATCCGGAAAATAGTATTCCATGAAAGCGAGAATGTAATCGCGCGCTGTCACATTAAAATCGGTATACATCGTTACCTTTCCGTAAAAGTGTTTTTGCGAGGGATTGTCAATCACAAGTGCTCCCAATCCATCCCAAAGATTGTCAAGGCTGAACAAGCCTTTCCGCCTGTTCTCTCCTGGTTGATACAAAGGCTGGATAAAAGACCTTCCCAATTCTATTGTTTCATTCAGATATTCTTTATAGAATTTTTCGCTGAACTCAAACAATTCTGTAGTAGCAAGATTTACCTTGCCATTTATAAACTCTGCGTCTTTACATAAAATATAACGGTAGGCACCGACGATCTCCTTGTCTTCCGGATTCCACACCAGCAGTTGCTGGTAGGGATGCGAGCTTGTATCAAACTCATCAATATCGATTTCTTTGCCCGTTCCTCCGCCCGCGTGACGGAAAGTGACTTCCCGCAATCTGCCGATTTCCCGCATCACATTTGGCGCATTATGATGCGTTACAATGTAGATCTCGTTATTTCCATTATTGGCCTTTCGAACATACCGTTCCTTGGTTAGTTCATCTAACAAGGCCTCTTTGCTTACTGGGTCAATGATTTTCTGCATAACTTACTTTGTAAATATACAGAAAGTGTTTCAAATCGCAACCGAACTCTCCGCTAATTTTTCGCGATGCCCCTCTTAAAAAAACCTTATCAACTGGCGCTTCAGGAATAAATTTTGTATATCTTTAAACCACATTTTTTATAGTGATGCGACTAACGATTTTTTTCAAAACGGTGATAATGAGTTTCCTCATTCTCTGTTCGCATTCCTTTTTTTCACAAACACCTTATCATTTTACCTTAAACAAACAAACGGAAATCTGCCTGAAGGCAAATGCTTCTATTGAGATCTCGGGAACGGTGCCTGCCGATACAATTGAGATCCTTTGGAGCAACGGCCAGGTAAATTCAAAATATGTGTATGATCTGAGCAGCGGTGATTACTCCGTAAGAGTAAAAATAAAACACTTGGAAGATACGGTTCCTTCGTTTAAAGACACGACGCTTTATTTTTCTATTGATAAAGAGCTTTGCCAGGTATCTGTAGATAAGTATTTCTCACCAAACGACGACAACTACCACGACGTATTAAATATTCTGAATGCAGAGTATCATCCGAATTTTGAATTTTGCATTTTTAATCGATGGGGACAGCAGATCCACTCGCAAAAACGAAAATATACTCCCTGGGATGGAAAATGGCTTGGTGTAGATCAGCCTGACGGCGCATATTATTACATTTTCTTTTACGACGACGCCAATAAAAATAAATTGGTAAAAGGGGACATCACCATTTTACGATAAAAATTCCGCCATCTTTCTTTTACTTCATTCCACTTAAAAATAAAAGTACGCCACATTTATTGTTGCGCTGTAACCTCCGTTATTTATAAATAATTTTACATCAAGGAACTATAAACCTGGTTGCATGAAACATATTGACTTAACCTTTAACACCCACAACCATGAGTCAACTGATCACCAACGAGCAAAAATTAAACGACATAATTTTTGCCGGCCGCAACCAAGAATACGGTGCATATGCCATTCGCTCCAGCTATGGCAACACTGTTTTTAAATCTCTTTCCATCATGATCATAAGCGTAGGAACAATGATGTCCATCGCTTTTTTTCTCAGCAACAGAAATAATCCGGGACCTGATCTTTCGGGACAACTTATTCTGCACGACAGTATTTATGTTATTCCTTTCGATAATAAGGAAGAAGATAAAACAGAGCCTGCAGAACCGAAAAAAGAAAAGCCCGCACTTCCGGAGACAGCCGACCCTGCTGATATTCCCAGTACCAGGGTAAGTGATTCGGTGTTTATTGAACGTAGCACGTCATTTACAACCACAGTGGCATCTATAACTACGTCTTCGTTAAGCACAGGCACAGATGTGGGGATTGCAGGAGGCACAAGCAGTACAAGCAGCATTCCGGGCCCTGTGGGTGGAGAAGACGAGGTAAAACTGACGTTTGAAGTGGATAGTGAACCTTTGTTTGAAGGAGGCTTGTCTGCTCTTTATAAATTTGTATCCACGCATTTAAAATACCCTCGCCCTGCTTCTGATGAGGGAAAGGAAGGTACCGTCTACTTTCCAGCACATTGGGATCCTAAGCTTAGAATTCCACGTGGACAAGTTGTCGCGG
>JADMIO012610679.1_pt1 | contig 43332 bp, 43 predicted proteins | sample 8958161 | NCBI WGS metagenome assembly JADMIO01 (sample SAMN16585339, study PRJNA669376) | soil metagenome | isolation source: Crop rotation soil | place: USA: Cullars Rotation, Alabama | collected 2011
ATATTAAGATCTAGATTAAAAACATGACATGCTAGAAAGAACTATTCTAAAATAATAATAAAAAAATTGGTGAGCAATTTGTTTTGCCCTATTAGCAGGTATGGGAAGATTTTTTCAATTAACAATTAACAATTAGCAATTAACACCGCCACCGATAAACGAACAACAAATAACGACAATCATTTTAAGAGCACCATTTTCTTTGTCTCTGAAAAATCTCCTTCCTGCAGTCGATAAATGTATGTGCCGGAAGGCAAACCGCTTCCGTCGAAAACTACAGAATAATTTCCCGCGCTTTGCTTTTCGTTCACAAGCTCTTTTACTAATTTTCCGTTCACATCATAAACATTCAGAGTTACAAAGCTGTTAATTGTTAATTGGTAATTGATAATTGTTGAAGGGTTGAAGGGGTTGGGATAGTTTTGAGAAAGAGAAAATTTATTAGGAAGTTGTGAAGTAGACTGAGTAAAACCTGTTACAACTCCGCCTGTAGTTGTTTTGAGAATTACGCCATTTCTTCCGCATATCCAACCGGTAAAAGTGTTAACAAATACAACTCTTAGCAAAGTTGAACCTACTCCGCTCAACTGTTGAACCCAGTTCAGTCCTCCATTTGAACTTTTTAAAATCTTTCCACCTGAGCCAGATGATATAATATTATTGGCATCTAAATATTTTATACTGAAAAACCCTGTATCGGAAGAAGTACCTGTATAGACTGTGTTCCACGTAACCCCGTCATCAGTGCTTTTTTTAATAAATCCTTGGTACCCGCAAGCTATAAGATTATTTCCCCCCGAACTTGAAATTCCAAGAAATGAATTACCTGCAAAAGGAAGCCACGCTCCTCCTGCATTGCTGGATTTAAAACAATTTCCTCCGACTGCAAAACCTGTATTCCAATCAGAAAAAATTATATCATTTAACATAATTTCATTTACTACTAAAGCATTGTACCAGCTGCGCCCGCCGTCATATGAATATGCTATACTATTATTCCCGACAGCGTAACCTGATGCAGTATCTTTGAAAATTATTTTTGCCATCCAAGTGCCTAAAGGATTTGAAACATCTACCCATGTACTTCCACCCGTTGATGTCCTCTTAAAATTGTAATCTGTTGAGATTATACCTGTACTTTCATTCATAAATCTAACAGAGAAAAGCGCTCTTGAGGGGAAATTTGTAATTGCCCAAGTGTTTCCTGAATTGGTAGTTTTTAAAAGCACTCCATTCATAGGGCTGGATTTATATCCTACAATAAAGCCGGTATTGGGGTTTAGGAATTGTATATCATAGAATGTATAGGATGATTCATCAGCAAGACCAATTATTTGTCTTATCCACCCTTGCTGTGCGTTTGTTGTTTGAGTCTGCAGTAGAATAAAAAAGAGGAAGGCAGAAATAATTCTAATTTTCTTCATAAGGAATTAGAAAAAATTTCATAATATTACTAATTTTAATAAAATAATTAATTTATTAATATTATCAACTCCATAAACATTCTTCGTTATATCCGGGTATGAACATTTCTCTCAATTGAATCTCACCTGCAAAATGACTATCTTTGTACATACAGTGAAATAAGCTTTCCGTAGTACGTGGGTACTGAATCAGCCAAGTCTGAATTTTTTATCTGGAAAGTGAAATTATCAGGATGTCCGGCCTGGACCGCTCCGCATATAATTGCTCAAAAGTGCATCTTTTAGTTTATTGACTATCAGGTCTATTCTATGTATCTTAGAGTTTTCCCAATTTTTGAAAATTTGTAAGAAAGGTTTTTAGCATAAAGTGCCTACAATTAATCAATTAATCCGTAAAGGAAGAAACAAAATCACGGTGAAATCAAAGGCGCCGGCGATGGATTCATGTCCTCAAAAAAGAGGCGTATGTACAAGAGTATATACTTCTACACCGAAGAAGCCAAACTCAGCTTTAAGAAAAGTAGCGAGAGTAAGACTGACTAACGGTATCGAAGTAACAGCATATATTCCGGGAGAAGGACACAATTTACAGGAGCACTCGATTGTACTTATCAGAGGCGGCAGAGTAAAAGATTTACCGGGCGTAAGATACCATATCATCAGAGGCGCATTGGATACAGCAGGTGTTGCTAACAGAAAGAAAGCGCGTTCAAAATACGGCGCTAAGAAAGCAAAAGAAGCAGCGAAGTAATTTTGCGAAGCTTCAAAACAATAATCTAAAATTTTAAGATACTCACAATAAATAAATGAGAAGAAAAAGAGCTGAAAAAAGATTAAGAATTCCTGATTTGAAATATAGCGATATATTAATCGGAAGATTCATCAATGCGTTGATGGAAGACGGCAAGAAACAAGTTGCGCAGAAAATTATGTACAAAGCATTTGATATCATTGCGGAAAAAACAAAGGGCGAGCCGGTTGATGTTTTCAGAAAGGCTATCAATAACACACAGCCTTCAATCGAAGTTCGTTCAAGAAGAGTCGGCGGCGCAAACTATCAGGTTCCTACTGAAGTAAGGCCTGACAGAAGAGTTGCTCTGGCTATTAAATGGCTTTTAACCTACACAAGAGCAAGGAACGAAAAATCCATGCCTCTTAAATTAGCCAATGAATTAATGGCTGCATCAGTAGGTGAAGGAAGCTCAGTAAAGAAAAAAGAGGATGTTCATAAAATGGCAGAAGCTAACAAAGCTTTCGCGCACTTCAAGTGGTAAACCCCCTTGTAACCCAATATCCTGAATCATTTTTTGCTTATTCGTTATACCAAGAATACCGTAGTTATATATAAATTATCGAAAATTAAAAAACAGTAACTGTAAAAATGGCAAGACAAGTCTCGTTAGAGAAGACAAGAAATATCGGAATCAGCGCTCACATTGATGCCGGTAAAACAACAACAACAGAAAGAATACTTTATTATACAGGACGTTCACACAGAATAGGTGAAGTGCATGAAGGCGCTGCAACTATGGACTGGATGGAGCAGGAAAAAGAAAGAGGTATTACAATTACTTCTGCCGCTACAACATGCTCATGGAACGACCACAGAATTAATATCATCGATACTCCCGGTCACGTAGATTTTACTGCTGAGGTTGAGCGTTCATTAAGAGTGCTTGACGGCGCAGTTGCTTTATTCTGCTCAGTAGGCGGCGTAGAGCCTCAGTCTGAAACCGTCTGGAGACAGATGGATAAGTACATGGTTCCGAGAATTGCATTCGTGAACAAAATGGATAGAACAGGCGCAAATTTTGAGCATGCTATTCAAATGATGAAGGACAGATTAAAAGCTAATGCTGTGCCTATCACTCTTCCTATGGGAGAAGGCGATATGTTTAACGGTATTATCGATTTGATTACAATGAAGGCAAGAGTGTTTGATATGGAAACAATGGGTCTTACATTTCAGGATGTTGAAATTCCGGATGCTTTAAGAGCTAAGGCAGAAGAAGCAAGACAAGCGCTTCTTGAAGCTGTAGCAGATGTTGATGACCATTTGATTGAAAAATATCTTAATCAGGAACCGATTTCCGAAAAAGAAATTATTGACGTTTTAAGAAGAGCAACAATCGAAATAAAAATTGTTCCGGTTATCTGCGGTTCTTCTTTCAAAAATAAAGGTGTTCAGAATTTATTAGATAAAGTTATTGAGCTTCTTCCTTCACCGTTGGATAAAGGTGAAACAGAAGGTCACCACTTGCACACAGATGACCATATAATAAGAAAAGTCGATGACAACGAAAAATTTTCTGCGCTTGCTTTTAAAATTATGACAGACCCTTACGTAGGTAAATTGACCTTCTTCAGAGTCTATTCAGGAAAAGCAGAAGCAGGAAGCTACGTTTACAATTCAAATGCAGGCAAGAAGGAAAGATTTTCAAGACTTCTTCAAATGCATGCAAACAGCAGAGAAGATATAAAAGAAGTTTTTGCAGGTGATATTGCTGCTGCAGTAGGATTGAAATTTACAAAAACAGGTGATACACTTTCTGATGAAACAGATCCAATCATTCTTGAGAAAATTTCATTCCCTGAGCCGGTTATCTCTATTGCAATTGAGCCGAAAACAAAAGCTGACCAGGATAAGCTTGGTGAATCTTTATCAAAATTATCTGATGAGGATCCGACATTCAGAGTATCTTCAAATGAAGAAACAGGTCAGACACTTATTTCGGGTATGGGTGAGTTACACCTGGAAATTATTGTTGACAGATTAAAAAGAGAATTCAAAGTTGAAGCTAACGTAGGTAAACCACAGGTTGCTTACAAAGAAACAATCAAGAAGAAAGTTACACAAGAAGGCAAATTCGTCAGACAATCAGGCGGTAAAGGCCAGTTCGGTCACGTATGGATTGATATCGAGCCAAATGAAAAAGGTAAAGGTTATATTTTTGAAAATGGAATCGTTGGAGGTACCATTCCGAAAGAATTTATCAAGCCGGTTTCTGAAGGTATTGAAGAAGCAATGAAGAACGGTGTTCTCGCAGGTTATCCTGTTGAGGATATCAAGATCAGATTATTCGACGGTTCGTTCCATGATGTTGACTCATCAGAAATGGCGTTTAAGATTGCAGGTTCAATGGCATTCAAAGAAGGCGCAAGAAAAGCAAACCCTGTTATTCTTGAACCGATCATGGATGTTGAAGTTGTAACTCCTGACGATTACATGGGTGACGTAATGGGTGATTTAAGTTCAAGAAGAGGTAAGATTGAAGGTATGGCTCAGAGAAACGATGCTCAGGTTATCAAAGCTGCAGTGCCGCTTTCAGAGATGTTCGGTTACGCTACAACATTGAGAAGCATGACACAAGGTAGAGCGATTTATTCTATGCAATTCGCTCATTATGATGAAGCTCCGAAGTCAATTCAAGAGCAAATCATTGAAAAGGTAAAAGGAAAAGAAGCAGTAGCTTAATTCAATTACGAATTTCAAATTACGAATTAAAAATTCAGAATTAGTTTCTGGAATCCTGAGCGAGGCGAAGTCCCGCTTTAGCGGGATGAAATCTGAAATAAAAATAGTTCTTTAAACATAGTTTTTCATAGGGTCAGTTCTGTTTAGGCAGGATTAACTCGTCAATTAGACACGAAAAAACACTCTATAAAATTCATATCACAAAAAGTTTTCGGGATATGAATTTCCGATCTGGGTCAGTAGCTCAGATGGTTAGAGCGTGGCGCTTTCAGCGCCAAGGCGGGAGGTTAAAAATTGTATTATACATATATTCTTTACAGTGAAGCTGTCAAAAAATATTACGTAGGTTCAACCTCCGATGTGAATAATCGAGTCATAGAGCACAATTCCGGTAAAACAAATTTTACCAGAAAAGCTAAAGATTGGCAATTAATAAAATCATTTGAATTCGAAAATAAATCAGATGCTTTAAAATTGGAAAATAAAATTAAAGCAAGAGGTTGTAAAAGATTTTTGGATTCATTAGAAATATAAAGTTCTTTAAAATAAATTTTCATAGGGTCAGTTCTGTTTAGGCAGGATTAACTCGTCAATTAGACACGAAAAAACACTCTATAAAATTCATATCACAAAAAGTTTTCGGGATATGAGTTTCCGATCTGGGTCAGTAGCTCAGATGGTTAGAGCGCGTGCCTTATAAGCACGAGGTGGGAGGTTCAATTCCTCCCTGACCCACACATTTTGTAGGTTAGAGCGTGGCGCTGAAAGCGCCAAGGCGAGAGGGTTCAATTCCTCCCTGACCCACACATTTTGTAGGTTAGAGCGTGGCGCTGAAAGCGCCAAGGCGAGAGGGTTCAATTCCTCCCTGACCCACACATTTTGTAGGTTAGAGCGTGGCGCTGAAAGCGCCAAGGCGAGAGGGTTCAATTCCTCCCTGACCCACATTTTTTTATTCTTTACCAAGCTCTGCTTGGTAATCAGAGCAGAGTTACAAATAAAAATTTTTATTAACAAAAAAATAATCTCACTAAAGGAGAAATTATAAAATGGCTAAAGAGAAATTTGATATATCCAAGCCGCACGTCAATATCGGAACTATCGGTCACGTTGACCACGGTAAGACCACTTTGACCGCTGCAATCACAATGACGCTGTCTAAGAAATTCGGCGGCAAAATTAAAAAATTCGACGAAATTGATAAAGCTCCGGAAGAAAAAGCAAGAGGTATTACGATTGCTACAGCTCACGTAGAATATCAGACAGAAAAAAGACACTATGCACACGTAGACTGTCCGGGTCACGCTGACTATATTAAGAACATGATTACAGGTGCTGCTCAGATGGACGGCGCTATTTTAGTAGTTGCTGCAACTGACGGTGCTATGCCGCAAACAAGAGAGCATATTCTCCTTGCAAGACAAGTAGGTGTTCCTGCGCTTGTAGTATTTTTGAATAAAGTTGATATAATCAGAGAACAAGAAAAAACAGAAGAAGACGCTGAATTATTATTGGAAGTTGTTGAATCAGAATTAAGAGACATCATGACAGCAAACGGTTTCCCCGGAAACGACGTGCCGATCATCAGAGGTTCAGCTTTAAAAGCGATGGAAGCCGGTGTAGCCGATGCTCCTATCGATGACGAAAGATACAAACCAATCTTCGATTTAATGGATGCAGTTGATAACTACATTCCGGAGCCGAAGAGAGACGTTGATAAAGAATTCTTGATGCCGGTTGAAGACGTATTTTCTATCACAGGTAGAGGTACAGTAGCAACAGGAAGAATTGAAAGAGGAAAAGTAAAAGTTGGTGAAGAAGTTGAATTGATTGGTCTTGGTGCAAAGAAGAAAACAGTTGTTACAGGTGCTGAAATGTTCAATAAAGAATTGGACGAAGCGACTGCAGGTTTCAACTGCGGACTTTTATTAAGAGGTGTTGACAAGAAAGAAATCGAAAGAGGTATGGTTCTTGCAAAATCAGGTTCCATTACTCCTCACAAAAAATTCGAAGCTCAGGTTTACGTTCTTTCGAAAGAAGAAGGTGGAAGACATACACCGTTCTCCACAAACTACCGCCCGCAGTTCTACTTCAGAACAACTGACGTAACAGGCGTAGTTCATTTACCTGAAAACGTACAGATGGTTATGCCCGGCGATAACATGGATAAATTAACAATCGAGTTAATTTCACCAATCGCTATGGAAGAAGGATTGAAATTCGCTATCAGAGAAGGCGGACGTACAGTAGGCGCAGGTGTTGTAACAAAAATTCTCGAATAATCGAAATCAGAAACAGATAAAATCAGCCGCAGACTTTATGTCTGCGGTTTTATTTTGTAAAAATTTAAATCAATTAAATTGGCAGCTCAAAAAATCAGAATAAAGTTAAGATCCTACGATCATAATTTATTGGATAAATGGACAGAAAGAATAATCAAAACGATTAAATCAACAGGCGCAGTTGTCAGCGGACCAATTCCGCTTCCAACCAAGAAAAACACTTATACTGTCAACCGTTCACCGCACGTGGATAAAAAGTCAAGAGAGCAGTTTGAAACACGCTCGCATAAGAGACTGATTGATATTTTGAATTCTTCAAATAAAACAATCGATGCTCTTACAAAGCTTGACCCTCCGGGCGGAGTTGATATCGAAATCAAAGTATAGTGCAAGGCGTTCTGCCAATTATTTTCAAATTAAGGATACTACCAAGTATTAAATATAATACCAATGATAGGAATTTTAGGAAAAAAAATCGGGATGACAACTTTTTACCAGGAAAATGGTAATGCTGTTCCGGTTACGGTTATCGAAGCGGGTCCATGTTACGTAACACAAATTAAGACAAAAGAAAAAGACGGCTACGAATCAGTTCAATTGGGTTTTGGTGAAAGAAGAGAAAAAACCGTTAACAAACCTATGCAGGGAAAATTTAAGAAATTAAATATCCCCGCTTTGAGATTTACAAAAGAAATAAGAGACTTCTCTGTTGCAGATGTAAAAGCAGGAGAGCAAGTTAAAGTTAATATATTCAACGAAGGCGATACTGTAAAAGTAACAGGCACTTCAAAAGGTAAAGGATTTCAGGGTGTAATGAAACGTCACGGATTCGGCGGCGGTCAGAGAACACACGGTCAGTCAGACAGACAAAGAGCTCCCGGTTCCATCGGCGCTTCATCTTATCCTTCGAGAGTTTTCAAAGGACAGAGAATGGCCGGAAGAACAGGTAACGACAGAGTAACTGTAAGAAATTTAAAAGTAATTAAAATTTTTGCAGACTCTAATCTTATCCTTATTAAAGGAGCTATTCCCGGAACAAAATCCGGATTTGTTGAAATCTACAAATAATTTTTTCACGCATTTTTTATAAAATTATGGAACTTAACGTATATAAAATAGACGGTTCACAAACCAAAGAGAAAGTAACTTTACCTTCGGATATTTTTGAAGTAGAACCAAATCAGCATTTGATTTATATGGCAGTGAGAACCTATCTTTCTAATCAAAGACAGGGAACACACAAAACAAAAGAAAGAAATGAAGTTCGCGGCGGCGGTAAAAAACCGTTCAGACAAAAAGGAACAGGCGGCGCAAGAAGAGGAACTAACCGTTCACCTTTAATGCCCGGCGGCGGTACTATTTTCGGACCAAGACCTCACACTTACAAGCTTTCCCTTCCTAAGAAGGCAGCAAGACTTGCACGTAAGAGCGCTCTTTCTCTGAAGGCAAAAGAAAATCAGATAATGGTTGTTGAAGATTTTTCTTTTGATGCACCGAAATCAAAAGACCTGAACAACATTTTGAAAGCTTTGAAGCTTGATGCAACAAAGACTTTAATTCTTCTCGGCGGAAAGAACGAAAACATTTACAAATCGGGAAGAAACATTCCGAAGTGCAACGTTCTTATCGGCGATAAAGCTGCTACATACGAATTGCTTGATAACAAAATGATTGTTATGCAAAAGTCGGCAGTGGATTCTTTGTGCAAAAGTCTGTCATAAAATTTAGGAACTCATTTTAAGTTTAAGATATGAAATCAATTTTAATAAAACCGTTAATCACAGAAAAGAACACTTCACTTTCTGAAAATCTTAACAAATATGCTTTTGAAGTTTCGAAAGATTCAAACAAAATCGAAATTGCAAACGCTGTTGCAAAAAGATTTAAGGTGAGAGTATTAGGCGTTACAACCTCCGTTGCGAAGGGTAAAGCAAAATCTCAGTTTACCAAAAAAGGAAGATTCGAAGGATTCCGTTCAGATAGAAAAAAAGCTATCGTTACACTGCATAAAGAAGATAAAATAGACTTCTTTGGCACAGAGGCTTAATAAATTTTCCGCAAAGCTGAACAGCAAAGGCAAACTGACTTACAATAAAGCAGAGCTTGCCGGATGTTTTGATGAGACAAGAAAAGACAAGATTACAAATGAAGTGGATGTAGAATTAATAGTTCTTTCTGCAAAAGACAATACAAAATCCAAAAGCAAAATAAAAATTGCTTCAGACAAGATTTCACAAGTAGAATTTTTATCAAAGAAACTAAATTTAGATAGAAATTCTACTTTTTTGTTGATAAGTTCTTTTGGTTCTTTCAAAAAATAATCGCCGTTTTCTCATAATGAAAAATGCATGAAGACTGATTACGAAGTTTTTCTTGATACTGATGTTTACTTGAAGCATCTTTACGGCGAAAAAGATTCCGTTCTTTTAAAATGCCTGAGCTTGTTTAACTGCTTCACCTCGGTGATAAACGCTTCGGAAGTTTTCGCAAAGTGCAGTTCAAACCGGCAGGAAGAAAATGCAAAGCAGGCATTCTTCGGCTCGGGAGTGCTGGGAATTCCTTACAGGTATTCTCACACAATCGGAAAGCTTCTTAAAGAAAAAGTTTGTGAGCGAGATGCAATGCTGCTCGCAATGGTAATCGAAACTAAACTTCCGCTTGTTTCGTTTATAAATAAGGAAAAGCAGGAAGAGTATTCCGGAAGATACGGAATAAAATTTGTACAACCGCAGGTAATACAAAAGTATAATACTCCTCAAATAATTTTTACAAAGAGTAATTTTTAATAAAGCCAATTTAATTTAATGAAATTAGGCAAACAGTACACAAGCAGGGAAAACCAATCCACTGACATTTACTTAAAAGAAATCAGCAAAACTACACCGCTTACCGTAGATCAGGAAATTGACTGCGCAAAAAGAATAAAAAAAGGTGATAAGAAGGCGCTCGATTTACTTGTAAAAGCAAATCTCAGATTCGTGGTTTCCGTTGCTAAACAATATCAGAATCAGGGCTTATCATTGAATGATTTAATCAATGAAGGTAACCTCGGACTTATTAAGGCAGCTAAGAAATTCGATGAAACAAGAGGATTTAAATTTATTTCTTATGCAGTATGGTGGATAAGACAATCAATTTTACAGGCATTGGCAGAACAGTCAAGAGTTGTAAGATTGCCGCTTAACATCGTTCAGCAAAAGAGCAAGATTGCAAAAACAATCAGTGAGCTTGAACAGCAAAATGAAAGAGCGCCAAACGTTCTTGAAATTGCGGAGCAGCTCGATATGTCAGTTTACGAAGTACAGGAAACACTTAAAAATTCAGGCGGTCACGTATCAATGGACGCTCCTTCTATTCACGGCGAAGATACAAAGCTTATCGACATCATGCCTGATAAGAAAGAGAAGCAGCCTGATACTGAGTTATTGAAAGACTCACTCAGAATTGAAATTGAAAGAGCGCTTGATACGCTTTCTCAGAGAGAAAAAGAAGTTGTGAAATTATACTACGGACTTGAAAAAGAAAATCCGCTTACACTTGAAGAGATCGGTGATAAATACAAGCTCACCAGAGAAAGAGTAAGACAGATAAAAGAAAAAGCGATAAGAAGATTAAGACAGGCTTCAAGAAGCAAAGGCCTTAAAGCATATTTAGGTCAGTAAGAATAAATAAAGTTCTCGTTACGAAGCTCCAGCTTCGTAACGCAATTTAAATAATAGAAACCCGGAATTGTGAAAACGATTTCGGGTTTTTTGTTTTCACCTGTTAAACAATAACAATTTAATTTATATTTCTTAAAAAATTCCCCAATGAAAGAAGTAATAATTGAAAATCCTTATCTGATTCAGTCAATAGAAGGTTTTACTGCCAACATGAGTCATCTTATTATTATGATGAACAGTGCACGTATAACAACAATTCAAAGTGTAAAAGGTCTTTCCATCGAACAGCTTGATTATCAGTTCAGCGAAACATCTAACTCAATCGGAGCATTGCTGGCGCATATTGCGGCAGTAGATAAATGGTATCAGGTATGGACATTTGAAGGCAGGAAAATGACGGATGAAGAAATGCTTCCCATTTTACCTGCGCTGGATTTAGGTGAATTGGGGAGAGAAAAGATAAAAGGAAATCCATTGGAATATTATCTTGATGAACTACAAAGAGAGCGGAACATAACACTTGAAGAATTTTCCAAACGGGATGATGAATGGTTATTCGCACCCAGAGAATATTCACCAACCTTCACAAATAATTATTACTACGACTGGTTTCATGTTTTTGAAGATGAAATAAATCATCGCGGGCAGATACGGCTCATAAGAAAAATGCAAGGAATTTAGTTAAAAAAAATGTTATCATAAGTTCTCTTTTAAATTTTACACACCATATCTCAACTTCTCTAATCAAACTTGTCTTTGTAATTAAAAATAAATAAATTAACAAAAAATTTCCTGAGGGTGTAATATAATTTTCATTAAGGAACCATTTTTTCCCTAAATCTGAGTTTTCCTTAATTAATCCCCCTAATGAAAAATCCATTCAGGAAAAAAATCTTGATTGATCCTCTGGGCAAAGAAAAAGAGGATGCATCAAGAAGAGGCTTTATTCGTAAAGCCATCGCCGGAGTATTCGGCGCCACAATTCTCGCAAAAGCCGCTGATTTGTATTCGATAGAATCCAAAACAGGATACGTATATGTAAAACGTAACGGCGAAGTTATCAACAATTATCAACCACAGGGTTCCGAGCCCTATTTGAGCCAAATCGGAATTTTTGCTTTCTCACGTGTTCCTAATAATTGGGTGCAATGCAACGGTCAGCTTCTTACGATTCTCGATTATCAGGCGTTATATTCACTTCTTTTTACCGACTATGGGGGAGACGGCGTTACAACGTTTGCGCTCCCGGATTTGAGAGGCAGAGTGCCTGTCGGATTACAAGCTAACTCTGTTACATTAGGACAAGCGGGTGGAGCTGAGACACAAACGCTTACGGTAAACCAAATACCGGTTCATTCACACAATATTAATGTATGCAGCGCTGACGGAGATCAATCCAGTCCTCAAGGCGCATTCATTGCTTCAGATAAATCATTTAATGGTTTTATAGGCAATCCTCCTTCAGGCTTCGGAAATATGAACACTCAAGCTATAGCTAATACGGGAGGGAATCAACCGGTCAGTATTATGCAGCCTTTTCTTACAATAAACTATTGTATAGCGATGGCAGGAGTATACCCTTCAAGGTCGTGACATAATTTACAAAATTAAAATATAAAACTTATGAAGTCATCTAAAATTATAGAAAAGAAAAAATCAAGAAGAAATTTTATAGGAGAAACCTTTCACAGATTTTTAAAGGCGCCGGTTTCCTCCGGGTTTAAAATAAATGATAACAATTTTTATGATAGTGCTATTGGTAATGATGCATTTATAGGAGAGCTTACAATTTTTCCTTATAATTTTGCTCCTCAAAACTGGTGTGATTGTAACGGCTCTTTATTGCAAATTTCCCAGTATGAGGCACTATTCAGTTTGATTAGTACAACATACGGAGGAGACGGGCAAACTACTTTCGCTGTGCCGAATTTTCAGGGCTGTGTTCCGGTTGGCGCAGGCGCAGGTCCAACTCTTACCACGCGTACTGTAGGAGAAAGCGGAGGAAGCGAGACTGTCGCTTTACAATTGAATCAACTGCCTGAGCACAACCATGTTTTTGTTATAAACAACGGACAAGGGACAAGCCCGGCTCCCGGAGATAATTTTGTAGCAGCGCAGCAAGGTCAGGCCCGCTTCAACACACAGATGAATACAGCATTAAATAGTTTATCGGTCTCGCAGACAGGCGGCGGGCAGCCTATCAATATAATGCAGCCTTTTCTTGCAGTAAGAATCTGTATATGTGTGAATGGAATTTATCCATCATTTTCTTAAAAAAATATTGCGAAAATTAAAAATAATGAGTTATGAATTTATTCAAAAGAAAAACAATAATTGCTCCTCTTCATGATAAAGAAAAAGAGAAATCAAGAAAGAGATTTATCAGTAAATTTATAGCAGGATTATTCGGAACTGCAATTATTATGAATTCAAAAGATTTATATTCCATTGAATCCAAAACGGGATTTGTTTATGTGAAAAAAAATGGGGAAGTAATAAATAATTATAAACCTCAAAGCGCTGACCCGTTTCTTGGAGAAATAAATATATTCCCTTTTAGCTTTGCTCCTTATAACTGGGCATTATGCAACGGTGGAATGATGTATATATCTCAGAACTCAGCATTATTTTCATTACTGGGAACTTATTATGGGGGAGACGGAAGAACTACTTTTGCTTTGCCTAATTTCTCAGGCAGTGCGCCAATACATATCGGCGGTCCTTCAGGTTATTCCTTAGGAGAAATCGGCGGAAGTGAATTTGTTACGCTTTATACATCGGAAATGCCTCAGCATAGTCATCAGATAAATGCCTCAACTTTACCGGGCAGCCAAGACAGCGCATCAGGAGCATTTTTTTGTGTAAATAAGGTAGGCAGTTCTAATTATAGCAGCAGCCCTGATTCCAATTTGGCCCCCGGGTCAGTTGGTATGGCAGGAGGCGGTGAGCCTGTAAATCTAATGCAGCCATTTCTTGGCTTATCGTTTTGTATTGCTTTAGCGGGCATATATCCTACAAGACCATAGATGCAAGCTGCTTATTAAAAGGGAGCATCAGCTCCCTTTTTTATTTATACAGAACATTTGTAGTGACCTAATTTGAAACTCTGCTTCCCCCTCCTTACGAAGGAGATTATATACAAGTTGGGACAAGAATTCTCCCCTTGAGGGGAGTACTTTCGCGGAGCGAAAGGGAGGGGTGTTTGAACGAACACCCACCGTCTCGCTCCGCTCGACACCTCCCTCAAGGGAGGAATTTACGCTTTGTCCCAACACGCATATAGTTACCCTTACGAAGGAGGGGACTAAGTATAGTTTAACGTTTCGACGCCGGAGCATCAGAACGAGAAAAATTTGAAATTAGGAAAGCACCCAACATCTCAATTTCTTCAAACAAACTTGTCTTTGTAATTAAAAATAAATAAATTAACAAAAAATTTCCTGAGGGTGTAATATAATTTTCATTAAGGAACCATTTTTTCCCTAAATCTGAGTTTTCCTTAATTAATCCCCCTAATGAAAAATCCATTCAGGAAAAAAATCTTGATTGATCCTCTGGGCAAAGAAAAAGAGGATGCATCAAGAAGAGGCTTTATCCGTAAAGCCATTGCCGGAGTTTTCGGCGCGACAATTCTATCCAAAGCTACAGATTTATTTTCGATAGAATCCAAAACCGGATATACTTACATAAAACGTAACGGCGAGGTAATTAATCATTACACACCTCAAGGCACAGATCCGTACATCGGGCAAATCAGTCTGGTAGCATTTGGTTTTGCTCCCGTTAATTGGTTGGATTGCGATGGAAAAGTTGTTAGCATTAATAATAATCAGGGATTGTATGCTTTAATAGGTGATATTTATGGAGGTGATGGGCTGAATATATTTTCTCTTCCCGATTTGAGAGGCAGAGTTCCTATTCATCAGGGAAACGGAATCGGTCTAACACATAGAGGATTAGGTCAATCAGGCGGAGCTGAAAACATCAGAATTATCAAAGACAACCTTCCACCGCATAGCCATAAGTTTAACGTTACCGATGAATACGGAGATGAGACAATTCCCGGCAACACTATAGTGGCAGCAGGTAAAGTGAGCGGATTTACGTCTTCAGTTCCAAATATCACTTTTAATGAAAATGCAATAGAGCCGGTAGGAAAATACGAACCTGTAAATATTATGCAGCCGTTTCTTGCGCTCAGGTACTGCATTTCAATGGCAGGTATATTTCCTACATCCGATTAAAAATAAATTTTAAAATTTTAAAAATAATTTATGAATTTTTTAAAAACAAAAAATAATCTTTTTCGCAATGAAGAGAAAAAAACGCGAAGAAATTTTGTGCGAAATTCTTTAGCGGGATTGTTTGGCATATCTCTTCTTTCAAAGGCTTCGGATTTATTTTCAAAGGAATCAAAGACCGAATACTCTTATTTAACACGAAGCGGGGAAATTATTAATAATTATAATCCGCAGGGTTCAGATTGTTTCCTGGGAGAAATAAATATTTTTCCGTTAGATTTTACCCCTGTAAACTATGTGGATTGTAACGGCGCACTTTTAAACATTTCTGAAAATGAAGCGCTGTTTAGTTTATTGAACACAACATACGGCGGAGACGGGAAGACTACTTTCGCAGTTCCTGATTTAAGAGGTAAGTTTCCAATTCAAGTAGGCACAGGTAATAATCTTACAAATAGAACGCTGGGTGAGTCGGGAGGTGCATATTCTGTTACTCTTACAGCAAATCAGCTTCCTACTCATACTCATACTTTGAACGGAAGCACAGATATCGGCGATACCCAAAGTCCCTGGCAGGGTGTTATGGCTTCTCTAACTGATGACTCGCGTTATAATCTCACTTCAGATACTGCGTTAAATAATGTAAGTACAAGTAATGCCGGAGGAAGCGATCCTATTGACTTAGGACAGCCGTTTTTTGCAGTAAGGTTTTGCATTGCGGTTACCGGAGTATACCCGCAGCACCCTAAAAATTAATTTGATACTTTTTTTAAAATAAAATTTTTCAGATGAATCCATTAAGAAAAAAAATGTTACTCGATCCATTCTCTAAAGAGAAGAACGAAGTATCAAGAAGAAATTTTATGAGTAAATCTGTTTTTGGGTTACTCGATGCAACGGTTTTTAAAAATTTTGATGAATTAAATTCAATAAAATCAAGAACAGGTCTAATATATGTGAAGCAGAACGGCGAAATAATAAATCATTATGAGCGCCAGGGAGGAGACAGGTATATAAGTGAAATTTTTATAATTCCTTTTAATTTTGCGCCGAAAGGATGGATGTTTTGCAATGGCAATTTGCTTCCAATCTCTCAATATACAGGTTTGTTTTCTTTGATAGGAACTACATTTGGCGGAAATGGAAAAGTTACTTTTGGTTTACCGGATTTTCGCGGCAGAGCTCCAATGCATGTTAATGAAACCAACGAACAGCAGCCTGCTTTTGTTTTGGGAGATATGGGGGGAAATGAAACAGTTACACTTTCAACATCGCAAATGCCTTCTCACAATCATGTTGTCAACGTTAGCAGCGCTCCCGGCGATAATTTAACTCCTCAGGATGGTTTTTTGGCCACGGAGAAACACGGGTATCAAATTTACAGCACTTCTGCTCCCAACGCAACTTTAAGTTCCTCTACAATTGGTTCTACCGGTGCCGGTACTCCGTTCGATATTATGCAGCCATATCTTGTTTTAACATTTTGTATTGCTGTGCAGGGAATATTTCCTATCAGACCGGAAAACTAATAATTCCGGGTAACTTCAGAAATAAAAAAGGGAGCTTAGCTCCCTTTTTAGTTTTATGCTCCGTATCACTCCTTTTTTATTTCAAAAAGTTTTCATAATTTTTGTCGTTCTCCCAAATTTCCCCCTTCCCAAAAAATCATTTCAAAAATTAATACGTAAAATCATGAAAAGTTTATTTATAGCTCTTCTTGTTTTATTTATTTTTTCCTTTCAGAAAAATGCGTCAGCGCAAAATTCATTCAGATACGGAGCCTCTATAGATACCATTCCGTTTGACGGAATAAAAAACTATTATGAAATCTCCGATAAGTGTAAGCTGAAGGCAACTTATATAGAAGGAAAAGTTTTAGGCTACACGGAAAGGTTAACGGTAACATATACTTGCGGGGAAAATAAAGCCTATGAAACCATTCAGACCGAATTGAAAACAGGTGATATGGTTTTAAGTAACGGCAGTGAAGTAAAGACAGGCGAAAATTCAAGAGCGGAATTCGTGGCACCGGACGGTACAATTCTTCGGATGGGTCCGAATTCCACTATGACCGTTGACTGTAATGCGCAGTTCAATGCTGATATGGATAAGCTTTCTGTAAAACTTGTATTAGGAACAATATGGTCAAGCGTAACCAAAGCATTGCAGGGAGAAAAAATGAATATTCAAACATCCAATGCCACTGCAGGGGTAAGAGGTACAATTTTCAGCTTTGAATTAAAGTTGGAAAACGGAGTTTACACTAATTTGCTGAGAGTCTATGAAGGCAGCGTAGAATTCAACGGTAATCCTGAAAGCGCAATCAATGAAGAAGAGATAAGAAGTAAATCAGAGCAGATTAACGCTGATTTTAAAGCAGGGAAAATTTCCATTGAAGAATATGCAAAGAAGATGAAAGAAATCGGAGACCAGGCAAATAATATTGCAAGCAAATATTTTGTTACGGTAGAGGCAGGAAATGAATCCTACATAAGAGGAACAGACCCACCGACTGCGCCGGAACAAATTACACAGGATTCCGATCCGTGGTTTGCAGATAAAAATTTTATCAGATAATTTTCACAGAACAAAAAGGGAGCATGTGCTCCCTTTTTGTTCTATAGATAAAATTTATTTGTATGTTTTAAAATCCCATCACTATTCTTAAATCACCTGTAAATCCTTCGCCGAATCTGCCGTTATCTGTCCGCATAAAAGAAGCCACTACAGAAGAAGATTTGCCAATTGTAAATCCCCAGTCAAAACCAAAACGTGATACCCCGTATATTGTCTGGCTGTGTGCATCCTGCACTTCATAAACACCGTTATCAACATATCGTCTGTAAAATTCTGTACCGAGCCATATATGCGGAATGATAAACATTTTCTTTTTTCCGAAATCAAATCGCAGACCGAACGTGCCGTTTACGTTTGCAGTGTAAACGTTAAGTCCTTCTGTGTTTGTTACACGGTTATCGGTATTGTATGCTCCTTCTGCTCCTATAGCAAACAAAACTTTTATTTTGGACAGATTGCATTTTACAATATACCAGTTAATAAAAGCGGAGTATCTGTTTTCAGAGCGAAAGTCTGTAAGCTCAGGATTCTGATCAGGAAAATATTGCTTGTAAGCAAATCTTCCGCCTATATCGAATGCTCCGTTAATGGATAAAACAACTTCTCCTGTAGGACCGTAGTTGCTGCTGTTGTTTAAAGTGTATCCTCCGACGCTTACTCCGAGGGTTGTGGTCTTATCTGCAAAAGTATAAAGACCTTGTGATTGCAAATCAGGGACGGTGAAAAACAAAATTACTGTAATAATTATTATTTTTCCCATGAGAACTTTTTATTTGAACTGAATTATACAAAATTAACGAAAATAATTTATCAATATCACGCATTTAAAAATATTTTTTTCTGCGATTTTAATTTTTTGAAAACATTTTTGCATTCATTCTTTTTTTAAAATTTTATGTAGAGTTAAAAAATTAATAATTTTCTTCAAGTAACATAATAAGGATAGTGTTTTTCAAAAAGTTTTTATAAATTATCGAAGTTATCCGACTAACCACATAGCTTTATCCCAACAAATCTGCAAGCTATGCCCGGATAAAAATTTGACCCTTCACTCCCTAAGTTAGCGTTGTTTATCTTTACGAGGAAAAATAGATACAAACAATTTTTCTAACTTAAATCATAATCCCGATGAATCCTTTCAGGAAGAAAATCTTTCTTGATCCTTTGCATAAAAAGGAAAAGGAAGGTGACCGGCGAAGTTTTATTCGCAAATCTCTTACTGCTATTTTCGGAGCGACAATTCTTTCAAATGCCGAAGACTTATTCTCAATGGAATCAAAAACCGGCTACGTTTATGTAAAACAAAACGGTGAGGTAATAAATAATTACAGCCCTTCAGTCGCTTCCCCATTTTTGGGTCAAATAACAATTTATGGCTGCAGTTTTGCTCCTACAGGCTGGGCAAAATGCGACGGACAAATAATAGCAGTTTCATCTAACCCTGCTTTGTTTTCTTTACTCTCTAATCGATACGGAGGAAACGGTACTTCAACTTTTGGCCTGCCTGATTTCAGAGGGCGCGTGCCTGTGCATCAAGGGCAGGGACAGGGACTTTCGCTTTATGAGCTGGGACAAACCGGCGGATTTGAAACAGTTACATTGTTACAATCACAAATACCTGCGCATATTCATACAGTGAATACAAGCTCACAGGCCGGAACTACATCAAAACCAATTAACGATTATTTGGCTCAGAATATTGAAGGCATAGGGGCGTTCGCAGGCTCTGCAAATGTAAATTTAAACAGTGGTTCTATCGGAGCGTCAGGGTCAGGTTTGCCTCATAATAACATGCAGCCGTCTCTGGTATTAAATTTTTGTATAGCAACGCAGGGAGTATTTCCTTCGCGCTGATAATTTTACAACTTTCAAAACAATGAGACTTTTTAATAAAAAATATATTATTAATCCTCTTCATAATAAAAGCAAAGAAGATAGAAGAAATTTTATCGTGAAATCTTTAACAGCTCTGTTCGGCGTTGCCATACTCACGAAAGCTGAAGAATTAATGGCAATAAAATCACGCACAGGTTTCATTTATGTAAAGCAGAATGGTGAAATAATAAATCACTACAAACCTTCTATTAATCCTGAGCCATATCTTTCAGAAATAGGAATGGCAGCTTTCGGTTTCGCTCCTACCGGCGGTTGGGCAAAGTGCAACGGACAACATCTTGCCATTCTGCAAAATGCAGCTTTATTTTCTTTACTTGGAAACCAGTATGGTGGAAACGGGCAAACAACTTTTGCCCTGCCTGATTTACGCGGAAGAGCGCCAATGCATCACGGTCAGGGACCCGGGCTTTCAAATTATGCTCAGGGAACAGCGTTGGGAAGTGAAAATGTGGCACTATCGGTATCAGAAATTCCTTCACACACTCATACGCTGAGTGGTAATTCAGGAGCAGGCACAACATCCGACCCTGCAAGTAATTTTATTGCAGCTTATGGAGAGGGAATAAACGGATTTTCGGGTACAGCAAACGCAACTTTGAACAGCGCAGCAGTTTCTAATACAGGAGGAAGCCAGGCGCACCCAAACATACAGCCTTATCTTGTAATAAATTATTGTATAGCGACTCAGGGAATATTTCCGTCGCAAGGTTAACGCAGATTTTTAAAATTTTTTAATAAAAATTATGAATTTTTTTAAAAAGAAAAATAAAAAACCATCTTCTTCGAAGACAGTTTTAAATAACGGCAGAAGAAATTTTATATCAAAGCTTTCTTCGCCGATTAGCAATGCAGCGGGTCTTTCAGGAAAAAATCCTTTTGGGGTGACATCAGAAACCGGCTACATTTATGTAAAGCAAAACGGTGAAGTAATAAATAATTACACTCCATCGGGCGGGCCACAACCTTACCTTGGTTCAATTATAATGGTGGGTTTTAATTTTGCGCCCACTTCCTGGATGCAATGTAACGGACAGCTTCTCCCAATTGTGCAATATGATGCTCTGTTTACTCTTCTTGGTACCACATATGGCGGTGATGGAATTACTACTTTTGCCTTACCAGATTTAAGAGGAAGAATTCCTATTCATCAGGGACAAGGTCCGGGGTTAAGCAGTTATGTACTGGGAGAAATTGCGGGGGTAGAGACAGTTACTTTAACTACTCAACAACTTCCTGCTCACTCACATGCGCTCAATATTAATTCAGGTCTCGGTACGTTATCAGACCCTTCAGGAAATTATATTGCCCAAAACGCAGACGGAATTCCTGCTTGCAGAACCACCTTTGACGGAATACTGGGCGTATCCACCATAGGTGTTACAGGCTCAAGTCAGGCGCATGAAAATTTGCAGCCATACCTTACTGTTACTTTTGCAATTGCTGTTGAAGGAATCTTCCCGAATAACAGCGGGGGAGATTAGATTAGCATGATAAATAATAAACAAAAAATTTTGACAAACAATTCTGAATTATGAAAAAATATTTTATAACTTTTCTGATGTTAATTTTTTCTGCCGCAGGCGCACAGAAAATTTACTGGACAGACGGCTCATCGGGAAAATTGCAGGAGCATAATATTGACGGTACAGGGGGTACTACCGATATTCTTTCAGGAGTATCTTCCTGTTATGCACTGGGAATAGATTTAACCGCCGGTGAATTATACTGGACTGACTTTGCAGGCTCATCCATCAGTAAAATTAACCTCACAACATTAATTGTTACGCCTATTCTTTCAAGTGTTGACGGCTTATCGGGTCCAAGAGGAATTGCGTTAGACGTTTCTAATAACAGGATGTTCTGGGCTGATAACCTAACTCAAAAAATCCAGCGCTCAACTTTAGCAGGGGCAAGCATTACTGACATTGTTTCATCGGGACTTGTATCGCCCGGCTATGTTGCTTATGACGCTCCAAGCGGTAAAGTTTATTTCGCTGATAACGGACTAGGCATGAAAAAAATTATACGCTGCAATGCTGACGGTACAGTTCTCGAAGATGTTGTTACGGGTCTTAATCAGGTATGGGGAATTGCATTCAATACAGCGGATAACAATATTTACTGGATTGACTCCGGAATTGATAAAATTCAAAAAGGAAATGTAAGCTCATTGCCTGTATCAAAAGTTGACGTTGTTTCAGGCTTAACAGGAAATCCCCGCGGGCTTGTAATAGATGCGGATAATTCCTTAATCTATTGGACAGATAATACAACAGATGACATCAGCCGCGCAACAACTTCAGGCGCATCGGTAACTTCATTAATATCAGGCATTCCTTATCCGCAAGGAATTGCAATTAACTGGAACTCTGCAGTGCCTGTTGAGATTTCAAGTTTCACTTCACTTTTGAATAGAAATTCTGTGAAGCTTTCTTGGACTACAGTTATGGAAATGAATAACAGAGGATTTTCAATTGAGAGAAAATCAACAGGTGAATTTAAGGAAATTGCTTTTGTAAGCGGAAATGGGAGTTCAAATCACGAAATTAATTATTCTTTTGAAGACAGAAATTTGCAAGTAGGTTCTTTCCGCTACAGATTAAAGCAAATGGATTATAATGGTAACTATGAATATTATAATTTAACGAATGAAGTTATTATTGGAGTTCCACAGCAGTTCAGATTGCTGCAGAATTATCCTAATCCTTTTAATCCGGTAACAAATATCGAGTTCGAGCTTCCGCAAAATTCTTTTGTCGAATTGAAAATTTTCGATATCACCGGAAGGGAAGTTTCATCTATATTAAATCAAAATCTTACTGCCGGATATCATAAGTATTCGTTCGATGCTTCCGGTATTTCGTCGGGCGCCTATTTTTACAGAATTAATGCCGGAAGTTTTTCCGATATGAAAAAAATGATTGTGCTGAAGTAGCAAAAAATTTGTAATTTTATAAAAATCAGCCCGGAATTATGAAAATAATTTCGGGTTTTTTGTTTTCTGTAATTTTTCTTATCTTAGAAATAGTTATTAAAAATCCCCAATGTCTCAACCGAAAGCATTCCAGATACTTGCTTCTCTCAATGACGATGAGCTGAGCAGGTTCGATAAATTTATTGCGTCTCCTTTCTTCAATACTTCAAATGAGCTGATAAGCCTGTTCAAGACAGTAAGAAAATATTACCCGGAGTTTGATAATCCTGCTCTTGAGCCCGAAAAAATTTATAAAAAGCTTTATCCGAAAAGACAATATAAAGAAGGTACTATCCGCAATCTTTTGTCGGAGCTTAGCGCACTCTCAGAAAAATTTCTGGCGTTCGTTAATTATGAAACTTCTTTTGAATATGGATCTAAACTTCTCGGAGAAATAAATAACAGAGGTCTTAATAAATTTTTTAATAAAAATTATCAGAAATTTTGTAAGGATAATGAAGAGAGTACAGAAGTATTTGCGCAGAAGCTGATTAATGAATTTTTCTTGCAACACGCATATTCTATTTCTATAAAAAACGATTATAACGAAGAAACTTTGCGGGCTATTTATTCTAGAGCCGAAACTCTCCTGTGCTTTTTGTTAGTAGAATTTCTGATGGATGAAATAGGCGCCAAAAGTCTTGAACGCTCATATAGAATGGTGATTGATAATAACATTGTTCAGAAATTTTTGGAATCTTCAGATATTTCCGGCCTAATATCCGTTTTAAAAAGGAATAAAAATCCTCATGCAGAGCGAATGGAATTTTACTACCTTTTAAATCTTGCGGCATCGAATAAAGACGGGAAGACAAATGAGAATTTCGAAAAATGTTATGATATGTTTAAAAAAATTCAGAAGAAGACTTCGTTTATTGAGCAAAGACGTCTGTATGTTTTACTTCTCAATGTAATTAAGCTAAACATTACTACGGACAATCTCTATTTAAGCAAAAGGCTTTTTGAATTAACTAAAGAAATGGTTGAGAAAGGTCTTACTTCAGACGCCAGAGGAGAAATACATAATGTCGAATTCAGCAACGCAATTTTAACGGCAATTAATGTAAAAGAAACTGAATGGGCAGCGTGGTTCCTTGAATCAAAAAGAGATAAGCTCGATCCGGAGATAAGAGCAGACTTTTATTACTTTTACAAAGCGAGAATTATTTTTGAAGAAAAGAAATATATTGAATCAAATGAGCTCCTTTCAAAGATAAGCAAAGATAGTATCCTGTTTAAAATGGATGCAAAGGTTTTGAAAATGATGAATTACTATGAATTAAATTACACAGAATCAGCTTTTTCTCAGGCAGAAACTTTCAGACAGTTCCTTTCATACTCAGATAAAATTTCCGATAACCGTAAAGAGCTCAATGTAAATTTTTTGAAATTTTTTCTTAAACTGCTTAGAATTAAGTCAGAAGATTCAAAAGATGACATAACGCTTCTAAAAAAAGAAATATCAGAATGCGGTATGCTCCGCAATAAATCATGGCTTATAGATAAAGCAGATGAACTTGCTGCTATTAAATCAAGAATACAAAAACGGGCCTGAAATAAATATAAAATTTTGTGTGAAGAGGATTCCGGCGTCCCTGATAAGGAGAAACACCGGAATATGGCGAGAAATGATTCGTAGAAAAGGAGAAAACGATTTGTTAATTGTTAGTAAACCCCAAGTTCTCGTTACGAAGCTTGTGCTTCGTGACGTTGTGTAAAACTTAAATTGCTTTCTCTTTCCGGACCGTTCAGACTGGCAGCAGGTTTAATTCCGGATAAGGCCAAAAGCGTCTCCCAAACTTTTTTTAATCTACCAGAATTATTCTGGCATTAGTTATTTTTCTTACTTCATCCAGCCTGTAAGACCAGATAAAGCGGTCAAGATAAATTTCTTTTAAAAATTTCAGTGATTCAACTTCAGCGGGCAGTTGATATAAGTTATTTCCATTCAGCTTTAGTATTTGCAGATTCTCCAGATTTTTTATTTCTTGAGGCAGCTCATCAAGGCTATTATTGCTTATATCAAGTATCTGGAGATTTTTCATTTCAAAAATTTCCATTGGAAAAATTTTTATGTCTTTATTATGTAAGTCAATTTCTTTAATTGAATTAATATTTTCTTTATCGAAATAAAATCCCGAGCTTTGCGCTTTCTCGCTCTCCTGTGCTTTTGCACCTGATGTAAATATGAAACTGAAAGCTGCTACCATAAGAAAATATTTTGTGTTCATAACCGGGGGATTGATTAATTTGTTGATTCAAAATTAATCTCAAATAATCCATAGAACAAATAATAGAATAAAAAAATGTTAGAGGGATAATTTTGAAAAAGTTTAAATAGGGAAAAATTTGAGCGGTTTTTCAAAAAGTTTGTTATAGTTTATGTTTTGAATAAAAAAATAGAAATTGTTAGAGCGGAATTTTATAAGAAAAGCGAATTGAGAACATAATAAAAGAATTTTAAGAAAATTTGTTATGAAAAATCATTGAAATTTTACCTTTAAAACCTCAAAAATTTCAGCTATTTTTACTTTTTTCTGCCCCCATAGGCTAATGGATAAACCTTCTGACTACGGATCAGATATTAGAGGTTCGAATCCTCTTGGGGGTACTTCTTTCCTTCAGCTAAAATAATTTCCACGTTTTTCCTTTCTCAAAGCAGTATTTCGTGTGAATTTTTCGTGAACATTTTGTTAGATTTTGAGTTAAAATTTAATCATTTCAAACATATGCGAAAAACATTATTATTAATTAACAAGTAATTATGTCCCGAAATCCTCTTTTTGTTTTAATCTTAATCTTTTTTTCTTTTCTTCTAATTGATAATGCTTGCGCGCAGGATAGCTGGTGGAAGGAAAAAAAATATAAGGACGATTTTACGCGTCAGAAGTATGCTTTATGCAAAAGAACCTTTAAAGATATTGGCGGTGGTTTTAGCTATCAACAGGTTTCAAACATCAGTAGATATTTCGACGAACAAGTTTATCTGAATATTATCAGTAACGAAAAGGGATATTACAGCTCATCGCAGGCAGAATTGATTCTGACTGAATTCATGGATTATTTCAGAATCCGTACTTTTGAGTTCAAGCGCTCGACAAGATATAATACGTATGCATTTGCTTCCGGGAAATATAAGTATTCGATAAACGGAAATAAAAACGAACTTGAGGTTTCCATCTCACTAAAATTTTATCAGGATAAATGGTTCATTGACCAGATAATGATAAACTGATGCTAAAAAAAATTACTCAGATTAATTCTTCGCTGAATATAAAATTTGGAAGGCGGTTAAAATTTTTAATTTTAATCGCTTTTTTACTTTTATTCTGGAACGTTGTTTCAAATCTCACATTCAAAATAATTCTTTCTACCAATGTTAATAATTCGAAATTACTGACTGAAAAAAGCAATGAGAAGACAGACTATATTCTCAAATCGTTCGATAAAATATCGTCTGAAACAGTTGAGCAGGCAAAACAAATTTCTTCAAACAGGGAGATAAGAGCTTCATTACAATCCGGTGAAAACCGCAAAGTGTTCGATGAGTTTTTAAAAAAATTTCCGGGCTCATCGTATCAGATGGAAATTTATAACAGGAAGCTTGACCTTGTAGCATTTGAGGGCAGAGAGATTTATCCGAAAGTATTCAGTCTGCAAAAAGCAATTTCAGGGAAAAGTTTTTCTATTCTTAAAGAAATCAGTTTCAATACTTATCTTATCGTGTTTCTTCCTATCAGAGATTTAAACGATACGAATTCCGTAATCGGAGTTTCAGTAACAGCGCGCCTTATCGATACCAAATTTCAGATAAAAAATAAATTTATTACTTATCAGGGGCTTTCAAGTGAAGTTGAAAGCAAATACAAAATCATTCCTGAAATTATTCCTGCTGATGAATTAACGGGAAACTTTGCTATTGATTCTGCAAAGGTTAATTCAAACATAACATTTGATGTAAAAGGAATAGAAGGCGCAGCAATCGGAAAAATATTTTTGCCTCTTTATACAAGTGAGAATTATTCTTTCGATTTGAACTTGCTTATCGATAAAATAAATGCGGTCACTATTTTTTTGTTTTCGGTTATATTAATTCTGATATCATTAGAATTTCTGAAAAAATTAAATTCTCTCTGGGTTAAATCCGGTCTTTTGCTTTTGCTTCTGGTTCTTATAAGATTTTTATGGCTGAAGATTGGATTTCCGAATGTGCTTTTAGAAAATGAATTGTTCTCTCCATCGTTTTATGCTTCGACTTTTGGAAAAGGAATTGTGAGGTCAGCAGGTGATTTGTTTTTAAGCTCGATAATTCTACTCGTTTTTGCCTTCTACTTTTTCCGTAATGTATTTTCGCATTACAATGAAAATGGAAAAAAATCACCTAACGTTATTCTTGTATCATTCGAAATGGTTTTGCAGATTATTCTTTTTTTTGGAATAATATATCTCTTGGGAATGGTGATACAGAGCGTTGTGTTTGATTCAAATCTGAAATTCCTCGATAAAACTCATCTGATTCCTGATGCAGGAGTAATATTAATACAGATTTCACTTTTTCTATACGGTATAACTGCTTTTCTTTTTCTTTCGATAATAATTGTAAATCAGTATTACACTCTGGTAAAATTTGAATTGATAAAAAATAAATTTGTCAGAAAATACTTGCTGGTTTTTCTTTATATTTTATTTATAGGATTAAGCCAGTTAATTGAAATTATATTGCCGGATTTCTCGATTAATTTTTATCAGAGAACAATTATTATCACATCAATTTTTCTGTTTTCCTTTTTCTTAAGTAGAAATCTTCTTTTGAAAAGAGAGTACAAGATTTTCTCATATGCAAATATATCCCTGCTTGTATTAATAAGTCTTATTTCCATCCCATATATTCTTCTTGAAAAATTAACGGTTCAGGAAACAAGGTTTGTTGAGTTAATCGGAAATAAGCTTGCTGAAAATGATAATGACAGAATTCTTTTTCTTATAACTTCAGAATTAAATAAAATTGCCGAAAATAAAGAAGTAGAAAACCTGCTGAATAATAAAAGTAATTCCGCTGACCTTGCGTTTTCCCTGTGGGCAGATAGCAAGTTAAGTTCGGAAAATTTTAATTCATCGATTATTTTACTGGATACAAATTATAATTTAGTCAGCGATTTTAATATTAATTATAACAGTTTAGGTGTCGATTCGATTTTAAGTTTTATAAAAAAATCTGTAAAGGTTAGTAATTTTCCCGTCAGCTCGGACACTGTAGCATCCGAAGACAGCGTTTACACAGAAGAACCTGAATACACAGGCCAGACGCTGGAAGAATTTGTAAAATTATCATCTGAGGATGATTCATCTAAAATAAAGAATAAATTCTCGTTGTTTAAAAATCCGGAAAATAAATTTTTTACAGGTATTGTTACGCTTGAAAAAATTGATTTAAGAAATACTGAATTTGCAAAAAAGACAGGCTATGCCGTTGTAACAGTCCAGTATGAGCCGAAAAATTTGCTCGTTCGGTCATCGTTCCAGATTTTTAAAAATTATACAAAAGATAATTTATTAGATAAGCTGATTTCTACGCCGGTAATCACGGAATATATCGATGATAATTTTGTAAGCTCTACAGACCCTGAAATATCGAAAGGGAATACAAAATCTATTGAAGCTTTCAAAGATTTTGTAAAAAACAAAGAAGATAAAACCTCATGGCGATATGAAACTTTTAATAATGAAAAGTACAGAACTTATTATTCGCTTGTCAATACGCCTGACGGCTATGAAAAAATTTATTCAATCAGTATAAAAAGAAATGATGTGTATCTGTTTCTATATTTTTATCTGAAATTTGTTTTGTTTATTGTCCTTCTTTATGGTTTAATAAGTTTTTTATATTTTCTATACTATGTTGCTTCGCAAAATCTTATTGTTTTCAATTTCAGAGAGAAGCTGCTTACTTCGTTTATCATTGTATCGGTTATACCGATTATTCTTCTCGCTATTTATACCAGGGGATACATTAAAAATAAATATGATATATCGTTTGAAAATCAGATTAAATCCGATTTAAACTTAATTGCAGAGAGCTTTAAAAATTATAATCTTAATCTTTTAAACGATAAAATCCCTGACAGCTTAAAAGTAAAAGAAAAAAATGTTCTTAATAAAAGCCTGCATCGCTCCGATAAGAATTTCAATTTATACACAGGATTAAATTTATTTTCTACAACTAATGAAGAATTGTTTAAATCCGATTTGCTTGATAATCGTATAGACGGAAGCGCATATTATAATCTTAACTATGAAAAGAAAGATATTTATTTTAAAAATCTTGAAGTTCCCGGGTTTGCTTTCTATGCCGGCTACACGCCTATTTTAGATAAAAATAATAACGTAAGAGCAATTATATCCTCTCAAACGGTTTATCTTCAAAACGAAATAAATGAAGAGCTTACGGAATCTCTTACCTTTATTTTCGGTATTTATATTATAGTGATTATTATTCTTCTTCTATTTATCACGTTTTTTGTTGAAAGGATTACGCGTCCTATTTCTGTTTTAAAATTGGCAACGGATAAACTTTCAAGGGGTGAGAGTGATATTGAAATAAAACTGGACAGCAAGGATGAGTTTGGAAGCTTGATTGAATCGTTCAACAAAATGACTAAGGAGCTTGAAGTCTCAAAAGAAAAATTAAAGAAAGCAGAAAGGGAAGCAGCATGGAGAGATATTGCCCGCAGAGTCGCCCACGAGATTAAAAATCCCTTAACGCCGATGAAGCTTTCTGTTCAGCACTTATATGATTTGTATCTGCATAAGAAAACAGAAAATGAGTTTGAGAATACACTAACGAAAACCAAAGATATTATGCTTAACGAAATAGATAAGCTGAATAAAATTGCCACGGAGTTTTCTAATTTTGCAAAGCTTCCTCAAAGAAAATATGAGCCGGTTAATGTAAATAATATTTTAAATGAGGTAATTTCTCTTTATGAAAAATCGCCGGGAGTTACGTTTTATATTTTTCTTAAAGAAAGTTTAAGTGATGTTGTTGCAGATAAGCAGGAGATGAACAGGATATTTCAGAACTTAATTAAAAATTCACTGCAATCCATTGATAATGAGGGCTCTATAAAAATTATAACTACTGAAGATAATTTTAATGTAATTGTTGTTATAGAAGATGACGGTGAAGGAATGGATAAAGAAACGTTGAAAAAATTGTTTGAACCGAATTTCTCAACAAAATCATCAGGTATGGGATTAGGACTTTCTATCACGAAAAAATCACTCGACAGTATGAAAGCAAAAATTGAATACGAAAGCGAAAAAAATAAAGGAACAAAAGTCACGATTAAACTTTCGAAAAAATTCATGGGAAAATAATTGAGAAAAATTTTTAACATAGGTTTTAAATTTTTAGCGCTAGGAATTTTTGCTTCATTATTTATCTCATGCGCAAATCAACTTCCGCCTTCAGGAGGCGAGGACGATAAGACCCCGCCAAAGGTAATCAAAGTAATTCCTGCAAATAATTCGGTAAGATTTACAGGTAAGTCAATTAAATTTTATTTTGATGAATATGTAAACAGAAGAAGTTTTGAAGATGCATTTAAAATTTCACCATTGCCGAAAGGAAGGCCTGAGTTCGATTGGGGCGCTAAAGATGTTGAGGTGATTTATGACGAGGGCTTTGATAAAAATAAAACATATTCAATTGTAATCACAAAAGAATTCAAAGACATCAACGGAAGCAACTCTCTTACATCACCTATTAATTTTGCTTTTTCCACGGGAGAAAGAATAGATAAAGGAGGCATCTCAGGTAAAATTTTTGCAGAGAGCTTTGATAGAATGCTCATTACGTGTTACATAGTGACATCGCAAAATGAAAACAACATCAAGCCGGATACAATAAGACCTGATTACGTAACGCAGCCTGATGACGCCGGGGTTTATTCTTTATCTAACCTGCCGGATAATCGATACAGATTATTTGCTTTTAACGACGATAACCGAGATTTAATCTATAATAAAAATGTTGAAAAAATTGCCGTTCTTCCTTATGATGTTATTATAAAAGATTCAGTCACTCAAACTGGAAATAATTTTCTCTTTAAAAACTTAGACTTTAGCTTGAGCAGCAAAGAATTTTTTCAATCGCTTAAATCTGATTCACTCGGTATTGTTTATACTTCTATAGAAAATAATGCAGTGAATTTACCTCTTGATTCACGCTTCTATTTTTATTTCAAAAATGTTAAGGTAAATAAATTAGATATTGCGGATAACCTGAAATTAATTGATTCCACTAACGGGGCAAATGTAAAGCTTGCATTCAACTGGATAAATGATTCACTTCTACAGGTATTTCCGGCGGAAAATCTGAAACTTGGTAGGGCATATGAATTTAATCTGAAAACTTCTCAATTTAGTACCAGAAGAATATTCCGAGTTTCATCAGAAAGTGAAGTGGGGACTATATCAGGGAGCATTAACGTAAAAGATTCATCAAGATACAGCATTAGCGCTATAATTGTTCAATTAATTAATAAACAAAATCCGCTTTATAGATACTCATTTAGTTTTACAGGACCATCTGCATTTAAATTTGAATCCATCCCTCAAGGTGACTACATTCTTTTTGCGTTTATCGATTTGAATAATTCAGGGAATTATGATTACGGAAATTATTTTCCGTTCCAGCCGTCAGAGCCGTTTTTTATTTTTGATAAGGATTTGAAAGCAAAAGGTATGTGGAATACGGAGAATGTAACGATTTCTTTTTAAACTTTTACTTCGCCCTCGAGAATTATTCCTCTGATTTTTACAAACAAATTGAAAAGCATCAGCTCAATATTCACGTTGTAGTCAATGTCATTGATTGAATTCTCCAGTAAATTTATTATCTCATAATACTCGCTGTTGTATCTCACTGCAAACTTTGAAATGCTGTCAAGCTCGTCTTTATTTATTATCAGGCTATCGTTGCCGCTTCTTTTGTACAATACGTCTCTTATCCAGATTTGCATAAGAATCAAAAACTGCCGCACTCTTTCCTTATCTTTTTTTCCGCTGATAAAATCTATATCAAATCCTGCTTTGATAGTGTTCATTGTAACAAGATTTCTCAATAGGACAAGAACTTTTTTTCTAAGATCATCATAATTTCCCTGAGTAATGTTCAATGCTTTTGTTACGCTTCCGTCGGAAAGTTCTGCATAAAAATCGAGCTGTGTTTGGGATAAGTTAGGATTTTTTTCTTTTATGTATGCAGCTAAATCATTTTTGCTTATGCTGTCAAAATGAATTTTCTGGCATCTTCCTATTATTGTCGGCAGAAGTGAGTTCAGCTTTGCGGTTGTTAAAATAAGCAGGGAATTTTTCGGCGGCTCTTCAAGAATTTTTAATAAAGCGTTTGCGCTTTGTGGATTCATATTGTCCGCATCGGATATTAGAAAAACTTTTGTGCGGTTTTCAGCGCCGGTAAGATAAATCAAATCTTTTATTTCACGTATAGAACTTATCCTGATAAAATTTGCCTTTTCTAAATTAATCTTGTGATAAGGATTTTCAGACTTTATTTCTATTTCGCTTAGATAGCTTTCGTATTCAGCTTTCTCCAATGATTGCAGTACAGAATTTTCGTCATCATCTTTTCCTGTAGGCAATGCTGTGATGAATTTTAGAAGAAGGGATTTCAAGCTTTGCATCTCTTTACAGTTGCGGCACTTATCACATGAACCTTTTTCCAAGTCGGGATTTTCACAGTTAAGATACTTAGCAAATTCCAGCGCAGCCGCATCTTTTCCAACGCCGTCTTTCCCGTAAAAAATATAAGCATGAGAAATTCTTTCGCTTGAAAGAATGCTCTTGAAAATATTTTTTACCCGTTCTTGTCCTATTATATTATTCCACATATTAAAAAATATTTCTTAGAAAGTATTCCCGATGCCGATTTGTATCTGCATTTTATATCCGCTTTTAAAAATTGTTCCGAGGTCATTTTCAAAAAGCCATTGCTTTTCACTTGCGCCGGGGTCATATAACCTGAATCCCAAATCTAATCGCACAGCGCCTACTATTGTATAATATCTTATACCGCCGCCGATAGCCATTGCAATTTTATTTAATTGAAAACTTTTGTAACTATCCCATACGTTTCCGTAATCAAAAAATGTTACGAAGCCCAGATCTTTTATCAGAGTATTTTTTGAAAGAGCAAAAGGTTTTGTCCTGTGCTCAAAGCTTCCGTCAATTATAAATCCTCCGCCGATTTCAGCAGGTACGTTTGCCGCAAGCCTGTCTGCAGGCCAGCCGCGAAGACTTGTGCCTCCGCCGATTTTATAATTCGCTTCGCTTGGCACGAGGTCACCTTCAACTTGAATATTATTAATTGTAAAATTGTTTTCTCCATATTGAAAAATATTGCCGACAACGAGTTTCGTGCCTAAAACAGCTGTGCCTTTTAACTTATCCTCATTTGATAAATCCCAGAAAATTTTATTCTGCGTTGTAACTTTGAAATAACTTGTTGTGTATGTATTGAATATTTTTTTTACAAGCCCGCCGAGAAGACCGCTTTCTTCAATGGAGTAAACTGCATAAGTCCCTGATGTTGGATATTGAAGATTATCCACCTGATTGTGAACGACTGAAAAACCCAGTGAAGATGTAAATTGATTTGTTATTGCGTTAGGGAGGAAAATGGTATCCTGATCATCCGGAGGCAAAGGTACCTTCAAAGTATCGTAATACACTCTCTCATTTGAAAGGTTCCAGTCAAACACCAGATTATTAAAATATGTATAGTTCTTAAGCGTATATTTCATGCTCGCAATATTCTTTATGGTCGTTATATTATATTTATCTTCATACCTGCTTGTTACACCGAAGTTATCTGTTCCTGTTATCTGGTCATTATCAAATAAATGCGGCTGGTAAAGTGATGCAAGACCCTCAAACCTGTAAAAATCAAAATTATGAATCATGGCTCTGAGACTTGAAGTAAACACGCGTCCGCCGCCAAAGAAATATTTATTTGTGAAAGATAAACCCGAGCCGAAATAAAATCTTCCTGCAATATCATAGCCTAGAATCTCCGGCTTTAATTCATACTTGTTTGTAACTGTTGCGTTTATTTTCAAATCAATAATGTTATGAGCCGAATCGATTTTATCTATCTGAATTCGTCCGTTTTCAAAAATTGCAATCTTCGCAATTCTGTTTTCGCTTAAAACAAGCTTCTCTTTGTTATACAATTCGCCTTCGTTGTATTCAAGCTCTCTTCTTATATCATCAATAGGAATATCGTAAACATTATCTTTAAGAGTAATCGTCGTTTTTCCGAAATTATATCTGCCGCGTGTGGTGAAGTTTAAAAGAATATCAACTTTATCCACTAACGCTGTATCCTTTGAAATAAATTTTACAATATCGGGAATATCCGCCTGAGCCAGTGCATATCCATTGTTAACTAAAATTGTAAGAACTCGGGTGATTTCCAGCTGCACTTCTGCCTTATTGTAATGCCTGTCTCTTACCAGAATTTTATTTCTGTTTATAAGCGCTGTTGTGGCATCATCAACACTTTCTATTCCGTTATAAACAACTTTATTGATTTTATAACGCGCCTTTTCCTCTATAATGAATATTGCAATTACTTTTGTGCTGTCATCTCCCATTTGAGTCGCTGTATCAACATGCGCATCTAAAAAACCGTTATCGAAATAATATTTTTGAATTCGTTTTGAGTCTGTATAAAAATCAGATTTGAGAAGGTAATCGCTTTTAGAAGTGTTTATTATTCCCTCAAGAGCAGATTCATCGAAACTTTTCGTACCTTTGAACTGATATTCAATCTTTTGTATCTCAAGGTTATACACTTTGGAAGTGTTTTCATCATCTTCATTTTCCCCATCATTTTGGGCAAATGAAACTGACCACGAAAGCAAAAATGTAAGAAGGATTAAGTAGCGCAATAAAGTCATCCGGGAGAGAATATTAAAGATGTAAAACTAACAACTCTTTTAAACAAAAAAAGCCCAATAATTCGAGATTATTGGGCTTTAATATAGTACGAAATTACTTTAAAAATCCTTAGCTTCTTCGTCGTAGAAAAAGTCCTCGTCGGTAGGATAATCAAGCCAAATTTCTTCTATGCTTTCGTACGGTTCATCATGGTCTTCCAAATCTTCAAGATTCTCAACTACTTCCTGCGGGGCACCTGACCTGGTAGCGTAATCAATAAGCTCAGATTTATTTGCCGGCCAAGGCGCATCATCAAGATAGGAAGCAAGTTCAAGCGTCCAAACCATTTTAACCTCCTTAAATATTAATAAATAAATTTTAGCAAAATTAACAAAAATTTTTATTACTTCAAACAAATTTTTTAAAAAACTTTACATCTTTTCGTTAATGTCTGCTCTTATGTGAATAAACTGATTATTTGCATAAAAGTTTCAACTATTTTAGTCTCTAAATCTAGTCTCTTAGTCTTGGGTCTAAAGCGTCTCTTAATCCTTCTCCAATAAGATTATAGGATACTACCGTCACAAAAATTGCAATTCCGGGGAATATTGCAAGCCACCAGGCATTTGAAGCTTCTCTTGCAAGATTAATCAAAGAACCCCATGTTATCGTAGTTGCTTTTACACCTACGCCTAAAAAGCTCAGCGCGGCTTCAATTAAAATAGCAGAGGCGATTGCAAATGCGCCCGAAACAAGCACCGGGGCTATTGCGTTGGGAAGTACGTGCCGTATTAAAATTCTTCTGTTTGGTAATCCGACAGAATTTGCGGCAACTATATACTCCATTCCTCTTACTTTTAAAACTTCTCCTCTTACAAGCTTGGCATCGGTTGTCCATGCAGTAAAGCCTATTGCAGCCATCACATACCAGATGCTTGAGCCGTATATAGCAACAATAACAAGAATAAGGAAGAACGTAGGTATATTTGTCATTATTTCCACAAATCTCATTATGAGAATGTCCGTTGTACCGCCGTAGAATCCTGCAATAGCTCCAAGACATACTCCGATTAATACAGCAATTCCGGCTGCAACAAAACCTACAGAGAGCGAGATTCGCGAGCCGTGTATTAATCCAGAGAACAAATCGCGCCCAATCGGGTCGGTACCAAGAATATGATTTCCCACTCCGGGTTTGGTCAATGTGTGGGCTAAATCGATTTCATTCGGTCCGTAAGCTGTTATCAGAGGCCAGATTGTAAAACCAAGTTTTCCGTCGTCATCAAGCTTTTTCCAGTTGATATTGATAAGTTCCGGCGGGTCCCATTTAGTAATGCCCATTGATACGCCGTAATCTTTGAAAACGGGAAAATAAGTATTACCGTTATAAGTCGTATAAATCGGTTTTTGATAAGCTAAAAAGTCTGCAAAGATAGCCACGAAGACTAATAAAATTACTATGTATAAACAAATAACCGCAAGCTTATTTTTTTTGAACTGATGTTTTACAAAAGACCAGTAAGAAGCTGTAACTTCCTTCTGGGATTTTTTCTGCTCTTCAGTTAGCTCAGGCTGCTGCTCTTCCTGCTTTAGAAACTCTTTTTGTAATAACTCTTCGTTTGAACTCATTTGAATAAGATAAAATTAAGATGACTTTTGACTAAATGCAATTCTCGGGTCTGCAACCGAATAAAGAATATCAACTACTAAAATTCCTATAACCGTTAAAAATGAAACGAGAAATAACTCAGCCATAATAATAGGATAATCCCTGTCAAAAATTGCCTGTGTTGCTAATTGTCCTACGCCGGGGATTGAAAAAATCGTTTCTATAATAAAGCTTCCGCCGACCATAGCAGGCAGAAGTCCGCCGAGCAGTGTCAGAATCGGAATTAAAGAATTTCTTAAAGCATGTTTGAAGATAACTGTCTTCTCTGAAAGTCCTTTCGCTCTTGCCGTTCTTATATAATCCTGACGGATCACTTCAAGCATTGAGCTTCTCATCTGACGCGATGTAAAAGCAAAGCTGCCGAGAGAAAGGATTGTAATCGGAAGAAAGAAGTGCATTATTCTATCCCACATCTGCTGCATGAAGGTCATAGAATCGTATGTGAGAGATTTCATTCCCGATGTCGGAAATATTTTCAGATACTCAACGTTACAAAGGAAAATTATAGCAAGTGTTGCCACCCAGAAGTTTGGCAAAGAATAAAAAATGAACATCAGCACCGTTGTAAGCCGGTCTCCGAATGAATATTGCCGCGCCGCGCTGTATATGCCTATGGGAATTGCAATAAGATATATCAAAAAGAATGAGACAAGGTTCATTCCTATTGTAATAGGCATCCGTTCAAGTATTTTATCAAGAACAGGTCTGTTATCTTTAAACGAATTTCCGAAATCACCCTGAAGCATATTTCCAATCCAGATGAAATACTGCTGCCATAGAGGTTTATCAAGTCCGAATCTTTGCTTATAGTATTGTTTCGTTGTTTCGTTGATGAGGTTTTTCGCGTCGGTTTTCTGCGATTCGCCTGTAGCGCCTATTTTCATTTCAGTAGGGTCGCCGGGGGCTAATCGGCAGACACAAAATGTTATAATTGTAATAATTATAAGAGTGGGAATAAAAAGAAGAATTCTTTTTATTACGTATTGTGTCATTAGCGGATTATTATATTATTAAATTGTTTTGCCGTAGGATACAAATAACTCACAAATATAAAGCAAAAAGATTTTATATTCTAATATAAAAGAATGAATTTCTCTTGGTTTTTTATGTAAGGGCGTATTGCAATACGCCCCTACGAATTAGTTCTGTTTCACAATTCGCCGCGGCGAACTGTTTGGGAAACTATAAAATCTTACTGATATCTCTGCATATTTCTTGGTGTCCACCACTCATTCAATAAACCTGAGCTCGGATATGAATACCATCTTGTGTTTTTGAATCTGTCGCTATAGAAATATCTTGAAGTTTCTGACCACATAAAAGTCACTGCCTGGTCATCGTAAACCATTTGCTGCCATTTATCAAGAATTTCTTTTCTCTTTACATCGTCAAATGTAACTCTGTTCTCTTCGAGCAATTTATCTGCTTCAGGATTTTTATAGCTGATGTGATTGCTTCCTTCTCCTTCAGCTTGTGATGAGTGCCAGATTTGGTATGGGTCATCAGGTGTTACATTTAACTGCCATGAAGCGTAGCAGGCATCGAAGTCGTGCTTTTTAATTTTATCTAAGAATACAGACCACTCATATTCCTGAAGGTCTGCCTGAATGCCTAATTGTTTTAATGATTCGATAACAATAAGCATTACTTTCTTTCTCTTCGGATTGTTGTTGTTCATGAATGTGAACTTGAAATCAGTTTTCTTTCCATCGATAACTTTATCAAGTATGCCGTCTCCGTCTGTATCTTTCCATCCGGCTTCAGCAAGAAGTTGTTTCGATTTTTCTAAATCAAAAGGAATCTGCGGCAGCTTATCATTAATAAATTTACTCTTATAGAAAATGTGAGATTCAATCGGTACAGCCGCGCCGAATAAAAGCTTATCGATAATATTCTGTCTGTCAATTGCGTAGCTTAATGCCCAGCGGACTTTTTTATCTTTGAATAAAGGCCTTTCATTGTTCCATGCTATGTAAACATATACCGGCTCAAGAACGAGAGCTTTCTTTATATTGAACTGCTCAGGATTCTTTACGTTCTCAAAAAAATCAGCCGGCTGAATTACAAACATGTAATCAACTTCTTTATTTTTTGCTGCTACAACGGCTGCGTTCTGGTCCTGAATAATTTTGAATACAATTTTATTTGCGTAGTTCGGTGTTTTTGATTTATCCCAGTAGTTTTCATTTCTTGCTAAAGTAATCGCCTGACCTGTTTGCCATTTTTCCAATTTGTAAGGTCCGCTGCCTATAACATATTTCGGATCTCTTGCAACTTCCTGTGAGTTAAAGAAGTCAGCAAATTTTTGCATGTCAGGATATTTTTTCGGGTCTAAAGATTTTTGCGCTTCAGCAAGTATTTCCCATGTAAATTTATCAGTAACGTTGTTCGGGTCAAGAATATGTTTTGGTGTAATTCTCATATCACCGAGGGAATAAATTGCTCTGAAGTATGGCTTTGATTGTGTGAATTTAATTTTATATTTGTTTCCGTCAACAAGCTCAACGCTTTTTGTATCGTCAAAATAGTTTCTCAATGCCTGAGCATCGATGAAAGGAACTTTGATTGTCTTAAGTGTAAAGATAATATCTTCCCCTGTAAGCGGTTTGCCGTCGGAGAAGGTTACGTTTTCTTTTAAATCGAAAGTATAGCTTAAGTGGTCTTCGGAAATTACCGGAGGTCCTTTTGCAATATTGCCTTCCAGCTCATAAGTTTCTCTGTTTAATCTCAAAAGCGCATCATAAATTAATTCATAAACATCGGTAGCAGAGGCATCATTTGTTACTGTCGGCATAAGCTTTTCAGCATCAGCCATTTCCTGTTTTACAATCCAGTCCCCGGGTACTGCATCTTTTGTATCAGCGGGATCAAGCGGTGTAACAGAAACTTTTGTTCCTGTTGTTTCAGTTGTGGTTGTTTTTTGCCTGCCGCAAGAGGAGAGAGCTATCATTCCCGTGAGAGCGAGAACGATGAAAATGTTTATTCTTCTCATTTTTATTTTTGATTATACTAAAAAATTATTTTGTTTAAAAAAAATATATTGTATTACTCAAAATCATGTTCGAAGTACTCGATGCTTCTGTCGAGTCCGTTTGTTCTCTTCTTTCCCATGTTGCTCTTTATCTGCGCATCTAGATTTTCCTGAAACTTAATCGCTGCGTTGTAGCCGTAATGCTTGCAGAGATAATTCAAAGCTATTACTTCTGCAATAACTGTAATATTTTTCCCCGGGAAAATAGGAAGATTTACATGCTCTACATCTATTCCCAGCAGAGTTATATTTTTCGAATCGAGCCCTGTTCTTTCGTACGCTTTATTTTTATCCCAGTCTTCAAGCTCGACAATTACTTCAACTCTTTTCTGATAACGTATTGCTCGAATTCCGAAAATGCTTCGCACATCAATGATGCCAAGTCCGCGTATTTCCATAAAATTTTTTGTGAGGGAGGTGCCTGCGCCCATAAGAACTGATTCACCTTTCTTCAAAACCATTACAATATCATCCGCAACTAATCTATGGCCCCGCTCTACTAAATCTAACGCGATTTCCGATTTTCCGATTCCCGATTTTCCGTAAAACAAAAGTCCAACACCATAAACATCAATGAACGAGCCGTGTATTGCTGCCTGAACAGCGAACTGGTCATCAAGAAAATCTGCTATAAAGTATGCGAAGCGTGTCGTTGGGTATGGAGTACAAAAGAGGGGAGTGTTGGATTCTTCAGCCAAAGCCATTAGCTCCTGTTGAGGTTTATTGTCATTTGTAATTATAACGCAAGGAACATTGAAAGAAAAAAATCTCTTCAGTGTTTCCTCTCTTTTTGCCGCGGAGAGCTGATTCAGATATTTCATTTCGGTGTTGCCGAAAATCTGCACGCGGTTGAATGTGAACAAATCTACATATCCTGCAAGCGCAAGCCCCGGGCGGTGAATATCTTTATCCTGGATAATTTTTTCCGGACTAATCGGACCCTGAGAAAGCTTTTCAAGTTTGAATCTGCTGCGGGATTGTTCATAGAAGAACTCCACCGTAATGGATTCTTTTTTAATTTCTTTTATATCTTTAAACTTGTGCATTAACGCCTGCGGATTTTTGGAGTAAAAAATAAGGCGGATGATTAATCCGCCTCACAATATTTTTTATTTTCTTTTAATATTCTTCTTCTACAAGCTCGGCATATTTAATTGATTCTTTCTTTCCGTTTTTTTTTCGCTCGTAGTATTTTGAAAGCTGTGAATCGATTCTGTCCACAGCTTTATCAGTCGATTTGAGAAAATCTTCCGAAGTTTCTTTCGAAATAAATATTTTATTTTTAATCTTTACGTTCAGCTCACACGTTTTGATGCTGTTGATTGCTCTTTCAAAATAAAGAATAACGTCAACATGCATAATCGGATGATTGTGTCTTTCAATGGTGTCGACTTTTTGTTTGATTTGTTCCTGGAGTTGGTCATGAAGTTTGAAGTGTCTGGAGGTGAAGTTTACTTTCATTTTCGCGGTATTTTAGTGTTAAAAATTATTTATTCTCAAACTGAATATGCAAAAGAAAATTAAGAAAAACAATTAATTTTCGCATATTTTACCTATATTTTATAACGTATTTTTACGTATATAGTTCTATTTAAGCTCACCACAAAAACACGAAAAGCACTAATTTACACCAAAGAAATAGTTTTAGTTTTTTAAATGAAATTCTCTATAAATTTTTGTGAAATTTTGTGGCTTTAGTGTTTTAGTGGTGAAATTATTTACAGGGTTTTACTCATTATCACACTCCGATAATTTGTAACATCCCACTGATGATACTCGATAAACCTGTATCCTCTTTTTTTATAATATTCAATCAGGTGTAATGCTTTTTCAGACGTATCCAGAGCAAGTTCTGTTTTTCCTTTTGACTTAGCATAATCTTCTATGAAGTCCATCATCATTCCTCCGATACCTTTGTTTTGTTCATCAGGATGCACTGCAAATTTTCCAAAGTGCGCGACAATATCTTTTTTGTACCAAGGCGGGAGATAATCTTCATCTTCAGTAATCAACATTATCGTTGCAATAACTTTTTCCTCTTCGTTTTTCATAATAAAGCACTCTCCTCTGTTCTCGATAAAATCTTTTGTGTACTCAGGAGTCTGATATGTTGCTACAAATTTTAAATTCATATCAGCAAGCCGCTTGTAAGAAGCATGAAGAAGGGAAGTAAGCTCCTCGACAGAATCGTTTTCGGAAAATGGAGTGATTAGCATTGAGGAAAATAGTAATTAATGCTGTAGAAAAGAGTAAATAAATCAGTACATAAGTTTGCAATAGAGTTGACAATAAAAATTTTTCGCATTAATTTTGTTTAAATCAAATCACACTTATACAACTCTCTACAATTCTAAATAATTAATAGAAGCTCCGGAACAATTACTTACACTTTAGTTTAAATTAAAATTTCCACATGAAAATTATTCTGGTATTTCTATCTATTATTATGCCCTTTTCTTTCTGCAATTCTCAGCAGATAAGATATGACAACAATATTTATCGAGGTATACTTTCCGATTTGTATTTGAACCATCAGCCCTATGCAAAGAGCGAAGCGATGGCAAGAGGACTTGTGGCAAATTCTAACGGAAGTTTTGGTTCATATTATAACCCTTCGCTTACTAGCCTTAACGAAGGAATTAGTTTTGATTACTCGTACTCACAAGCTGATGCAAAAAAACCGAGTCTGAACTATTATCAGCTTTCTTATTCTAAAAAGAAACTCGGGAGCATTGGAGTGAGCGCTTACTATTTTAGCAAAGCGCCGGAGAGTATCTATGGCTTTGAAGAGCATAAAAGAGGAAGTTACTATGATGCACTATATACAATTAATTATTCGCGCGAAGTGATTAAAGACATGTATGCAGGGATAAATGTCGGAGTTTATCATTTTCATCATTTTTATTATCAGTTTTTTGGAATGGGCTATCCGGGAAATTTTGCAATCCATGATGGCCTAACATTAGATTTAGGTTTATTAAAAAAATTTACGATTGAAGCTGCTGATGTTAAACATACATTTCAACTGGGAGCTGCGGCATATAATATTACAGATTCAAGAGTTGAGTCTAATGACGATTATGCGATTTATACAGAACCTTTGCCGATAATTGTAAGAGCGGGAGTAAGTTATCAGTTTAAAGCTTATAACGCGGGCAGTGAAATAGACGCTTTTGAAACTTTCACACATTTCGAATTTGAAAAGACCGTCAATTCCGTTTATCCGGGGGTTTTCAAGATTGGACAAGAAGTTTCATTTGCTGATATTTTTTTCTTCAGAGGTGGAATACTTTACAGAAAAAAACCTGAGAGTGATTATTCTTATTACTTTGGATTTACCAAACAGAAATATGAACCGGAATTCACAGCAGGTTTTGGGGTAAGTATTCCAATCCATAAAATTTTTGACATAAGAAATACCCTTAATCTAAAAGTTGATTACTCCACCGTGGACGAAGGGAATATCAATCTATATGAATATTATTATGACAATGATAAATATAACGTTTTTAGTATTGGATTAAATTTAACACTTTAATTCCCTATTCCCACTAATAGGCGTAAAACATTTTTTCTGCTCCAATGCTTTTTGTATATTGCAGAGTGCATTTTCATAGCACGCGAAAACGGGGGCGCTCGTCCACGACTGCTTCCGCAGTCGTGCAGCAAAAATATTCTGTTTACGAAGCTCCGGCTTCGTAAACATTTTTTGCCGCGTCCCGATTTTCAAAAAATCGGGACGGACGGGCGCCCCTGTGAGTAAAGGCGGTTAATAATTTTTTTGCAGAATACAGCCGTTTGATAGAGGTACAAAACCCGTCAAAAATTCATCAATGTAGCAAAAGTAAAATAGCCCGGAAGTGTTTTATCAATATCGAAGAAAATAAAATGCTACATTAATGCTACTATTTGAATTATTTGTGACATCATATTCATCATAAAATCAGTGTTTAAAATTATTTCGCAGAAGCTTTCTGTTAATTGCTAATTACTAATTGTTAATTGAAAAAACTCCTTGCATCTAAAATATTTTTTAGCCATATTTGTTTAAGGTTAATTAAATAAAGTAAATAATATATGGCACGCGCAAAAAAGCTTACAGAAAAACAGGACCTAATCCTCAATTTTATAGAGAAATTTTCA